>Ga0082212_10007394_pt1 | contig 14529 bp, 12 predicted proteins | sample TergutNt197P3_FD_71548 | JGI IMG/M metagenome (GOLD analysis project Ga0082212, IMG submission 71548) | Neocapritermes taracua P3 segment gut microbial communities from Petit-Saut dam, French Guiana - Nt197 P3 | ecosystem: Host-associated > Arthropoda: Insects > Digestive system > Gut ... | reverse complement strand
AGTTCGTAACCGAAAACTTTGACAGATGTACTCGCTCAACGCTCGTAGTCTTGAAATTGAACAGCTTCGCGCCTCCGATACCGCCGCTTTCCTCACCGTGGATTTCCACACCGTCAACGATTATCTCATTCACGCTGGAGGACACATAGAATATTCTCGGCTGTGACGTTACCGCAGACGTGAATACCATCCTCGCGTCATTTACCCCGGTGATCTTCACCGAAGGGGTGGTGAGATATATATCCCCGACGTTTTGGAAATAATACACGCCGTCGATAACGATCTCCCCGTAAATGTTGAGGCAATCAAGCAGCTTTTGCGTGTTCTGGGTTTTTGTCGTGGCGTCGGAGGCGTTCGCGACCAATCCGTATGCGCTTGCATAGATGCTTATCATTTTTGTTTCTCCTTTTTTATTTTGCATCAATTTTCTTCTATAAAACTACACCAGAACTCCGGGTGAATCAAAACCGTACAGCGATCCTTTTGTTGAAGGAATTGAATCCCGCGCGCGTTCGTCTGTTTCGCAGGCAGAGCGCAAAGCTCTTGCCGCCGCTTTAAAAAGCGCTTCTATTTTATGATGGTCGCTTCTGCCGCGAATTATTTCCAAATGCAGATTACATCCGGCGGCAGACACAAAGCCCTGAAAAAAATCTTCTATAACGTCAGTTTGAAAATCGCCTGCGAAAACGTTTTCTCCTTCCTTAGGCGCACAAATCAGCGGCGCAGGAGAAAGCTGTCCGTCAAAGAAAAGAAAAGGTCTGCCGCTTAAATCAACAGCGGCGCGGGCAAGAGTTTCATCCATCGGGAAAAGACAGCTTCCGCTGCGGCGAATCCCTCGCTTTTCACCTAACGCTTTAGCGAAACATTGCCCCAGAACAATCCCCGTATCCTCAACAAGATGATGCTGATCAACTTCAAGATCGCCTTTTGCGCAAACTTCAATATCAAACAATCCGTGACGCGCAAACGTATTCAGCATGTGGGACATAAATCCAACAGGATAATTGAGTTTCGCCTCGCCCTTCCCGTCAATATTCAGTCTGACAAAAATTTCAGTCTCTTTTGTTTTTCTCTCAACCTCGGCCGTTCTTGTCATTTCTGTCCCCTTGTTTTCCCGCTCTTTTTACGGCACTACTTTTCGCAAATCGTATTCCACAATATCAAGAGCGCCCAGTTTTTTGAGCCGCGGAATAATATTGGGAACCTCGTGTTTCTTTACCGCGATTTTCACCGCAAAACCTTCGTCTCCGTAAAGCGGAGATACTGTGGGGCTGCGCATCGCCGGAAGGCCGTTTACCACCGCTTCGAAACAATTTTTGGGAATGTTCATTTCAAGCATTACCCGGTCGCGGCCGTCAAGAACAGCGCGGAAAAGCATGGCAAGTTCCTCAATGCGGCCACGCTTTTCCTGATCCGCAAGGGCGGCCCTGGAGGCAACAAAACGGGTGGACGATTCAAGCAAAGTACCGATGATCTTCAGGCCGTTGTCCTGCAGGGTTTGGCCGGAAGAGGTATTGTCAATGATCATGTCTGCGTCATCCGGGGGAAAAACTTCGGTTGCGCCGTAGGTACGGAGAATCCGATACTGATAACCCAGTGATTTGAGCCAGGCTTCGGCAAGGTTTACATACTCGGTGGCAACCACAAGTTTTTTCGAACGGAGCTTTGCCTCATTAAGTTCCTGAGGAACTGCGGCTACAATACGGACCCTGTCAAAATCAAGATCGATAATTTCTTCCACATCGGCGCTGCTTTCCCGAATCCAGTCAATTCCGGTAAAGCCGGCGTCGTGGCTTCCAAGCTCAAGAAGCTCGCCCACGTTCTGGGGTTTCATAATTTTGGCGTCAATCCAGTTTACGCCCATCGCCGGGCGGTAAGTCCGTTCTGTCAGCGCGATGGGAAAGCCCGCTTCCGCAAAGAGACGAGCCACGTTATCAAAAATCCTTCCTTTGGGAATAAGTATTCTCAGTATGCTCATGGTTAAATATAACAAAACGCGATAAGAAGGTTAACTGGTGTTTGTCTGCAATCAGTGCTTCCTTTGCATTAATTTCATAACCATGAACCCCGCAGCGCCGATATTGTAATCTTCCTGCTCCTCCCAACAGGCAAACAGACTATCCCCTGTCGCGCCTATTCCGGTGTAGAAGAAACCTTCAGGCAGAGGCGGCAGTGAGAAATGATCGGAAAATTCCGGTTCGCGCGGGGCGGAATTCTGAAAAGCAACCAGGGAAATATCCTCTCCGGCCTGTGCAAGATTGGCAGTACGAAACATACGGATTTCCGGCTGAGGTCCGCTTCTTCTGCTGACCCTGTAGTACCAGAACCGGTCCGGTCCCTGGCGCAGAGTGTCTACATTCCAGCCCTGTTCGGCGGGGAAAGGGTCCAAAGCGGGGATATCCAATGGAAAGGGAACATGGGATTCCATGTTGAAAGTCCATGTTCTTGACCGGGGGAGGGGAGAACTGGAATCAAGAAAACGGTCATCCATGTATAAAAGAGCTGCGGGTTTATCCTCATAAAGAACAAAGCCCCCTACCGTGTATTGCCGCCAGAATTCACCGCCGGAAAAACAGTACAGCCCTATACCGGTTACAGTATCGTTGTAGGGGGCAAGCTTTATAAAACCGTAGCGGTTTATTGCCATTAAAAGTTCATCCCCTTTTTCCCGGATAAAGCGGACATGCAGGGCCAGCGGCCAGGGGATTAGGGCGGCGGAATAACAGGCGTCTTCAATGGATTCAAGCAGAACCGGGCCTTCTTCTGTTAGCTGAAACCAGAGGGGATGTTCACCGGGCTGTAAAACCGCGAGGGGCGCTGCCGCGGATTGTGCGGGAGAAAATTCAGTATTCCGAACCGGAGCTTCGGAGGAACGGGCGCAGGACAGCCCTGTCCCTATTATGCATATTGATATATACAGTGCATTAAAGAAATATCTGCTGTATTTTTGGTACTTGGTGCACATGACTAACCTAAATCTCCGGGGAATGTAATCTTGCGGTTTTCTTCGGAGCCGGGAACAACCGCTACCGGTCCGCAGAACATGCTCCAAACCTCGGCGTCATCGGTGTATTCCTCATTTCCTTCCTGCTCATATTCGGCGGCTTTCCCATGGGCCCGCAGAATTTCGGGAAAAGCAAATGCCTGGGGGGTTTGGGCAACTCCGGTATTGGCGCGTTTTAGATGCTGTTTGATAAAGACCGGGGGAAAGTCCGGCGTACAGGAAGTTTTGGCCTGCGGCTGAACTTCCCAAAGCGGCGCGTCACATTCCTTGGGCGTGTCAGTCAGGGGAAGCAGGGGAATTACGGCATTGTATTTTTGTACCGCCTCAATAATCTGTTCAATAAGTGAAGGGCTTACCCAGGGCCTGGCCCCGTCGTGAATGAGCACATAATGGGGATTGTGCGCCTCAAGCAGGAGAAGGGCGTTATAAACCGAAGCGCGGCGGGTCCTGCCGCCGGGAACAAACAGAATTTTCGGCTGCTTCCCTGCCAATAGTTCAGACGGAAGCGACTGCCGGGCGGCAGGTTCGCCGTTCTCCGGCACTGTAATGACGATGGTCTTAATTGAGGGAACCGAAGCAAAAACAGAAACCGCCGCTCCCAGTACGGTCAAAGACTCCCCGGAGTTATTCAATGGGCAGTATTCTTTTTTTATCCCCCCCATGCGTGATGATGATCCGGCGGCGCAGATAACTGCCGCCATAGCGGGCGCGGCAGTCACGGTTACTGGGGGGGTTCAAGGCGGGCAAAGATCATGCTCTCCACCTCATCTTTGGATTTACGCAATGAAATGGAAACCTCGTCTTCCAGCAGCTTCAGAGCGGAGTCGTAGAGTTTCCGTTCCAGAATGGGCAGTTCCTTGACTTTGCTCCGGTGGTACAGTGAACGAACTATGCTTGCGATGTCCCGAACGCTTCCTTTTTTCAGCAAATCCAGATTCATCTGGTAACGCATTTTCCAGTCCGATGGAATGGGATCATAATCTTCGCTGATAAGCTCCAGAGCCTTCATTGCCTCATCCCTGGAAACTGTGGGGCGTATACCGAGTTCCGTTGCCTTGTCAACCGGAACCATTATGGTCATATCCGTAACTTCCAGATAAATAATATAATAAGGAATCTTTGAGCCTTTGAATTTTTTCTGAACTATGGACTTGATTACCCCAACGCCCTGGCTTGGGTATACTACTTTTTGATCGACCTGAAAACTTTTGGCCTTGCTCATTATATTTTATATTATCATAAAACCGGAAAAAAGTCTATGCGGATTTAAGCCAATGGGAGGATAGTTACGGTTTTTTCATATTTTTTATCTTGACAGCATTAAAATCGTAGAGAATAATAAAGATGATATAATTTACCATTTTAATATAGGAGGAAAAGAATGAAGAAATCTCTAATCGTAATGATCAGTATTCTGATGATACTGATTCCGGCTCTGACTTTTGCCACTGGCAGCCGCCAATCATCGTCGGGCCAAACTGAGGTGAAGGTATTGAATTATTGGTCTTTGACCAATCCCAATTCAACTGAGGAACCCATCAGAGTCTGGCAGCCTTTTGAAAGGGCAAATCCAGATATCAAAATTGTCAAGGAAGACGAATTTAACGAGCCTTTCCACTACAAAGTGGAGGCCTATGCCGCCGCCGGCCAGCTTCCAGATGTTATGTATGTCTGGCCTTCCGGGCGTTCCACCACGCTTCATACCCAAAGACTCTTGAAAGATTTGAGCTCCTTGGTACGAAGAGATAACCTTGCGTCTGTTTATACATCTGTGGCGCTGGATCCTTCCCAGCAAGTTGCCGGTTATCTTGGAATGCTCCCCCGGGGCATGACCGCGACCAACGCATTTTTTATAAACATGGAAGTGCTTAGGGACTGCGGACTCCAGCCTGCCAAAACCTACAGCGAACTAAAAGCCCAGGTTCCGATCCTCAGGGCCAAAGGCTATGACACGATCATTATGGCAAATGAGGATACATGGGTTATGCAGTCCTGCCTTTTTTCTGCGGTAGCGGGGCGTTTCTGCGGCGAAGGATGGGAGCAAAAAATTCTCTCCGGTCAGGCCAAATTTACCGATCCGGACTTTGTAGCGGCCCTGAATTTTATCAAGACCATGTATGACGACGGAGTATTGCTAAGGTCGACAATTGCTACCTCTTATGGCGACGGCATAGGTCTTTTTGCCACCAATAAAGGCGCCTACTATATCGACGGAGACTGGCGGGTTGGGGATTTCTGTACCGACCCCTCCACCGGTCAGGCTTTGATTTCTCCTGCCAGGCAAAGAAATTTCCAAATAACCGTATTCCCGGATATTGATCTTCCCGGAGTAAAATTCAACAGATCCAACTCGGTAGTGCTGGCTACCGGCTGGGGAATGAGCGCTGCCGTTCCTGCGGGCTCGGCCAGGGAAGAGGCTGCATGGAAATTGATCAAGTGGCTTGTGGGCAAGGAAGTCCAGCTTTATAACATCAGCACCGGAATTGCGCCTACTCCTTCCAGAAGCGATATTACCGATGCCGATATTGCAACCCTCAATCTTGAGCCTCTGAAAGTGGCGGTTGGGAACCTTGGCAAGGAATATGACAGGGCCACCGTGGTTATCGACGGCGCCTTTGAGGGACCTGTTTATACGCCGCTCAATGACGGCCTGCAGGCTATCGGTATGGGAACCCAAACTCCCCAGCAGGTAGCAAACATAACCCAGGCTGCGTTTGATGCATGGAAGGCAACTCAGTAGGGAATAGCAATGTTTAACGATCCCGCAGTATAGCGGGATCGTTTTTCAGCATTGGAGGGGTTATGACCTCGAAAAGGGAAGAAAAATTTTCATATACCATGCTGGTTGCGCCAGCGTTGCTTATTTACCTGGCGGTTATGACCTTTCCTACCATTTTTTCCGTTCTGTTAAGCCTGACCAATTATAACGGCGGAAAAATATTTGGAAATCCCAATATAAAATTTGTGGGCTTTAACAGTTATAAATGGATGTTTACCGAACCCACCGGTAATTTTTATCTTTCGTTAAAAAACAATATGCTTATCGTTGCCATTTCCGTTTTTGGCCAGATACCCCTGGGCTTTGTTCTGGCTTATATTCTTTCCCGAAGAATGGTAAAAGGAACGGTTTTTTTTCAGACTATGATATTCCTGCCCTATGTTATTTCGCCGGTTATTATTGGCATACTCTTTAAAAATTTTTACCTGAATCAGAACTCAGTATATATGGAAATTGTTCGTTTCTTTAATCCGGGAGCTCAATTTACCCTGAACGAAAACCCCATGATCCCTGTCATGGTAGTGATACTCTGGATGTTCACAGGGTTCTACATGATTGTCTTTTTGGCTAATTTACAGCGCATTGACTCACAAATTATTGAGGCCGCCAGAATTGACGGCGCCAGTGAGGGACAAATTCTTTCGCGCATCATTTTGCCCGCTCTATCCGGGGTGATAGTTATTTGCGCGATACTTGCGATTTCCGGCTCCTTAAAATCTTTTGATCTAATCTATGTCATGACCGGAGGCGGTCCGGCCGGCAGGACCAGGGTGCTTTCGCTTTTCATGTACCAATCGGCATTTCAGGGAGCGCCTAATTACCCCCTGGCCAATGCCATCTCCACCGTGATGGTGCTTATCAGTTTTGCGCTGATAATTATAACCAGGCAGGTGGAAAAAATTTTTGGCGGAAAGGAGTAGATCATGGATGATCGTAATATCTCTCTTTTTGCAAAAATCATAGTTTATTTGTTAATGATAATTTTTACATTTCTTGCTATTTATCCGATTATCTGGTTATTTATTCAGTCTTTCAAAACCACCCAGGAATATCTTACAACCAGCAAGCTGGCTCTTCCCAGGGTGTGGTTTATCAATAACTATCCCAATACCTGGCGCCAGGGGAGATTCAGCACCCTTTTTACGAACAGTGTGCTTTACACTGTAATTACTGTAACCGTGGTAGTGGTATTTGCTCTTATGGCGAGCTTTGCCTTTGCAAAGATAAAGTTCAAAATTACAGGGCTGTTTCACGGCCTTTTTATCATTGGCATACTCCTTACCCATCAGTCAATCATGGTGCCTCTTTTTCTGCTGGCAAATATGGCGAAACTTTACAATACCCGGCTGGGGGTGCTGATTCCCTACATTGGACTGGGGTTGCCAATGGGTGTTTATTTATGTACGGACTTTATCAAACACATTCCCGACGCACTGATTGAATCGGCCCGGATTGACGGCGCGGGATATTTGCGAATTTTTCGCAGCATCGTCTTTCCCATGTGCGCCCCTGTTGCGGTAACCCTTGGGATTATTACCTTTGCCGCAACCTGGAATGAATTCATGTTGATAAACATCCTGACCGCCAGTGATTCAATTAAATCCCTCCCTGTGGGAGTTGCCCGTTTTTCCGGTGCGCTGGGTACTGACTACGGAAAACAGTTTACCGCTCTGGTAATCGCCCTCATTCCCATTCTGATTTTCTACGCAATCTTCAGAAAGCAGATTACCAAGGGAGTTGCCGCAGGTGCGGTTAAAGGTTAATGAAGCGTCTTGATCTGTGCGGTCAATGGCAGCTTAAGACGCTCCGGGGAAGACTGACCGATTCGAAAGAAAATCCAATAAACGCCGAAGTACCCGGTTCGGTTCTGGACACATGGATCAAAGCGGGCATGATCCCCGATCCCTATTACGGTGAAAACGAAAAACTTATTACCCCTCTGTTTGACGGGGACTTTGAGTATTCACGGACTTTTTCCGCAAGCGAAGATTTGCTGGCGGAAGACAAAGTAGAACTTGTCTGCCTTGGAATTGATACCCTGGGTGAAATTTTCCTTAATGATAAAAGCGCCGCCAGGGTAAACAATATGCACCGCATCTGGCGTATAAACATCAGGGAGTTTTTAAAATCCGGCGAAAATACGATTCGCATTGTTCTTTTTTCACCTAACGCTTTTATTGCCAAAGCGTATCGTGAAGGCCCAATTAAATACATCAACATCGGCACTATGGCCGGTTCAAGCTATCTCCGCAAGACTCACTGCCAGTTTGGCTGGGATTGGGGGCCGCAGTTGGCCGATGCGGGGATTTGGCGGAGTATTTACCTTGAAGGATGGAGCGCCGCCCGGCTGAATGACGTGTATGTTATCCAGGAACATTCTTCTCCCATAGGAGAAAAAGTAACCCTGCGTGTACAAGTACAGACAGAAACGGCAGACCTGAGAAAATTCCTGACGGAAGGCAGGGCGCTTAAAGCAATATTGCGGGTAATGCCGCCAAAGGAAGCGGCGGATACAAAGGCAATGGAAACGGCAGTTGAAATACAGGACATTGTTTCCGTTACAGAATTGATTTGCGCCATCGATTCCCCCCGGCTTTGGTATCCCAACGGTCTTGCGGCGCAGGGCGTTGTGCAGCCCTTGTACAATGTAACAGTAGAATTGCAGGATGCCGGAGCGAATACGGTTTTGGACAGCTGGCAGCGGCGCATTGGGCTGCGGACCATGACCTTTAGTACAGAGAAAGATCAGTGGGGTTCCGAATTTGCCATGACAGTAAATGGGGTAAAAATCTTTGCCATGGGCGCTGATTATATTCCAGAAGATGCGGTTTTCCCCCGGATCAATGCGGAGCGTACCCGCTGTCTTCTGGAAAACTGCGTTAAGGCCAACTATAACAGTATCCGCGTGTGGGGCGGCGGCTGTTATCCCGATGATTTTTTTTACGACATCTGCGACGAACTGGGCCTGGTGGTTTGGCAGGACTTTATGTTTGCCTGCAATATTTATGAATTAACCGATGACTTTGCCGCCAATGTCAGCGAGGAAATCCGGCAGAACATAATTCGCATCCGCCACCATCCCTGCCTTGGGTTGTGGTGCGGCAACAATGAAATGGAAGTGGCCTGGGTTGACTGGGACAATGTCAATAGACATTCCCCGGCCCTCAAAGCGGATTACATCAAACTTTTTGAATCATTGATTCCCGGCATCTGGAAAAAAACCGATCCGCAGACTTTTTACTGGCCCGCTTCTCCCTCATCCGGCGGAGGGTTTGACGCGCCCAATGATCCTAATCGCGGCGATGTGCATTTTTGGGATGTGTGGCACGGACTGAAACCGTTCAGTGAATACAGAAAATACCTTTTCCGTTATTGTTCCGAATTTGGTTTTGAATCCCTGCCGGACCTGGAAACGATACGGAGTTTTGCCGGAACCGAAGACCTGAATCTGTTCTCTCCTGTAATGGAGTCACACCAGCGCAATCCCGGCGGGAACGGAAAGATACTCTATTATATTTCCGAAACTTACCGTTATCCAAAGGACTTTGCGTCTCTGGTGTATATCTCCCAGGTTTTGCAGATGGAAAGCATCCAGTCCGGGGTGGATCACTGGCGGCGGCACCGGGGCAGGTGCATGGGGGCCATTTACTGGCAGCTTAACGACTGCTGGCCTGTGGCATCATGGTCAAGCATAGATTACTTTGGACGGTGGAAGGCCCTCCATTACGGCGCCCGCCGTTTCTTTGCCCCGCTGCGGGCTACGGTGTTTATTGATGAAACAGAAGCGGCTCCGCCCGGTTCACTTGCGGGACCACTTAAACGGACCGTGCGTGTTTTTGCCCATAACGATACGATAAATCCCGCATCGGGCGTTATTTCACTGTGCCTTAGGGACAGAAGCTTTAATGTCCTTGCCGGCGAAACTCTGGACGTGGAACTTCCGCCTCTCTCGGCTTCCGAAGTTCTTGTCCGGGATTACCGTACCATAATCAATTCTGTTGAACTGGAAAGGACCTGCTTTGTTACTGCAGAATTGCGAATCGGCAGGGACGCAGTTTCCAGGGAGACAGTTCTCTTTGTCCCGCCCAAGCATTTTTCCTTTGTCAGGCCCGAGTACAGTGTTGACGCAAGCGACCAGGGCGATCATTTTGCCATAACAATCAAGGCAAATACTTTTTGCCGTTTTGTCCGGGTAAAGATACCGGATGAAGATGCGGTGTTTTCAGATAATTATTTTGACATATCCTGCGAAGATGGCGCGGAAATAAAGGCGCCAAAAGCAGAGTTGAAAAAAGTTTATACCGCCGGGACGCTCGCGGCAGCGTTGAGAGCCCGGGGTTCGATCTTCAGTGCCGCCGACAGTTTTTAGGGAGATAAGTATGGGATTCAGAAAAGACTTTATCTGGGGCGCCGCTTCGGCCTCCTACCAGGTGGAAGGGGCTGTTAACGAAGACGGCCGTGGGATGAGCGTTTGGGACATGTTCTGCAAAGAGCCGGGGCGGATAATTGACGGTTCCAGCGGGGATGTTGCCTGTGATCACTACCATCGCTTTAAAGAAGACATCGCCATCATGAAGGAGCTGGGTCTTAAAGCCTACCGCTTTTCCATTGCCTGGCCCCGCGTAATCCCCGATGGAGACGGAAAGGTCAGCGAAAAAGGCCTTGATTTTTATGAGCGGTTAATTGACGCGCTTGGAGAAGCGGGGATTACCCCCTACGTTACCCTGTTTCACTGGGATTATCCGTATGAGCTGCTCCGAAAAGGCGGCTGGATGAATAAAGAAAGCCCCGGCTGGTTTGTAAAATATACTGAAGCGGCAGCAAAGCGGCTGTGCGGCAAACTCCCCTATGTGTTTACATTTAACGAGCCGCAGTGCTTTATCGGGCTTTCCCATGATCGCACCGAGCATGCTCCGGGAATTCACTATCCGGTCTGGGATACCCTTCTTATGACGCATAACGTACTGCTGGCCCACGGCCTTGCGGTACAGGCCCTGCGTTCCCTTTCACCGGAGACAAAAATCGGTTATGCGCCTACGGGCAGCGCTCACTATCCCGCATCGGACAGCGCCGAAGACCGTGAGGCGGCGCGGCAGGCGTATTTTGCCCTGGAGGACTGGCTCACCTGGTCGGTGTCTCTGTGGAGCGATCCGGTGTTTTTGGGAAAATATCCTGATGACTTAATGAGAAAATACGGCCAATATCTGCCGAAAACAGCCGCCGAAGATTTGAAGATCATCAGTACGCCGCTGGACTTTTTGGGACAGAATATTTACAACGGTTCTCCTGTCAAAGCAGACGGAAAAGGCGGCTACGAATACGTGCGGCGGGAAACCGGCTGCGCCTTTACCGCCGCCAAGTGGCCGGTTACCCCCGAGTCGCTGTACTGGGGGCCCGTGTTCCTGGCGGAACGGTACAAGGTTCCGCTGTACATTACAGAAAACGGACTTTCCTGCGCCGATGTGGTTTCTCTGGACGGCAAAGTCCACGATCCCGCACGGATTGATTTTCTCCACCGCTACCTGCGCTGCCTGAAAAAGGCCGCCGATGACGGCGTTGATATCCGGGGTTATTTCCAGTGGTGCCTGACAGATAACTTTGAGTGGGCCAAGGGTTATACCGACCGCTTTGGGCTTGTGTATTGCAACTTTGAAACCCAACAGCGGATAATCAAGGATTCGGCATACTGGTATAAAAGCGTTATAGAGTCAAACGGTTCGCAGTTGTAATCTCACCGCGAAGTTGGGCGCGCACTTTGTCGTAATACGCGCCTTTTTTGCGCAATGTGTTGAGCGCCCAGATCACTGCTCCGGCGACAGGCGGCACATCAAGCAGGGTGTATATGATACGGCAGCCGGGGTTGTTCATGTTGACTTTTTCCTTAATCGTATCAAGTAGCAGGGGATGCTCGCTTTTTACAAAAACAGAACCGGCAAACACAATGTGTATATTTTCTTCTTTTCTGAATTGCAGTTCTTCGATCATGCAGGAAATTCCGCCGGCATAGCTTTCGGCAATGTCACACAGAATTTTTTTCGCCACACTGTCGTTTTCGATAACTGCCTCGAACAGTATTTTTGCGCAGGCTGCCACGTCAAAAGTTCCGTCATCAATTTTTTCATATATCCTGTCAATGAAGTCATGCTTGTCTGAAACCCCCAGTTTTTTTAGCAAAACTCCGGTCATTGAAGTAGTCTCGCCCCTGCGGAACAGCTCGCTGTACACGGCGGAGACCGCTTTTTTTCCCATCATGCCGCCGCCTCCATAATCGGCGGATATGTACCCGACACCGCCGATTTGCAGCATCCTGCCATTACCGTTTATTCCGGCCAAAGTACAGCCGGTTCCGTTAATGGCGCAGATGCCTGTTCCCGGGAGGCTGCCGGCGGGAATACCCAAAAAGGCATCGTTCGCAAGCGTGAATTGTTCAAGGCCAATCCTTTTGATAATACCCGAAATTATTTCGTGCTGATGTTTGGTGTCGGCTCCCGCAATGCCGAGAACGGCATACGCCGTCTGCCGTATTGATATACCGTTTTTGGAAAGTATCCGCGTTATAAATTCCCCGAGTTCGTTCTCAAACTGGGCAAAGGAGCCGGGAAGCGCCTCGTGGTTCAGCGGCCCCCAATGGCCAAAGTCAACAAGCGAACCTGTTGCGTCAAAAAGCGCCAGATGGCTTTTGGTCGCGCCTGTGTCAATACCGATTACATATTCGCTCATGCGCCGTCTGCCAACCCATTTGGCAGGAATTCCGCGTTGGCCCGGATCATTTCATCCAACACGGCCTTTGCCCTGCGGTAATCGCCAATCAGCGGGTGAACCATCAGCGCGGCAAGCGCGTCCGCCCTGCTGCCGTTGATTGCGGCCCTGACAGTGAGCTTTTCATAGGCCTTTACCGCCTGCATCATCCCTTTAATATACGGAATTTCCGTTCCGGTAATTGCCGCAGGCTGTGCGCCTTTGCGGTTTAGCAGGCATTTGATCTCCACCACGTCGTCGTCCGCCATAAACGGAATGGCGCCGTTGTTTTTCACGTTGACCACATGGTACTCGTTTTTATCGTTTTCTATCGCGTCTGCCGCCGACACGGCGGCTGTCGAGTACAAAGCGCCGCCGCGTTCTTCAAGCTCTTTTGGCTTGGCGGCAAGGCCGGGGTTTTTGTATTGCTCAAGGAGAGCATTCTCAAGATAGACGCAGACCTCGCCTCGCGTTTTTTCGGCGCAAAGGCACTTCTGAAGCTGCTCGTCCCGCAGATAAAAGTAGCTTAAATAGTTACACGGTATAGCCGGAACAGCGGCAAGCAGTTCGTCATCGTAATCAACATCGGGTATATTTTTAAACTTTGCACCCGCCGATTTTCCAAGCTGTTCTGTTATATTTTCGCCGTCCACTGTAACCGATGTGATCCAGCTAAGATGGTTCAGCCCAATGTACTCGTAATCAAAATCATCCCTGCCGATGCTTTTTGCTATCGCGGCCCTCATATTGACAAAATTGTTGCACAAACCGATCATGTTGACCTTTGTGTGATTCAGCAGGGCTTCCGCGACAATTCCCGACGGATTGGAAAAATTAATTAACCATGCATCGGGGGCGAGTTTTTCCATGCGCCGCGCCATATCAAGCATAATGGGAACCGTCCGCAGAGCGTTCATAAAACCGCCCACGCCGGTTGTTTCCTGTCCCAAAAGTCCGTGCTTCAGCGGAATTTTTTCATCAAGGATGCGGGCTGCCATTCCGCCCGCACGAATCTGCGCAAAGATGTAATCCGCGCCGGCAATGGCCTCGTCCATGTCTCCGGTCAGCGTAACTTTTCCCGCAAAGCCCTTTGCGGCAAGCATCCTTTTTGCAAGTCCGCCGGTGATTTCAAGTTTTTCTTTATTGATGTCCATTAGATAAAGCGTTTGAATGTTTAGGCTGTCCCGCCTGTCGATAAGACCTTCAACAAGCTCAGGCGTATAGGTACTGCCCGAGCCAATCACCGCTGCTTTTAACGGACGCATGGTACTGTCTCGATTCATTGCTGATTCCCGCAAACCTCGTTATATTAATATTATGAGAGAAATGCAATTATCTGTCATCCCCCGGCCGGTTTCCATTCAATATAAGGAAGGCGTTTTTCAGTCCCGGGGTTTACCCTCGCTGAAAGGGGACGGAGAATTTCACAAGGAAATTGAAATAGCCGCCGGGCAGCTATGCCGGGATTTGGAGGGGATGGGCTATTCCGCCGCCAACAGAACGGAGCCCTCTATCTTGTGTCAAAAAGAAACTGTTCAGACTGATGCAGACGAATCTTACCGGTTGTGCATTTCAAAAGAGAATATTGTTCTTGACGCCGCATCGGGAGCCGGCATGTATCACGGGCTGCAGACGCTGCGTCAGCTTGTCCTTTCGGAATACCATGACGGCATGCTTGTTCTGCCCTGTGCGGAAATAACCGATTATCCCCGTTTTTCCTGGCGGGGATTCATGCTGGACTGTTCACGGTATTTCTATTCGGTTCCCTTTATCAAACGCCTTATGGATGTTCTGTCCCTGCACCATATCAATCGTTTTCACTGGCACTTGACCGACGATCAGGGATGGCGGCTTCCGGTAAGTGAATATCCCCTGCTTACGGAAATCGGTTCGCGCAGGCTGGAGCGCAATATGCCGGGGCTCTACTACACGGACGGATTTTACCGGGAAGATGAAATTCGGGACATCGTAGAATACGCCGCTTCCCGCCATATCGAGGTTATTCCCG
>Ga0082212_10007393_pt1 | contig 14530 bp, 9 predicted proteins | sample TergutNt197P3_FD_71548 | JGI IMG/M metagenome (GOLD analysis project Ga0082212, IMG submission 71548) | Neocapritermes taracua P3 segment gut microbial communities from Petit-Saut dam, French Guiana - Nt197 P3 | ecosystem: Host-associated > Arthropoda: Insects > Digestive system > Gut ... | reverse complement strand
CCCCTTGCTCACCTGTGGGTAAGCGCCATTGTCTGCCGACAATATACGCTTTCCCACAGGTCTATCCATCCCCCATCGGAAAGGAGCGCGCCATTGGCGATATATCATCTATCCATCAAAATCATCAGCAGGGGCAAAGGCAAGTCTGCTGTGGCAGCGTCGGCGTACCGGGCGGCGGAAAGAATCAGGAATGAATATGACGCGGTGATTCATGACTACATCCGCAAAAACGGCGTTGTCCATACCGAGGTTCTGCTCCCCGACCATGCCCCTGCCGAGTATACAGACCGCGCCGTATTGTGGAACGCCGTAGAGCAAATCGAGAAAGCGAAGAACGCCCAGCTTGCGAGGGAGATTGAACTTGCCCTGCCCGTAGAGCTGACGAAGGAGCAGAACATTTCCCTCGTCCGTAAGTATGTAAAACGGCATTTCGTTGAGCAGGGCATGTGCGCCGATATCGCCATCCACGACACGAGCGGCGGCAATGGGCAGACTCCATAGGGAAGCATAAAAATAAGACGGTCAGTAGACGACGTAATGTATAGTCAAAGGTTTCCAAAACTCGCACGGTGGTGCGAGTTTTGCATTGAAAATCCATAATCTACAATTCTCGCACAACAGTGCGAGTTTTCGGTTTAATCTTCGGTGTCCTCATCGTCGTTCTCCAGACTCTCTGTAATTTCAGTTATCTCGCGTAATCTGTTTTGCAAAAGTTTCTTGTCCGGCAAATGAAGCTGGTAGTTCGCCACAAGAGCCGGAGACATACTTCGGCGCAAAGCGTATTCAACAACGGCATCATCCTTGTCGGCGCAAAGTATCAGCCCGACGCTGGGGTTTTCGTTTTCTTTTTTCACATCGCTGTCGAGCGCCTCAAGATAAAATTCAAGCTTGCCGAGATGCTCCGGCTTAAATGCTCCACGTTTCAATTCTATGGCGACAAGGCAAGCCAACTCACGGTTGAAAAACAACAAATCGATTTTATAGTCCGAATTGCCCACTTGGACACGATATTCCTCACCTACGAAAGAGAAGTCCTTGCCAAACTCAAGAATAAAATCCTTCAGGTTAGCGAGGATAGCCTTCCGGAGTTCACGTTCCTTATGGTTGTGCGGGATGTCGAGAAATTCCAGAATATAGTTGTCGCGCAATGACGCAAGCCCCGCACTTTTGTCGATAAACAGTTTGTTTTTTTCTTCTGAAACTATCGTGCGTTCAAAGAGCATACTGTCAATCTGCCGCTCCAGTTCGCTTCTGGAATAGCGATTTTTAGCCGCGAGCAGCAAATAAAACTCCCTCGCTTCCTCGGTTTTAACTCTCACCATGATTTTCAAGTTGTTTGTCCAGTTGATTTCAAGCGTTAATGACGCGAGCCGCTCGCTGTCTTTGTAGGTTTCGTAGAATTGCCTCATGCGCCATATGTTGGAAGCAGAGAAACCTTGGATTCCCACATAGTGGGACTGAATGAACTCGGAAAAATCCTTAACAACGGCTTTTCCCCAACCGCCATTTTTTACTTTACCGCTGACATACTCGCCAATATCCCTGTACATCGAAATAACTTCACTGTTTACGGCGCGAAAAGCGTTCTCGCGGGCGCGTTCAATGATAGATATTACTTCGCTGTACTCAGCGTGATTGTTCGGAGTTAATTCATTGCTCAAAATAAGACCGCCTTTCTCGCTTCAGATGATGAAGCGCTATGTGAATACTCGCACGGCAGCGCGAGCATAATTATCAGTCTAAAGCCATGCCAAATGCCTCGACAACATCGGTACTGTCAAGGTTGGTTATTCGTTTTCCCATTGCTTTGCTTATGAGGTCGAGAAGTGTCTTTGCCCTAAACGCAAAGAACGTATCAAAATCGTCTTCGCGAAGGGAAGCCACGTCAATGCCATGCGATTGTACGTTTTCATTCAGAGAAGGGGAAGACACGTTTTTTTCAATTGCCTTTAGATACTCACTCGGTGCGGCGCTACCAATTATCCTGTTTGTGCGATAAGCAATCGGTGTTTTGTTGATAACGCTGTTCCATTTGCGCCAATCGTATCCTTTGCCTTCGCAATATTTTCTTGGGAATATATGATGAATATCCACATAATCCGCTACAAAGTTTGTGAAATCCATTCCGTCGCCGCTAATGAAGTCCCGCGCACCTTCGCCTAAGATAAGGGCAAAAATTCCTTTGTACGCCGCGCTGTTCCTTGTTTGAAGGGATAACAGCCGAGTCGGTTGAAAAAATGCACGGTTCACGGTATCCGGTTCTTCCCCACCATTAATCCAAGCCAGAACACCCGTCACGTCATTGGCGTAACGTGTTTCGTTTGCCGAACCATACATTTCGCCTAATACACCGCACCAATACCACGAAACAAGTTTTGCTTTGACCATCCCATCCTCAGTCTTGTTCCCGAGAACAGTCACTAAAACCGAGAGAGGAACGAACTGAGTTGTGTAGGGTAAGTCGCGCGGCGCAAGGATGCTCTGCCCCACGAGGAAGCGGGCGGCTCTGATGTAGCCGTCTGTAAGGTCATCTGCATATGTTTTATAATCATTAAGAGAAAGGGACAATACATCCTTGCGTTTTACAGATAATGTCTTATTGTTCTTCACCTGCGCTAATAACGTCATTGATGCGAGAAAGTCTGTGGCGGAGACCACGGAGAGCAAGTTGAATGTCCCATCAGACTGCTCCATTTTGTGTGTCCTCATATCCCAATCATCGCGCAAAGTAAAATCTTCAGCAGCGAAGGTTGCTGTAACCAATTCGAACACGGTAAGAGCGACGCCGCCTGTGTTGACGTTCTCAAACACTTGGCATACCGCTTCTTTAGGTGTGGATTTATCAAGTTGGATAACAGGTAGTGTGTAAAGTATAATCGGGTTCAATACCTCTGCTGTGAATCTCCGTAAACGTCTGCTTATTTCCGGGTCATTATGATAATCCCGATAATCATCTTTCCACTCATCCAAGGCAATAGAATCAAAGACAATATTTAGCGGGAACATATGCTCTCGGAATTCGCCTTCGCGAGTGCTTAAATCCGTTACAATAACACGTCCGAAATCCTCTCTGATTTTTTTGTCCGCAGGGATTGAAGCAATGGCATCAAAACGGTCTGCTTCTGGATCAAGACATTTTGCTATATCGAGGTAATAATATCGCTGTATATCTTCCTTCTTTATTGTTTGCGTAGGCACAGGAGATTCGTTGTACATTGCGCAATAAACACTGGTCAGCCTTTGTTGCCCGTCGAGGACAAGCATATCCGGCGTTTTGCCATCATCCGGTGCGTTTGTAAACGCACGTGGTTTGAATTGGATACCATCACCGCCGTACTCCAAGAACATAAGAGCGCCAACAGGATAAGAGTAGGTTATGCTTGCGATAAGTGCTCGAATACGCTCATCATCCCATACCCATCCTCTTTGAAACTCAGGCAAGCATATAGTGCCGTTGTTGATTCCCTTGAGAATATCTTGCAACGGAGTATCGTTTGATTTTGCCATCGTTAATTCCCCCCATTAAAACTTCATTCCTCATAGTCCACCAACGTAACCACAAATTCAGATTGCGCCATTCGAGTCAAACGTACCGTTTCTTCGTATTTTATATTTTTCGCTTCCCTCATCAATCGCATAATCTGAAATAACCCCTCGCCTTTTGAAAATATCAAGAATTGCGGTGATTATTTCGGTATTCTCAAATTTGGGTCGTTTGTTTTTGTCGTAGACATCCAAAAGAGCGCCTAGGCCAATAGCGCCTAACCATTCTTTTACGTCATATTCAGTAGCTTTCAATGCAACAGTCTTGAAGATTTCATGTTTATCATTACGTTTGACATCATCAGAAGATAAAATATCGGAAATCAGTTCTCGTGGCACATCAACAAGAATTGATTGTAATAGTTGTAGCTGTTGAATCGCTTTGCGTAGAAGAATAGCTTTTGTCTGTTGCCCAAATTGTTCATAATTGCCAATTAGATATTCAAAATCCTCCTCATCATAATGATTATCGAGGATATAGGCAGAGAGTTTATCAGGATATTTTTTGCCCTTTAGCGAGACTACTTCTGACGTTAGTTTCAAGAGTTCAACTTTATGCTCTACAGTTATATCCTTGTCGAGCAACACAAGAATCTCGTCATAATCTAAGGGCGCTTCTATGGAAACATCGTTTAGATAGTCCTCAATGTGGTTGCATACGAAAGCATACAAGTATTCAGGATAGTGTTCCCGCAAAGTGTTTAGGGATTTCACGCTCATTCCGACTTTATTCAGTTTATCCAAGATTGATAATTTTTCGATTGTCAGACTATCAATTTCCAGCTCATTGTATCGGAAATTTAGTTGCGAGAGATAGCCTTCGTATACGACATTATTCAATGCGCAGGCTCTTACAAGCGCATTGAAAAACACTCTTTTTTGCTCTTCATCGGCAAAGACGTTTTCAAGGAAAATGGAAGCTCTTTGAGCGTTAATGTAATTGATTAGTTGTTCGCTGAATCCGTCAGCACAGCAGTTCTCAAAATATGCAACTACATTCTCGGCGGTGTATATTAGAACTTTAGTGTTCTTTAGCAGTTCACCCCATAAATCTGCGTCGTCAATCTCATTTAAATCCGAAATTACTGTATTCAAATACGAAATATACTCAATGCGTTTTTCCATGTCAATGCTTTTGTTGTTAATAATGAATAGAGCGTACTTTTCCGAATCGGTTATTACTCCGCTGCAGCGTTTAAGTACAACGTCTATATAGCCATCAATGTTATTGGTGACGTATTTCGCCAAAGGCGATTCTCCATTGGACATAATAATCGTGTAGCCACTTGTCGGCACACTCCCAAGGCTAGCCGCACTATAGTATTCCTGCAACATGGCAAATATGTTTTCATAATTCATGGCATAAGAGTTATTTTCATAAACTAAGCGCAGCAACTCCTTATTTGCAATTTCGGTGTTTATTTTGACGAACTCAATATTGAACAATCTTATTCCTATAGCAAGCTCGTGGGTTCTGAGGGCATCAGTATTTAGAAAATCTGCATCATTGGAAACATAACGCACGAACATGGTTTTCGATTCAGCGCTGACAAATGATATTCTCGTAGGGTTGTCACCAACTAAATACAATAGCTCCAAAGCAACACGATTCATGAAATCATCATGCGCATAATCACTAATACCGTGATGCACAAAATAATCACTTACAAAGTCTTTCCACTCTGTGCCGATAGCTATAATGAGATTATCTATTGCGGACGAAGATGCAGCATATCCTTTCAGGAACACATACAACTCATTTTCACGAATTTGCTTAATAAACCTTTCTGTTTTCGATGCGTATTTCTTGCCGCCGACATAATCGGACAGAAGAAAATCGAACAGCGAGAAGTTCAATGTTTCTTCTTGTTCGAAATACATTTCCGGTAAGCGTGAAGCAACCAAATTGGGGTCACTCAGTTTATACGTTTCCTCTCTTCGCTTCTTGTCGGTAACGCTACGCAAGAATATCTTATCGACTCTTTTTAATGACCTCGCGTAAAAGTAGGTCATGTAATCGGAGTAGGTTTCGTCTATATACCCCTCGCGCACGAGATATTTTAGCATGGCAAAATAGGGGCTATCTTTAATTATGCTAAATGGTTCAGCCTTACCAGTCTCACTTGTAAAAACCGCATCAGCAAAAAAGCTGTCAGTACTCTCTCGTGTTAGCAAGCTGCGCAATAGTCTTTCCAACAATGAAGACAAATCATCGTTCAGCTTTAAAATATCTCTTTCAATGCGCTTGATACGGTTTTCTTTGCTTTCCGCGTTATTTGCTGCATGGGCTATGCGCTTGTCGTATTCAATGATTATATCGGCATGGCTTCTCCTGTGTTCTTCTATTCGCTCTCGGCAAGTATCGGCATCCCATCTGCGGTAATCTTGGTTGGTTACAATTTTTCTTACAAATAAAAACGCTAACTCATCTGCACTGAACTCTTCGGACTTAACTTTTTCAAGCTCTTCGTGTTTTCGTTTGATTTCAGAATTTAACCTTCTACGTTCGCTAACGATCAGGCGCTCCTTACCGCGTCCCCCGATAATTTCAAACATAAATCCCTGCCCAAGCTGTAACTCGGAAAAGTCGCGAGGAAAGAGGTTTTTATATGCTATCAAAGCGAACATCTTGTTTTCATCTTGTTCCGTTGTGCTTATGCGGCTATGATAAACGGAGAACTCATTGCAAATATTCTGCAATATCCGCATATCGTCTATATAAAGGGAAAGCCCTTGTAGAAACTCGGTGTTAAGTCTGTTGCTGCTCTTATCATCAACAACAATCCCGCTTTTTTCAAAGCACGCTAAAAACATGTCGAACGAGTTAGAACCATCAATAACAGGTACAATTGGAATGATGAAGTCAAAAAATTTCGACCTGTCTTTGGAAATGAAGATATCATCTTTCAAAAGGAAAAAGAAGCGAAGAGGTGGTTTGCCCTTGCGGTTATTATTGACAAGCCTATTTACCTCGTGCAGCCGCTCAAATATTCCGCTTGAATCGTAGCGGTCTATGTCTTCAAATACGACTACATCTTCTTCTATTTGATTGAACAGATACAGGACTTCATTCAGATACTTGTCGAAAAAAGAATCGGAGCTATCGTTGAATATCTCGATTTCTACGCCGCTTATTGCAGCCTTCTTGATAAGATTGTGGCTCTCCTGTAGTTTCACCATAAAATAAATAAAAACACCGAAAAGAAACAAAAACGCCACGCTCGCTACAAGCCGCATTTCTGTATGTGTAGTTAAGCTGATAAGGTTGCGTAACCGCTCCGAAGTCAAAGTGTCAATAAAGGATACCCATCGTGAAAAATAGAATACGTAAGCGCCCAATACTAAACCAAGAACGGCGAGTAAAGTCGTTTTGACATTTCTTGCCCTTGACGAGTTCTTTTTCACCCTGAAATTGGTTAGAGGTATGCTCTTGGCGGGTATTTGGTGGATAAGCTGGTTTAATATCTTTCCTTCGAGAAGAGTGTTGTCGGTAGCTGCTTTTTTTGCAGTATCCTCATCCGTCCCTGACGATTCCGCAGTATCCTCATCTCCAATTCTGTCAAGCTCTGGCCGAAAATGGGTCAGAGATATATGCAAAAACCTTTTGTCGGGATGTTTCCGTTTATAGGATTCGAGAATGGTACTTTTGCCAGAACCATACGCACCGGACACAGCGACATTCTTTACACTGTTATTAGAAAACACAAACTCAAAAGCTGATTCATAAATGCCTAAATCAGCACTGTCAATCGGCGTTAAGGCATGAAATATATAATTCGCTTCGTTTGAGCTAGTTTCGCTATGGAGATTCTTCCTGCGCAATATCATCATCAGTTTTTTTACACATACGCTAACCGTCTTTTTCAACCATTTCATTTCCCCACCGCCAGCTTCTGATACATCTCCATCAGTGCGGCAACGCAATCAGTTTCGGAAAAATCCTTGACAGGAAAACCGTATAGATTCATAACAGCGCGGTCAAGCTCACGATGGGCGTTTAGCAATTCAAAGGGCATGACAGTATCGTCATATAAGTCCGCAAGGCTGTCATCCGGGTATAATGTCCTCATATCAAGTACGGCTTGTGCCAACTTCTCAATCTCCGTTATTTGCTTTTCTGTTGTGTTTGGCCAGACGAAATTGTTGTAAACGATGTCCCGCGAATAGCGGTAATCACTTTTCAGCCGTCCGCAAACCGCCCGCATCCATGCCATGTGGACATTTGATGTAAGTACGCCAAAATGGTATAGCCCGGAATTTGGAATGATAAACAACAAATCGCTTGCTATAGTCTCTGCTGGGACAAACCCAATCGGCACATAACGCCGATTCTCCGATGAAACCTTTGGTACAACAATATAGTCTATTTCAGAGGCGTTCTGCTCCCGAAAGAGCGCGGGGGTTGCAGCGAGTTTCCGCCTGCCCTCATCCGGCGCATTCTCGCGATCTAACCTACAGGCGGCTATGCGTTTCAGTACTTCCGGCATTTGCCGCAATTCGGAGGGAGGAACGCCTACAAGCCACAAACACCACCGTTTCTTATTGTTGATAAACTCATAGGAACCCATGAACCTTCGGATATAGTTCTCAGACTTCGGATCTGCCTTGATAAAGCCATCCATGTCGGCATCTTCGATAATCAAGTTCCCGCCGTCAGCGGGTCTGTTTCCAGTTATCATGGGCGGCACATCGCAGATTGACGCTCGTCGGCTCTCAACAAATACATTCGGTGCCTCAAGCAAATAAGCGTTGATGCTGTTTACTGTCCTTTTCCGCTCGCCGCTATATAGTATTTTTTCAACTTGAGTAGGTGTATTGCCTGAGCAAAAGCCGACGATGACGCAATGCACAGCGGCCTTTTCGCTCGCTTCACTGTCCCATTTGAATGTACGGTGCGCAAAGATAATGTTAATTCCAAACATATCAAACAATGGCTTCCAGACAGCAGCAACCTGTTCACCTTGCGTTATGGAATTGGTTGATACAAAAGCCGCTCGGATTTGCGTCTCTTTCATGTATTCAGCGGCTCGGTAATACCACGCCGCCACAAAATCAATCTTTCCCGCCGCTTTGAAGGGCTTGCCTTTTTCGTCAGCATAGACTGAGAGAATATCCGCCTTTTGTTCCGGGCTTTGGTTTGAGTAACCCACAAACGGTGGGTTGCCCATGATATAGTTGCAACCCCATTTTGGGACTACATCCTCCCAATCCATCCGCAGGGCGTTTCCTTCGACGATGTTGGCGTATGACTTCAGCGGCAGAAAATCAAGCTGCATATGCAAGATGATTTCCGTCTCTTTCATCGTCTGACTTTCCGCTATCCACAGGGCGGTTTTTGCTACGGTCACAGCAAAGTCGTTTATCTCAATGCCGTAGAACTGCCCGATGGAAACTTGTATCGGGTTATTCGTGCTGTCGCCAAAAGAGACTTGCCCCCGCTGCATCCGGCTAATCACTTCATTTTCAAGACGGCGCAGGCTGATGTATGTCTCCGTAAGGAAGTTGCCAGAACCGCAAGCAGGGTCGAGGAACGTGAACGAAGCGAGTTTCTTTTGAAACTCTTGAAGTTTCGCTGTCTTAGTCTTTTCAACAGCGATTTCGGAGAGGGATTCAAACTCCTTTTTGAGACCGTCAAAGAATAAAGGGTCGATGACTTTGTGGATGTTTTCCAGCGACGTGTAGTGCATGCCGCCTGAGCGACGCGTCTCCGGGTTGAGGGTGCTTTCAAAGACTGCGCCAAATATGGTAGGGCTGATTTCCGACCAGTTGAAGTCGGCGCTTGCTTTGACGAGCAGCAAATCCCTTATTTCATCGGTGAAATGCGGTATCTCAATATCTTCATCGGCAAATAAATCGCCATTCACATACGGAAATGCGGCAAGGGCTGGTTCAAGATAAGGGTCACGATTTTCGGGTTTGGTATCCAATATTTGGAATAGTTCGATAAGGGCTCGCCTCATTTGTTTTGTGCTGTATTCCGTAAGATAGTCGTGGAACATCGCTTTATGCCCGAATATTCCCGCGTCCTCTGCATACAGACAAAAGACAAGCCGGACGCAAAGCACATTCAAACTGTGCTGCGCCCGCTCGCTCGTCAGGTCAACGTATTGCTTGGCGAAAGCGTCATAGAGCAAGCCTACTATCTTGCCCGCTGCTATCGACACTTCCATTTCACGTTTGATGCGCTCGTTGCCGCTGTCGGTCAAGAACGATAGGCGGTAATACTCCGTAGGCAGGTTTTCAAGCTGGATTTCCTCCGGCTCACCGCCGGGGCGCTCCATGTCGTATACGAGGAACGTGCTGAAATTGCACGTCACCACCCAACGCGGATGTTGAGATACGGGCAACTCCGTGATATATCGCTTTGCCTGTTGAAAAGGCGTAAGAAGCGTTCCATCCGACTGCTTTATGGTTTTCCGCAAGTCCTTTCCCAAGCCCTTTTGCTCGATGAGGACTTTTGTGGACGGGATGGTCGCATCTATGAAACTCGTGTTATCCAGAACAACCTTGTCCTCGAATGAAATGAATTGCTCCGGCTGTTCCACACCGTAAACGTCGCGCAGCAGAGCAAGCCAAAACGAGTGGCTTTGCCCTTTCTCGTATCCCTTGTCCTTCCAATCGGCGGCAAACCTTTTGGCTGCTGCCTTTTGCTGTGCGTCAGTCATCATAGTGCACACCTCAACGTCTTTTTTGCTTTTCCAGCTTTCGTCCTGCCGTCAATCTTATAAACCTCCGGACTTGAGCCAAATGTATTGCGGAGCTGAATTCGACCTAATCGAAGTCAGCACAATCAAGTTTCTTTGTTCGACACCAGTTCGATAATATCGCAAAATTCACAATCCAGCGCATTGCATATCCGCACAAGCATTTCCACATTGACGCACTCGCCTTTGGACATTTTCGTTAGAGTGGATGCGCTCACGCTTGCAGCTTTCGACAAACTCTGTTTGTTCAGGTCTTTATCAATCAGCAATTTCCAGAGCCTTTTATAGCTTATTTTTCTCAAATCCTGTTCCTCATCTCGTTGTCGGGCGTGAGCAGTGACGGATTTATGTCTGTTGCCAGTATAACATACTCCAAGCGCAATTAAAACAATAATTCTTGCGTTCTCGAAGATTGAGGCCCGTGCGATTTTCCGCACGGGATTTTTTTGGACTATCCAAATGTCAGCGAAAATGACTTTTGAATGATTGTAGGCTCTACTTTTTACGCACTCGGTACGAGTGCCAGCAGACGCAGAAGCGGCTTAATTGGAAAAACGCTTGTCGGCGGTTTTTGCCGGGGAGTTTGAGGGGACTCCCTCAACAAGTAAGTAAAAGGCTTGCCATTTACACAGCTTGCCAGTCTTTTGAACTCTATTGTTGCCGTTCGTCAAAAAAATAAATTTTCATCACGTCCAAAAAAACACCCATACAAAACCCGATATTTTTCACGCTTAGTAGAGGGGTAAAAAACCTATCTCCCCTCCCAAAACTAAATCCGCAGCCGACTTTATACAGAAAACGCAATCTTGCCAATGCCCCATGCTTGGAGATGGGGCGCGAGAGATATTTTTTGCAAAACGTACCCACCGTCAAGCAAGGCGAGGTATAGGAACGCAGTCGGGATGAAAGCGGGAAAATACAAAATTGCTGTTGCGTCCTACGAGCCATCAGCAAAGGGTATACCGAAACGTGGTGCTGCGAACGGTGGGTACTGTTTTGTGACCTACCCTATCAAATCAAAAATAGAGAGGATGTTGCGATGCACCAAATCAAAGCAAACGAGATTACTATCTCGAAAACCACACGCAAGATTGGGAGGACTACCTATATCGTATCTTCCACCTATGCGGAGAGTAATCAGGAAAACCTTATTTCTGTCTTGGCACGGCTGATACAAAGCGACACTAATTTAGCGGTTGTCGCTAATAATACCAAATCCGCATAACGAATTATTCAAAACTTAGGGCTGCCAACAACGGTGATGCGCGCTATAATGAGAGTATACATTACCGTCTGTTGGCTGTCGGAATGGAGGGTATGATGAAAGGACAGCCAAACAAGAAAATATATCTATACGCCCGACTGAGCCAAGAAGATGAACAGGCAGGGGACTCGAACTCCATCGTCAACCAGCGTTCCATCTTGACCAAGTACGCCGAGGAAAACAACCTCACGCCATATGAGTTTGCGTATGACGATGGTTACTCCGGCACGGACTGGGAACGTCCGGCGTTTTCGCAAATCATTGAAGATGTCGAGGCTGGGCTTGTATCCACTGTGGTCGTGAAAGACCTCTCGCGTTTTGGAAGGGATTATCTGAAAGTAGGTTTTTATTCAGAAATTCTTTTCCCTAAGCACGATGTCAGACTGATTGCAGTCCATGACAATGTAGATACGGATTTAGGCGAAAACGACTTAGCCCCGATGGTCAATCTTTTCAACGAATGGTATGTAAAATCGACCAGCAGGAAAGTCCGCGCCATTATCCAAGCCAAAGGTAAAAGCGGAGAACGAATATCAGTTGTTCCCAAGTATGGCTACCGTAAGGTGGAGAACGAACCCGGCAAAATCGAAATTGACGAGGAAAGCGCGGCGGTCGTGCGCAGAATTTTCAATATGTACGCCAACGGCGTAGGCGCAAGGGGTATTGCGATGACACTCTCGGCAGAGGGCATTCGTAACCCGACAACCTACAAATACGAAAACGGAGTATTGAAAAAGCCTCGCCCGACAGGAACAACCACTTATTGGTGTGCCTCCACGATTACAGGTATTCTCGATGCACAGGAGTATCTGGGGCATACGGTGAACTTCAAAACCTATTCCAAGTCTTACAAGGACAAGAAAAGCCGTAAAAACGCACCGGAGAATCAATTGGTTTTCGAGAACACCCATCCCGCAATTATTGACAAAGCGACATGGGATATAGTTAGAAAAATGCGCTCCCACAAACGTCGGCCGCCAGTATACGGAATGCCGGGGCTGTTCAGTGGGTTGACTTTTTGCTCCGATTGCGGTGCCAAGCTATATTTCAATATGCGGAAGATAACGACAAAGAAATATGGCGAAAAACTCGATGGTGCGTATGCCTGTTCCGAATACAAAAAGGATTTATCCGCAGGGTATCCCCGCCAATGTACAGCACATTATATCCGGGAGGAAATATTAAAAGATATAGTGGCAGAGGAAATCCGCAAGGTGCTGGCGTTTGTTTCCAAAGACGAAAAGGGCTTTGCAATTCAAATCATGGAAACCACCGAAGCCGTACAGAAGCGAGAAATCGCAGCTAATAAACGGTGTGCAATCCTAAAACGGGACCGCATCGAAGAACTCGATATGATATTCGAGCGTATTTACGAGGACAATGTAATCGGAAAGCTGAACGATGAGCGTTTCGCTAAAATGAGTGCCAAATACGAACAGGAACAGCGTGATTTGCAAAACGAATTGATATCCCTTGAAATCGCTGTTACTGAAAGCGAGAGCCGAATGGGAAATGTTGACCACTTCATCAATCTTGTCCGTGAGTATTCAGAAGTTGAAACGCTCTCGCAGGGTATGGTCAACGCAATGATTGAAAGAATCATTGTCCACGAGCCGAGTGTTGCATACAGCAAGAACCGCACTCAAGAAGTGGAAATCTTCTTTGTTGGTGTTGGGAGGGTGGACACGGGGCAGAAATCAGTACCAACCCCATCAAGCGTAACAGGTGATGCCGTAGCATCGTAACAGTATAAATCATGCTTACCTATGAAGCGTGACCCAACCCCCACGCCCATGTCATGCTGACCATGCGCCCGTTCGATGAGGACGGGGCATGGGGCGATAAACAGAAAAAGGAATACATCCTCGACCGCAACGGCGATAAAATTTACGATAAAATGAAGCGGTCTTACAAGTGCAGATCCATACCGACCACCGACTGGAACGACCAGACAAAAGCGGAGATCTGGCGCGGAGCGTGGGCGGAAATGTGCAATCAGGTTTTGGAGAATGGAAACCACGCCGGGCGGATTGACAACCGCAGTTATGAGCGGCAGGGCATTGACCAGATACCGACCATCCATTTAGGCGTAGCCGCTTCGCAAATGGAGAAGCGTGGAATCCGCACCGAGCGCGGCAACATCAACCGGGAAATCGAAGTGACGAATCTGGCGCTGCGGCAGTTGAGGGCGCGTATCGTCAAACTCCAAAACTGGGCGAAAGCGGAAACGGCGAACACCGAGCCGCCTACCCTTGCCGATGTGATTAAGGACATACTATACAGGCAAGCGCAGCCGGGGAAATCGAGCCGTTCACAATCCATCTACAACCTCAAAGACGCGTCCCGTATGCTCCTCTTTCTGCAAGAGAACAAAATCATGGACATGGCAGGATTGGATAAGCACTTCGGGGATATGATTGGCCGGCAGCAGGGAATCCGGGAGAAGCTGAAGCCCATCGACAGGCGGCTGAAATCCTTGACGATCATATACGGCATAGCGGCAATTACAAAGGCTACCGCAAGCAAAAGGCGCAATATGAAAAGCTGTACGCTCAATATGAAACCCTCGAAAAAGCAACAGGGTTCGGCGCTAAACTCAAGGCGTAGAAAACCCTTGACGCCGCTCAGAACTACCGCGAAACCTACCGCCTTGAAATAATGATGTTCGAAGAAGCCGAGCAGTATTTGAATAAAGTCATACAGGGGCATTTCGACTCGAAGAAGCTGCCGCCAGTCAAGACGTGGCAAGTGGAGCGTGACAAGCTGACCGCCGAACGGGGCAAGTTGAATCAGCAATATTATTCCCTCAAAAGCGAAGTTGCCGAAGCCGAAAAAATCCGCAAGAGCGTTTACAGTATCATGCGGTAGGAACAGCAGCCGCAGAGGGCGCAGAAGTTAAGCAGGTAAAGATAAGGCGCGGTTTCGCCGCGCCCTGTTCCTATTAGCTTGTGATTTTCAACCCTTCAAATCCCTCGTGGGTTAAGCCAGTATCTTCAACAATCTCATCAATCGGTCTGTT
>Ga0082212_10007392_pt1 | contig 14531 bp, 11 predicted proteins | sample TergutNt197P3_FD_71548 | JGI IMG/M metagenome (GOLD analysis project Ga0082212, IMG submission 71548) | Neocapritermes taracua P3 segment gut microbial communities from Petit-Saut dam, French Guiana - Nt197 P3 | ecosystem: Host-associated > Arthropoda: Insects > Digestive system > Gut ... | reverse complement strand
TCACCAGGTCAACGGCGGTGCGAGTTCGGCTTGGACGGCCCGCAAGAGTTCGGGCAGACCTACGCCGCTGAGCGAGCAGATGAGAAAAGGCGTTATGCCGAGAAGTTTTTCGAATTGCTCCCGGACTTGCACCGCTTTGGGAATGTCGGCCTTTGTGATAACGACCAGTTCGGGCCGCAGGCCAAGCAACGGATCGAACAACTTGAGTTCCTGCCGAATTTCGAGGTAGTTGTCCAACGGTTGCGTTCCGTCGTCGGGAGTCGGCTCGACGAGATGCACGAGAATGCCCGCCCGCTGGATGTGCCGCAGGAAGTCGTGACCGAGTCCGATGCCGCGATGCGCCCCTTCGATGAGGCCGGGTATGTCGGCCATGACAAAGGTGCGGTCGCCGTAACCGGTGACCATACCGAGGTTCGGGTACTTCGTTGTAAACGGATACGACGCGATTTCCGGTCGGGCTTTCGTTACGCAACTGAGCAGCGTGCTCTTACCGGCGTTCGGTTTGCCGATCAGCCCGACGTCGGCGATCATTTTCAGTTCGAGCCGCACACGACGCGACTCGCCCGGCTCGCCGGGTGTGGCGATTTTCGGGGCGCGGTTCGTCGCACTTTTGAAGCGCAAATTGCCTTTGCCGCCGGCACCGCCTTTGGCCGCAGTGATCGTATCGCCGTCGGCGGCCAGGTCGCGCAGCACGAAATTGTGAGCCACGTCATACACGATCGTCCCCGGCGGCACAAGCAGAACGCAATCCTCCGCCGAAGCCCCGATGCGTTGCGACCCCATGCCGTGCCGACCGCGATCCGCCTTCCAGATTTTGCGCTGCGCAAGATGTATCAGACTGCTCAGCGACGAGTCGGCTTTGAGAATGACGCTGCCGCCGTGACCGCCGTCGCCGCCGTCGGGACCGCCGCGCGGTACGTATTTTTCACGCCGGAAACTGACACAGCCGTCACCGCCCTTGCCGCCTTCCAGGTCAAGCTCGATTTCATCAAGAAACATGGGGAAAAGAGTAACCTTTTAACGACTGAACCAAATATCGTCATCAGTACCGGACTGACCATCCGGCCCATTTGACCAAAGATTAAAACTGTCCATGCCGGCACTTCCGGGATACTCGTAATTGTACCTGTTCTCCCAAGGATCCAATGGTGGCGTACTCCAATTTGCGGTTCTCACCCAAACGGACTCATCAACACTGGGAGGACAGCTACAAAGTGCTTCAAGCGATTCTTCCGTAGCGGGGTAATGCCCGACGTTGCTTTCGTAGAGGTCCAACAATCCCGCAATTTGGCCGAGTTGGGTTTTTGCGAAGCTGATCTTGGCCTTTTTACGCTGATCTTGCACAGCAAACATCCCAATAGACGCAATTGTCATAAGGATAAAGAGCACGAGCATGACTTCGATGAGCGTCATACCTTCCCGACCACTATTTTTTTTCCGGTTTTGCATGTTTTGATCTCCTGTTTCGTAATATGCCACCCGTCATATGCCACCTGTCATATGCCACCCGTCATGGTGCCACCCGTCATATGCCACCCGTCATATGCCACCCGTCATATGCCACCCGTCATAGTGCCACCCGTCCCGATTACGCAGGCAACGGCTTTTGATTTTTGCAGATAATACCAAATCGTCAAGGTAGGGCTGTCAAGGCAGGGCTGTCAAGGTAGGGCTGTTACGCCGTGACCGCCGCAGGTTTCTATCTATTGAACAAGATACGGAAAAAAAGGTGTCGATGTTTTTCGGGTTCTTCAACACAAAGATAAAAAGTCCGTCTCTTGGCATTCCGCAGAGTCAATTGCGCCCGACCTCATGCCGTAATGCCTTTGGTGAGTTTCATAAACGCGGTTTCGAGATTGATTTCGTCTTCCTTGAACGACAGGATTTTGAAACCGTTTTCGATCAGACGGCTGGGCAGTTCGCAATAATCGTCGGTCGTTCGGCCCTGTTTGATCGTCACTTCGAGCGTTTTGCCGTGCAAAATTTCGATTTTTTCGACGCACTCCTCCGTTTCGAGCGTTTTCGCCGCTTTTTCGAGGTCGCCGACGAGTTGCACGAGTAAAACCGGCTGGTCGCGCACTTGACGCATGACCTCCGAAACGTCGGCGTTGACGAGCAGTTCGCCGCGTTCGATGATGCCGACTTTGTTGCAAATATCCGCCAATTCCGGCAGAATGTGGCTCGAAACCATGATCGTTTTCCCGCGTCCGCCGAGCCGTTTCAGCAGTTCGCGCATCTCGATGCGTGCTCTGGGATCGAGACCGCTGGCCGGTTCGTCGAGCAAAAGCACTTGAGGGTCGTGCAACAAAACCCTTGCCAAACCAAGACGTTGCGTCATCCCGCGCGACAGGCTGGTCACAAGTGCCTGACGTTTGTAACCCAAATCAACCAGATCGAGCATCTCGTCGCAAACCTTTTTGCGCCGCTCGCCTTTGATACGATATGCAGCGGCGAAAAATTCGAGGTACTCGATGACCTTCATGTCGTCATATACGCCGAAAAAGTCGGGCATGAAACCGATCAGCCGCCGGATTTCCTTCGGCTTGGTATAAACCGACAAGTCGCAAACGTAAGCCTCACCGTAAGTCGGCTGCAAAAGCGTTGCCAGCATTTTCATGGTCGTCGTCTTGCCGGAACCGTTCGGACCGATAAAGCCGAACAAATCGCCTTCCCGTAATTCGAGCGTTAAGTCTTTGACGGCAAATAACTTGCCGTACTGTTTCGTCAGTTCTTCCGTTTTGATCACGAATAGGCCTGTCTTGTTTTGATTAATATTGAAATACTTCAAGTTGTGGTCGAAAATATTACCCCTGATACACGTCAATCTTACTCGCAAAGAGACGGTTTGGCAAGCGTTTTTCGTTTTCAACAAAACGGAACGGAAACACGGAAATTTTCCTGAATCACTGGACTCATGCAGGATATTTCGTCATAATGAGGATTCAATCGTATATGCCTGACCTCTCCAACAGAAAGAAAAACGTGATGAGCGATAAACCCCGAGTGATACTTTCCGGCTTCGCGGACGAAGCGGCGAACAATAAGACGGCTGTTGAGCAGTTTGCGGTGTTTGCCGCGTTGGGACTGCAATACTACAGCATTCGCTTTATCAATCTGGGCGACGGCGTCAAGAATGTCATGAAGCTGACGCGTGACGACATACAAAACGTCCGGCAATTGCAGGACGAATACGGCATTAACGTCTCGTCAATCGGCTCTCCGATCGGCAAAATCAAGCTGGAAGACGTCGATGACGAGACGGCGAATATTTACGTGCCGTTTGAAACCTATCTCGAAAACGACGTGCATATTGCTTGCGAGCTGGCGCACTCGTTCGAGACGAAGCTGATTCGCGGTTTTTCGTTTTATCATCCCAAAGGCAAAGACCCGCAGGATTACATCGCGCCGGTCGTTGACCGCATCGGGAAAATCACCGAAATGTGCCACCGCCACGACCTGACTTACGGACTTGAAGTTGAGGCAAACCTCGTCGGGCAGAACGGCTATATATTGGCCGAGATTTATCGCCAGGTCAACCACCCGGCGTTGACGCTGATTTTTGACGGCGCCAATCTCGTCGTGCAGGGCTACACGGCGGAAGAGTTGTTTGACCAATACGAGGCGATGAAACCCGGTCTGGGCTGGTTTCACGTCAAAGATTATGTCGATCCCCAAACCACGACGAAGGGCGGCCATATCAACGAAGATGCGATTTCGGGGTTTGTGCCTTGTGACTTGGGCGTTTCCGGTTATGAAGCCGGAATGGCCGACTTCGCGACAATCTGCCCGCAGGTCGAAGCCCGACTTATGCAGCGTGGCATTCCCGGCGTGTTCGTCGATCTCGAACCGCATCTCAAAGGCGGCGGGCAATTCGGCGGTTTCAGCGGTCCCGACGGCATGGGCGTCGCACTCCGTGCCTTGTGCCGCGTTCTCGACAAAGCGGGGTTTGATTACCACCTCCGGGATTTCGAAGACATCAAAGCGTCACGGGGGTTTTAGGTAGGGTGATCACGCCGTGAACGTTGTACCGATTTCGTTTTTATCGCCCTGAAAATCAAAAAACTTGCCAAAAGCCGGAAAATGCCGTACAATAATAATGGCCAATGACCCTTTCGGTGATTTGAAAGAGCAGGGCAACAAAGGAAATCATCATGTCAGACCAACAAACCCCGTTGACTTACGAAGGCGTTCTTGAATTGTTCCGGGAAAGCGACCGGAAATTTATACAAATGTCGCAGGAATATGATCGGAGGCTTCAAGAAAGTGACCGGAAATTTGCGCAGATGGTGCAAGAACATGACCGACTGTCGAAGGAAACCGAACGGAAGATTTCGGCTCTTGGTTCGCGGATCGGCGAGATTGTTGAAAATATGATTGGCGGTGACATTGTACCTCAGTTTCGGGCATTAGGATACAAAATTACCCAGTATGCCAGGAATCACAAATTTGGTGAAAAGGGAACGGCGGATAGCGGCGAGATTGACTTGTATTTGTACGACGGCGATGTTGTCATTCTCATCGAAGCGAAGACCAATCTTAAAACAGATGATGTCCGCGAGCACATTGAACGGCTGGAAAAATACCGGCGTTGTGTCGAGGCGAACCAAAGCGATCACCGACGTTATCGTTTTATCGGGGCGGTTGCCGGCGCGGTTGTTGAAGACAATGTTGCGGAATTTGCCCAGAAACACGGAATGTATGTCATCGTTCAATCAGGAAGAGCCGTCGAAATCATCCCGCCGCCGGAAGGGTTCGTGCCAAAAAAATGGTAACCATTCAATGAAACGTATTTCCCAAGGTCTCCCATGCGCCATGCTTTTACGTTATTGGAATTGCTCATAATCCTTGTCATTGTCTCGGTGCTGATTGTACTGGCGGTTGTCATGACCCAGCGTGCGCGTGAGGCTTCCCGGCGGATGACGTGTACCAACAACCTCAAGCAACTGGCATTGGCCACCCACACATTTCACGATGCGACGAAATCCCTGCCCAAGGCGAATTTTCAGCCGCAATTCTGCAAAGAACAATTCTACAACGAGGAAACCGGCGGTTACGGCAATCGCGAACTTTACGGTATTCTGCCAGTATTGTTGCCATATATTTCGAGTAATCCCTATTATGGCATATTGAAAACCGAACTGGATAAGGAGGGCGATGCCCCCACGCCGTGGGATACGCAGTGGGAAACCGAAATCGGTACGCACGGTTTTAACGCTCTAATGAAACCGGATGTCTTTCCACCCGTTACTTGGGCGATGACAGGAGCCCAACTCTGCTCTAGCGATCCGATGAGTGAGGGTTTTCGTGAAGGCATTTTTGGCCGCACGAGTTATCACGGTTGTCGCGGCGACATTTGGGTGCATTGGAAATCGCCGTCAACTCGCGGCATCTTTATCAGCGGGCCGAATAAACCGATTGGTTTCAATGATGTGCCCAGCGGTACGAGCAACGTAATTATGTTCGCCGAGTGTGCCATCGGGAACAATCACGGCGGTCGTAACGTGCCCGTGCGGGGCGGCACGGCTTACGGTATGCCGTTCGGTGCCGACGCCGTGCCGATGCGTTGCCTCGAACGGGCGGGCAAAAACGGAAAGCTGACCGGCGAGCAAAACCATGACGTGCTCACCGACGTGCGCGGTTCCGGCCTCTGCTGGCTTTCGGGGCGACAGGTCAACGACCAGTTTTTCACCATTTTGCCGCCGAATTCGCCGTCCTGTTCGTCCGCCGAAACCGACTGGCCGGACTGGGCACTCACCAGTGCGAGCAGTTTCCACCCCGGCGGGTGTAACGTCGCCATGGCCGACGGTTCGGTGCAGTACATCAACAATGACATCGACTGCGGCGATTTGAATCAAACGGCATTGGATAATCTTAAATTGATGACTCCCCTCGATACTGCGGAATTGGTGAAAGCAACTTGTTGCCGAAGTCCTTGGGGAATATGGGGAGCACTCGGCTGTCGGCGAATACACTATGCATTATATAATGAGAGGCCGCCAGACCTCATGGATTGACCGCCAATGAAACAGGAGACAATCATCATGAACAAACCATCAAACAATTACGAACAGGCTATCACACAGTTGCGAACGCGGATACAGTGGGTATTGATGTTGAAATATCTGTCGCAGGGGCTGGTTGTCGCTCTGTTTGCGTGGGGGACGGTCATCATTGCCTGTCGCGCGTCCGGCGGCGTGTCGCTTGCGGTTCAGCTTGGCATCGGGGTAGGAGCGGTGATTGTCGCTGTCATCGTTGCTACGGTGCTGGCTTTGCGCAAGGTGCCGGATCGCAAAAAGCTCATCGCGGCCATTGATTGCGAAAGCGAAGGCGGCGGACTGCTCATGTCGCTGGCCGAACTCGGTTCGCTCGGCGATTGGGCAACGCAACTCCGCGAAATGCAAACGCCGCGTTTCCGTTGGCAGTCGAGAAAAACATTGGCGTTTATCGCGACGGGCTTGATTTTCGCCGCTTTTGCGCTACTGTTGCCGGACAAGACGGTCAACGCACTGGCCGGTCAGCGAAAGCTGGACATCAGCAACCAGGTGCAGGACATCAACAGCAAACTCGAAAAGCTGCAAGAGGAAAAAATTCTCGAAGCCGACAAGGTCGAGGAACTGCAAGAGGAATTGAAGAAAATTCAACAAAACGCCGAAGCCGATGGCCCCATCAAAACCTGGGAGGCCATTGATCATCTCAACGACAAGTTGGCCAAGGAAGCCCAAAAGGCCGCCGAGGAACTGCTCAAGGAGCAGGAACAATACGAAACCGCCCAGGCGATGGCCGAAGCCTTGAAGGACCAACTCGCCTCCGAAGACGACTCGCAAAGCCCGACCGCCGAGGAAATGCAGGATTTGGCCAACGCGATGAGCGACATGCTCGGCGACATTGCCGGGGACGATGATTTTCTCAACGACCTGAAACAGCAGATCGACGAACAGGGACTCGACAGTCTGACCGAGGAACAGCTCGGTCAGCTGGCTGAAAAAATGAGCGAGAAGTGCCGCGATTGCGAGGGTCGGATGAACAACCTCAAGAACGGGCGCATGATCGACCCGAACCGGCTCAAGGATTTCAGCGATTGCAAGCCGTGCGACAATCAATCGCTCAAGGATTTTCTTGAAGGCTGCAAGGGTGCTTGCAATTGCGACGGCGAGTGTGACTTCGTGGGCAACGGCGGAATCTCGAAGGGGCCTGGTTCGTCGAAAATTCAATTCAACCACAACACGCAGGAAAGCGACGCCGACCTGGAAGAACAGGCATTGGAGCCGGATTACCTGGACATGGAATCCAGCATCAAGATGGGCGTGACGCGAAACGCTCCGACGCCGAACCGTGCCGGTTCCGCCGGGGAAGAAGGCGGTGCCGTGACCGACACGGAAGGCGTTGCCGGCAGTTCGGGACGCGACGCCGTGTTGCCGAAACACCGCGGTTCGGTCATGCGATTTTTTGACACGGAACGACGGTGAGAAATAGTTGCAAGGGTGACACAAGATTTCGGCGGCATCACTTTTTTTTCGTCAGTAGGCCGAATGCCCCTTCGTTTTCGTGAGCGGAAAATTCCTTCTTGAGAAAGCCTGCCAAGTCCTTATCCGTTGCGGGGCGAAGGCCGCGATCACATTCGAGAAGTATGTCGCCGCTGCCGATTTTCCACGAAAGCGAAACCAGACCATACCAGCGCACCGCATCGTGCCGGTCGAGAATGACGATGCTTCCGCCGAGCGATTCGATTTCACGGCGTTTTTCGTTGGTGGCCGTCCAGTTCGGTGAAAAATCGCAACGACCATCGGTGATATATGTGCAAATTCCGTCCGGGTGCTTTTGCAGGAACAATTTGCAGCGATCCAATGTTGCGGCAACCCGCTGCCAGTGCCTTGCCGTATTGATGAAACAGGCGTAGGGAATCTCCTTGCCGATAAGCTCGGTGCCGTGTGCTTTCAACGTCCCCGTCCAAGTCATGTATTTGTTCTCACCCGGCTCACAAGACAAAACGTTTTCCTGATTGCACAAGAATAATTCCGCAGCCGTTTTCAGGTACTCCGATTCCGGGTCCCAAGCGTCAAAGTCCAGCGCGACAGCCTCATAAGCCGCTTGGTATTCCTTTGCCAGGTTTGCATCAATCGTATGAAACCCGGATATTGGTTCTCCGTCGCGGACCCTCTGATTTGCAAACAAGATCACCTCGCGCGGCGAACGCGGACGGTCCATTTTCGTTTCCAATTGAGGAAGAAGCCATTTTTCCAGCGCGATGGATTCGTGAGTCCCTTCACCAAAAACCTGTTCAATGCGTCGGGTTATCAGTTCACCCGCTTCCTCCTTATTACAGCCGGACAGGCCGAGTTTATTGCTCTCCATCCGATCAATAAAGGCACGGTCATGCGACATTTTGTTTTTAAACCGTTCATTCCAAAAATCCGCAAGGATGAACGCCAAAGGCAACATATTGGCGGCATCATTGACCACAACGTGAATCATGCTCGCAAATCCGGCGATCAGTTCCGGCTTGACGAGATTGTCCAATTGGTCGAAGCAAAGCACCAAAGGAAGATGATACCGCGCGAACAATGCACCGAGCGTGATTATCATATCGCGGGCTTCCTGTTCCTTGGCTTCATCGGAATTGTCCGCACGGGAAGGAACACCAAGCATCACGCAAGCGTCCTCATCGAAAACACTGCCTTTGATCCAATCTCGCACCAATCCTCGTTTTTCCGGTGATTTGTACTGGAATATCACATCCAAAAACCGCTTGCTCGTTTCAGGCACCTGCGAATGGATATAACCGACGGCCTCCTTCTCAATGATGTTCATGGAATTGGCGAGAACTTTTTCGCTGTTCGTATAGATGTGAAAAACATCGGCCTCAAAATGCTCAAGGAATATTCTGTTGTTAGGTGTGGCATCCTGCGATTTTTGCGTCACACGAAATCGGACAAAATCACGCATGATTTCGGCGACCAGGCGATCAAACTGCGAGAAACCGCCTTTGCCCTCGTGATTTTTCGACAGACATAACACAATCTCCTGCAACAGGTGATGGAACGGTCTGTCGGCATTGACCAGCGGCTTGACAAACACGAACATCGAAGGCGGTTCGAGCTTCGTGCAGGCAAGCAAAATGCGCCGTAACAAATGCGTTTTTCCGGCACCGGGTTCGCCAAGAACCATACCGGCAAGCGGCTCGCGCGGCGACTTGGCTTTGCGCTGAATCAGGGTGAGAATATCCGCGAATGCCTGACGATTGATCGAGGCCACGTCGGGAAAATTGTTCGACCACGGTTCCGCCGCCGCGCTGGAAGCAAAAGGATTGTTGTTGCGTAACGATTCCAGGAGAGCTATCCGGGGAATGGGTGAAAAACCGCTCATCATTTTTTCCAAGTTAAAGATGCATAAAAGAAATTGTCTTCATCCGTGTAACTGAGTTTGGCATCCTCTTCAGTCATGCTTGAAACATCGCCCGCATGGAGTTGGATTCGACCGGCCTTCCAAAGCTCGTTGAGCATCGCATTGAAACATTCCTCATTCCAGTCGAGTTCGCGGCGCATGTTGCAGATGCGCACGTAAATCCGCCCGTGGTCCAGCTTCTCAAACGCCGCATGAAACAAATCGGCGTCGAGTGGCGAGTGGCGGGTTGTGGGTTGCGAGAGACCGGATCTCTCGCAACTCGCCGCTTGCAACTCGCAACGAACTCCTGTAATCGCGAATTTATTATCAATTTTCGTCACCACTAATTGCCCCGTGTCCAACATCCGGTTGAATGCTGCGGCAAAGTCCGCACCGTTCAGGGGAACATCGCCGGCCAGCGTTTTCAGCGCAAATGTTTTTTTTGCACTGAGAACCTGGTGCGATTCCTTGACAAATTCCTCCGACGGCAAATGATACGCGAGGTAAAGAACATCCTTACCACGCCCCGGCTTTTTTTTGAGGAGCATCAAATCGGAACCGAGAAATGGGGAAATAATCTTTGCCAATTGCGACACATCAGGGGCTGTTTTGGTATTATAACCAAATACTTTCAGAATCGCCGCATTGAATTTCAGAAAACTTTTTTTCTCTTTCGCTTTGTGATTGGCAAGGATCGTCAGCAAAAGATCGGTTTTTTCCGAATCGATTTCCCTTTGCATTGCGTCCGGCGTCATGTTCTCCGCAAGGTAACATTCGCCGTAAATTTCAAATAAGGCCAAATGAGAGCCAAGAAAAGGCTCAATGGCGTGTATCACTTCCGTACAAGTTGCTTTTGCAGTCAGACCGCCGAGTTTTTTTCGTCCGGTTGCCCCCAAACTCTTCCGCAAGACTTCCCAATGAATATAACTTCTCTTTGATTTTGTTTTGTGTTGCGCAAGGATTTTTTCCAATAACACCGTCTTTTCCGAAGTTGCCATCATGATTACGATCCTTCAAGTTTTGCCGAGCGGCTGAGACAACTCTCCCACGCCGAAATGGCTGACAACCCGCCCGCTACGCATTATTTTACCAAAAATTCCAGAGCTTGTGTCACGTCTGGAAAATATTCTGTCCATATATTTTTACAGACACGTATTGCGGGAGTCACAAAAAAACTGGTATAATCATTTTCATGGCAACTTCATTATACGGATTATCGAACAGAAAGTGACGGTGTGTTGTGCGTGAGATTATCGGGCTGATTATATTCGTAATCTATGGCGTGTTCTGGCTTCTGAACCATGTTGCAAAGCAGGCGGCAGAAAAGCAAAAACTGGTGAACGCCGAGCGACAAAGAGAATTGGTGACAGTACGCCAACAGCAACAAGCCGATGCCGGTCGTGCCGCGCCGAAAAAAAATTATCGGGAAATCGAACAGATGCGCGACAAGAACGACGAAATCATAGGTGCCTTTGTGACGGCAGAAACCGTCTCACACTCCCGCCGGAAACGTGAAACGGCATTTGACGCCCCGGTCGGCAAGCCGGCGGCTACATTCACAACACTCAAACCCATGTCGGAAGACAACCCTGTTGCCCAGGGAATATTTGCCATGATGACCACACCACAAACCATGCAACAGGCGGTCATCCTCAGCGAGATTTACAATCGCCCGAAATATGATTGAAACATGCCCCCAGTTTCACCGAGCGTGTGAGTTGCCGGCGGAAACCACGCTCACACTCCCCAAACACCCTACCGGTTTCTCATGACACTTGGCCCCATAGTTTTCCAGCAACCGATATGGCTGTTGCTGTTGTTGCCGCTGACGGCGGTGTTGTTCATTTGGCGGATACCGTCGCGTCTGTTGACCGTGTTGCGCGCGATATTAATAGTTCTACTCGTGGCGGCCATGACGCAGCCGCAGTTGATTCTGCCGACGCGGGCGGGCACCATTGTTGTGCTGGCCGACCGCAGTCGTTCGATGCCGGGCAATTCGGAAGAGTTGCAGTTGCAGGTCATTGAACAGTTGATGGGGCAAATGGGTCAACGCGACCGATTGGCCGTTGTCAGTTTCGGCGCCGGTGCAGTCATTGATCGCAGGCCGGGAAGTCGGGATGTGTTCGCGCGTTTTGAATCGGAACCGTCTCGCGACGCCTCCGATTTGTATGCGGGCGTTGACGAAGCCTTGTCGCTGATTCCTGTCGGCGAGTCGGGCAAATTGCTCGTGCTGTCCGACGGTCGTTGGACGGGCCGCAACCCGAACGATCTGGCCGCACGGGCTTTGCAGCGTGGTATTCCCATCGACTATCGCCTGTATGAACGCTCGGAAGCGAGTGACGTGGCAATCATGTCGCTCGAAACACCCGCGTCAGTATTGCCCGGCGAAGCCTATACGCTCACCGCCTGGCTTCGTGTGCCGGTTGCGCAGGAAATCGAGTACGAACTGCTCAACAACGGGCGCGTCATCGCAACGGGCACTCGGCGTTTTGCATCGGGTGACGGGCGGCTGACCTTTCGCGACCGCGCCGGCAACCCCGGCACGATGCAATACACGCTTCGCGTCAACGGCAACGAGTACGATCCGGTTCCCGAAAACAACCGCTTGCAAAAACTCGTCGGTGTTGCAGGGACGAAACCGATTCTGCTGGTCAATCAGACGGGCACCTCGAAATTGTCCGAAATACTCGAGAACGGCGGGATACGTAACGAAGTCATCAAGGGCGGCGACATTGAATGGACGTTGCAAAACCTGAGTAATTATTCGGGGCTTGTCATCGAAAACACGGATGCCCGGCAACTCGGTGCTATGGGGTTGAGCCTTGTCCCCGAATGGGTGCGCAACACCGGTGCCGGCTTGATGATGACCGGCGGACGCAGTTCGTTTGCCCTCGGCGGTTATTACCTGACCGAAATCGGCGAGCTGTTGCCTGTTTCGATGGAGCAGCGAAAAGAACATCGCAAACTCTCGTCGGCCATAGTCGTCGCACTCGACCGCAGCGGTTCCATGGCAATGCCGGTTGGTGGTGGGCGCGTCAAAATGGACTTGGCGAACCTCGGCACCGCCGAAGTCATCAAGATGCTTTCGCCGGTCGATGAAATCGGCGTCATTGCGGTCGATTCGGCACCGCACGAGATCATCAGGATGGGACCCAATTCCGACCCGCAAACCTTCATCGGTCGCGTCATGACAATCGAATCCATGGGCGGTGGCATTTATTGTTATCAGGCACTGCTCAAGTCGGTGCAAATGTTGCAACAATCGCAATCGAATACGCGGCACATTATTTTATTCGCCGACGCCGCCGACGCCGAAGAGCCGGGACAATACCGCGAGTTGCTTGCCCGCGCGCGCGAGGCGGGCATGACGTGCAGCGTCATCGGCTTGGGAACGGAACGCGATTCGGACGCCGAATTTCTGAAAGACGTTGCCCTGCGAGGCGGCGGGAATTGTTATTTTTCCAGCGACCCGGCGGAATTGCCGCGACTGTTTACGCAGGATACTTTCGTCATGTCGCGGCAAACGTTTATCGAAGACGCGACGCCGTTCCGTTTTACCGGCGGTATGGCGACGCTGACAGGACAGGCGTTCCCGGAACCGCCTGATTTGGGGGGGTATAATCTCTGTTACTCCCGACCGCAGGCACTCGTTTCCGCACTGACGACCGACGAGTACAACTCGCCGATCATCGCGTCCTGGCAACGCGGTTTGGGACGCGTGCTGACCTACAGCGGCCAAGTTGACGGTAAATACACCGGCCCGATGGCCTCGTGGGACAATTACGCCACCATGCTGGCCAGTCTCGCCCGTTGGACGATGGGCAGTGGTGAAGGGCTGCCCGACAATATGTTGCTGACGCAGGAAGTGCGTGACGGCAGTTGCATTGTGCGGCTACATCTCGACCCGGAACGCGAACAGGCATCACTGGATGCCGCCCCGCGAGTCATTGCGATCAAACAACGCGGCGCGATCATGCTCGACCCCGAAACGGTCGATTTGCATTGGGCCGACCCCGACACGCTGGAAGCCGTGTTGCCGCTTGTCGGTGAGGAAACGCTCGTCGCAACGCTGTCGTTGCAAGATCGCGTCGCAACGCCGCCGGTGACGCTTTCGCCGGTTTGCCTGCCGTATTCGCCGGAGTTTCGCCCCGTTGAACCGGGACAAGGACGCGACGCACTCGACCAACTGGCCGAAATCACGCAAGGCCGCGAACGCATCGATCTCTCACAAATTTGGGCGTCGCTCCAACGTGTGCCGCGCTCGTTTGACCTGGCCAAATGGTTGCTGTTCGCCGGCATGTTGTGCTTTCTGATCGAAATTCTGCAACGCCGCACCGGAATGGTTGTGGTACTATGGAACAGGTTTCAGGCTTCGGGCTTCAGGCTTTGGGGCAGGCTTCATACTTCAGGCATCAGGCTTCGGGAGTCAGTATTCCCGAAGCCTGAAGTCCGCCGCGCGGAGTCGGACGCCGTTACCGATGAAAACGCGGACGGCAGTAAAAAACTATCATGGTGGTCGCGCCGAAAAATCAACCGCGAACAGGAGTCGGCATTGCTCATGGCCAAAAAACGCGCAAGCGACCGCACCGGAGACGACAACGGGCGTATTGTGACGCAACGCCCGGAACAATCATCAACCCCAACTCCCGCCGCAACGTCTGCAACACCGCCTGCCGAGCACGAGTCCATGTTCGACGCATTGGCCAAAGCGAGACAAGCGGCCAAAGATCGCACAAAGGAATAAATCAGAGCCGCAATCGTGTAAGATTGCGAAACCAAGAACCGGGAACTTTGCGCTGCGGCGGACGAAACACGCGGAGCACAATGACCGGACAATACGCGGTTTTCATTCACATATCTCTTTTCCCAGTCATGCGTTTTGGTTATAATATCGCGGTTGTGGTTTTGTTACGAAAATGATGATGCACGCAGATAACGCAGACTTATCAGGATAAACGCAGATTTTTTAAAGATGATCTGCGAAAATCCAAAATGATCTGCGTCATCTGCGTGCTAAAAAAAACGGAGAAAAAATATGTCAACAACAAAACGTTGGGCGTTGATTTTGGTCGCTTGTTGGATGCTGGCGGGTTCAGGTTGTGTGCGGGGTGTCGAAAAACACCCAACATCACCGACTACCACACCGACGA
>Ga0082212_10007391_pt1 | contig 14532 bp, 13 predicted proteins | sample TergutNt197P3_FD_71548 | JGI IMG/M metagenome (GOLD analysis project Ga0082212, IMG submission 71548) | Neocapritermes taracua P3 segment gut microbial communities from Petit-Saut dam, French Guiana - Nt197 P3 | ecosystem: Host-associated > Arthropoda: Insects > Digestive system > Gut ... | reverse complement strand
TCATCGAAATCTTTCTCGGCAACCAACTGGGTGAATGGGTATCATTCCTGGGCTGCAAGCAGTAATTTGAGTTTGTCAAGCACAACGAGCTCATCCATTACGGTATCAGCAACCGGAAACGGTGCGGGCTGGGTAGCTGTAAAAAATTGCAGCGGAACGGAATTGAAAAGATATAATGTTTATGCAGGCGGCCCACTTTATACCGATATGGACGTGGAAATAACGCCGCTTCAACCCGGAAATGTTTATCATGGCTATGCAACGTGGAATAAACCCGAATTTCCGCTCACAAGATATGAATGGACTTTCAGCGAACTCGGGTGGTCGGTGCAAGAATTAAAACCTGCAGGGCCTTACCCCATGAGTAGAGTAAAAATAATACCGCCTGGTCCTCCTTCAAGCAGTAGTACTGTTGTATTCATAGTCGGATTTAACAATTGTGGCTACGGTAGCATATACGCCAGTTATGAACTCTACTCAAGATCGCCAAGCGGGTTTTTTACTTTCTTCCCGAACCCGTCTGACAACATTCTGACTGTTGAAATAGATGAAAGTGTTTTTGCTGACCAACTGCAGTCTAATAAAAGACCTGCTTTTGACATCCGCCTCTACGACGGTCAAGGTAATCTGCTGCGGCAGCAGAAAGCAATGGGCGGCACGATACAATTCAATGTATCCGCCCTGCCCAATGGTATTTATTATCTGCATATTTACGACGGCTCGGACGATGCGCCAGAAATACAGCAAATCATGGTGCAACATTGAAAAATGAAGCATTACATATTAATAACATAACATAACATTTGGATAATGATAATCAAACTCTCTCACCCCCCCATACAATTATTTCGCTCGCTTGCTTTTTTGGGCTGTATGCTCAGCCTGCAATTGATGGCACAGCCGTTGGAACGGGTCATTCCCGAACAGGCAGGAATTGACTCCCGCCACTTGCACTACGCTGACGAAGCGATTTTACAGGCAATTGCCGATAATGAAATGCCGGGCGCCGTGCTGGCAATCGTAAGCAAGGGTAAAATGGCTTACCTGAAGGCTTATGGCAATAAGCAAATCTATCCGACGGTATTGCCGATGCAGGTCAATACGGTATTCGACATGGCTTCGGTGAGCAAGTCCATGTCAACGGCGGTTTCCACAATGATTTTGATAGAGCGGGGACTGTTGCGCCTGAATGATCGGGCGAGCATGTATATTGATGATTTTAAGGGAAACATCCGGATCATAGATTTACTGACGCATACTTCGGGGCTTCCGCCTTATGCGAACGTAGATACATTGATCAAACGTTACGGCTCTCCCAGTCCCGATGTACTGATTGAATACATTGCCGGCTGTGAGCGTGACTTCGAGCCGCGAACGGTTTTTCAATACAGTTGCCTCAATTATATCACTTTGCAGCGAATTATTGAAACCGTCAGCGGGCAAAGCCTGAAAGATTTTGCTAAAGCAAACATTTTTGATGTGCTGGGTATGAAACATACGGCCTATCAACCGGAAGGCGAAACGCTTGAACGGGTGGCTCCTACCGAAAAACAGCCTGACGGGAGCGTGCTGCGCGGCGTAGTGCACGATCCGCTGGCGCGGGTGATGAATGGCGGTATCTCAGGTAATGCCGGCGTTTTTTCAGACGCCGATGATTTGGCGGTTTTAGCGGTAGCGCTGTTGAATGGCGGCATATACAACGGCAAACGTATCCTGAGCCCGCAAGGAGTGAGGGTGATGACTACCGTTCCGGAATCTCTGAAACAGTTCGGCCGTTCGCCCGGTTGGGATGTATGGTCTGATTATTCATCCAACTCAGGCGATTTGTTTAGCCCAAATACCTATGGACACACGGGATATACCGGTACTTCCGTAACGATTGATCCGGACAATGATATCGCCGTTATTTTATTAGCCAATCGTGTGCATCCCAACGATGATGGCAATATGGTTCGTCTTCGTGCGCTGGTGGCCAATATCGTGGCAGCTTCGTCAGGGCGTCTGTAAAATTTCTGTCATAATTCTTTTTGCCAACGCTTCGGCGCCTTCTTTTGTTTTGCTTTCGGTATAGATACGGATAATCGGTTCGGTATTCGATTTCCGCAAGTGTACCCACTCATCGGCAAAATCAATCTTCACCCCGTCAATGTCGGTTACCTGTCCGTTGGCATAACGTTGTTTCATGTTCTGAAGTATGGCGTCTACATCCACATCGGGGCTTAGTTCAATCTTGTTTTTCGACATGTAATATTCGGGATATTGCGCCCGCAACTGCGAACAGGTTTTCCCTGATTTTGCCAGATGCGTCAAAAACAGGGCTATCCCAACCAAAGCATCACGTCCGTAATGCAGTTCGGGATAGATAATACCTCCGTTGCCTTCGCCGCCGATAACGGCTCCGTTGGCTTTCATGGCTGCTACCACGTTCACTTCGCCGACGGCAGCCGCCGTGTATCGCCCGCCATGCGCCAGCGTTACATCGCGCAAAGCCCGCGACGACGACAGATTGGATGATGTATTGCCCTTGGTACAGCCCAGCACATAATCGGCAATGGCCACCAGCGTATATTCTTCGCCAAACATGCTCCCGTCCTCGTTGATAATGGCCAAACGGTCAACATCGGGGTCAACCACAAAACCGACATCGGCGTGGTGAGCGGCAGTTACTTTCGAAATTTCCGTCAGATGTTCCGGCAACGGCTCGGGGTTGTGCGGGAATTTACCGTCGGGGGTGCAGTACAGTTCGATGATGTCCGTCACGCCCAGCGCCTGCAACAATTTCGGAATCACCAGACCTCCAACGGAATTGACGCAATCGACCGATACCCTGAAGTTCTTTCTGCGGATAGCATCCACATCCACCAACGGGAGTTCCAGCACCTTGCCGATATGGTATTCCGTATAATCCTTGTCGGTAACGCAACCCAGGTCATCAACTCCGGCAAACGAAAAGCCGTCGCTGCCGGCAATGGACAGTACCAGTTTGCCGTTGATGTCGTCGAGAAACTCGCCCTTGCAGTCGAGCAGTTTCAGAGCATTCCATTGTTTGGGGTTATGGCTTGCCGTAAGGATAAGGCCGCCCTGCGCTTTTTCGGCAACGACTGCCATCTCAACCGTGGGCGTGGTTGCCAGACCGATATTTACCACGTCGGCGCCCATTCCCAACAGTGTACCCGTAACGATTTGCTGCACCATCGGCCCCGAAATACGCGCATCGCGACCCAGCACAATTTTGATACGGCCATGATATCCCTTGGCTTCGGCTTGTTGTTTCGCCCAAACGGAGTATGCTGCCGTAAATTTAACAATATCAACAGGGGTTAATCCGTCGCCCGGCTTACCGCCTATGGTTCCCCTGATTCCCGAAATAGATTTGATTAGTGTCATTGGTTAAAAAATAAGAGATTATTATTTGAATAATATCGGCACAAAGGTATTGAAATATTTTCACCAATTGGTCCATGTATGTGGTGGTTTGATGTTGAAGTTTTCTGGCCACATCATCCTGCCACATCGCCTTGATTTCGCCGGCGCTTTTTCCTTCTTTAATCATTTGGCGGACATAAGCAATACCGATGAGGTTTTCAAAAAAAGGAACGGAAGAAACTGTAACCTTCCATTTTTTCATAAACATCATCATTTAAAAACGCATCAAAAATATAAATAATTGACGAAACTGCATGTAAAAAAAAATATTATCTTTACAGCGTAAATTTGTTCATTGGCTTCTATAACAATATACCTGATCAGATGAAAAAGAGTTCTTTTTTTTTGAAAGCCGCCGCCATTATATTAACGGCAATCTTTGCGGCCTGTAAGGCCGATATAACTACCCTTCCCATGAGCGTAACGCTAAGCCAAAACACCGTGCTGTTATGACCATTGGCGAAAGTATAAAACTGGCGGCAACCATATTTCCCGGTGATGCTCCCGACCAAACTATAACGTGGGAAAACAGCAACCCCGACGTAGCCACAGTAACTGACGGGCTGTAACTGCAAATATGATTTTCTTGAGTTTTTAGTGTCTTTTTATGGCAAGTCAAAACAGAAATACGAACCAAAATTTCATTGATTGTCAGTCTATAACATGATTTTGTCAAATTGTGTCTTTATAATAAAGAAACAATTTGATTTGCACCCAAGAAAACTCTATCTTTATACAAATCAAGACTATAAAACAAAAAAGATACAACACAAGAAGAAAAAGAATTAGTCATTTTTTTTGCAGTTCTGAAATATGATTTGTTACTTTGTGCCTTGGCATATTTATTTTTTGGGGTTTATTAAAGATGTGAATCGATAGTAGATCATAAAAAGGTGCATTTTCATTAAACATTAAAAAAAATGAAAAAAGTCTTTGTCAGCGGCTGTTTCGATTTGTTGCACAGCGGGCATGTCGCCTTCTTTGAAGAAGCGGCCAAACATGGCGAACTATACGTGGGGATAGGTTCGGACAATACAATCAATAGCCTGAAAGGTCGTAAAACGGTCAACACCGAGCAGGAACGCCTGTATATGATTCAGGCGCTCAAGGCAGTTACCGACGCCTGGGTGAACACAGGCAGTGGTTTGCTCGACTTTTTGGACGATATGAAAAGGTTCAAACCCGACATTTTCTTTGTCAATGAAGACGGCCATACGCCGGATAAGGAAAAAATCTGTCGGGAATTGGGTATCGAATATGTAGTGAGTAAACGTATTCCGCACGGACAGTTGCCGGCGCGTTCCACTACCGCGTTGCGTAAGGAATGTATGATTCCATACCGTATCGACATTGCCGGCGGATGGTTGGATCAGCCTTACGTATCGAAATATCATCCCGGACCGGTGCTTACCATAAGCATTGAACCCGACTATGAGTTCAACGACCGTAGCGGCATGTCAACCAGCACACGGAAAAAGGCCGTAGAGATGTGGCAAACCGATATTCCGCAAGGCGACCCGGAAAAACTGGCTAAAACGCTGTTCTGTTTCGAAAATCCGCCCGGAAAAACTGAAATCAGCGGTTCGCAGGATTCGCTGGGTATTGTTTTGCCCTGCCTCAACAAGTTGGATTACGACGACGGCTATTGGCCTGTGCATATCACATCAGTTTATGATGAAGATATTTTACAATGGATTGAAAGTCATATTTATTTGGTAGCGCTTTCGCCACGGCGGAATGCGTACAACGTGCTGGACGGAACCGATATTACCCGCGCTAAAGTGAAAAATCTTGCCGATGCCGCCGAAGAATGCTGGAAAGCAATTCTCAGCAAGGACATACGGGCATTCGGCAGCGCCTTCAAAGCATCATTCGAAGCGCAAATAGCCATGTTTCCCAATATGGTTGACGAAGGAATACTCGAAACCCTCGAACAACAGAAAGGCGATGCTTTGGGTTGGAAACTGTCGGGGGCTGGCGGCGGCGGTTACCTGATTTTTGTAGCCGAGCATCCGGAAAAAGCGCGAGGTATCAAAATCAGAATTCGAAGGAAAGAGTGAAGTATATGAATTTTCCTTTTCTGATTGCGCGTCGTTACCTGTTTGCCAAAAAATCGCACAATGCGGTTAATGTTATTTCGGCGGTTTCGGTGGTGGGCGTGGGAGTAGGCACTATTGCGCTGGTGATTGTGATGTCGGTGTTCAACGGTTTTGAAAACCTCACAAAGAAGTTGTACAGCACTTTCGATCCCGATTTGAAGATTACCGTTGCTGCAGGAAAAAATTTTACTGTCGACCCTGCTAAATTGCAACTTCTGCAAGCCGATCCCGATGTACTCTCCTTTTCGCAAACGATTGAGGAAAACGTGATCGTACAATATGGCGACCAACAGGAAATAGCGGTTATGAAAGGCGTTGACGACCGATATCAGACCGTTTCCGGTATTGATACCATGATGGACGAAGGAAGTTTCGACCTTTGGATAAACGAAACTCCGCATGCGGTGGTGGGTTTGATTATGGCTTTCAAACTGCGCGTGGGACTGAATTTCATTACACCGTTGCATTTTTGGATTGTGCGTAACAGACCGACGATTTCAATGAATCCCGAAAGGGATTTAAATGATCATTATATTTTCCCTTCCGGAAAATTTGCTATTGACGAAGAGATTGATTCCCAGTATATTTTGGTGCCTATCGAATTTGCCCGCAGTTTGCTTGAGAACGATTCCATTACCGGCGCTATTGAGGTGAAATTAAGACCGGGTGCAAACGAAACTCAAACGCAGAAACGTATTGCTGCTATTTTCGGCAATAAATTTGATGTAAAAAACACCTATCAGCAAAAAGAAATGGTTTACAAAATACTGAAATCCGAAAAATTTGTAACATTTATGATTCTTACCTTTGTGCTGCTCATCGCTTCGTTCAACGTGGTGGGTTCACTTTCAATGCTGATGATTGAAAAGAAAAACGACATGTTTATCCTTCAGAGCATGGGCACAGACAGGCAAATGCTCAGCCGTATCTTCATCACGCAAGGCTGGATGATTGTCATGGCGGGAGCGTTTGCCGGTTTAATACTTGGGGCGCTGGTCTGCTGGTTGCAGATAGAGTTTGGCTTCTTCAAAGTTTTCGGCGCCGGAACGTACATCATCGACTCGTATCCCGTAGCCTTGCGATGGAGTGATTTTGTGATGATTTTAATTGCAGTTGCCGGCGTTAGCTTTCTGACTATTTATTTCCCTGTGAAATATTTTGTAAAAAAGTATGTGATGTAAACATTTTTCTATTTTTGGTGTCGGATACAAACCACAGGATTTATCATATCAATCATATATGTTACACGAAATCAAAGATCTATTTTTGCATGAGGCGCAGGCCATCATGAATATACCCGTAAACGAGGCTTATACTGACGCCCTGGACGCCATTTATCGGTCGGTGCATCAGAATGGCGGAAAAGTAGTAGTCAGCGGGATGGGCAAAGCAGGACAAATCGCTATCAGTATTGCCACTACGTTCAGTTCCACCGGCACGCCTGCCGTATGGCTTCACCCTGCCGACGCGCAACATGGCGATTTAGGCATCATTTGCAAAAACGATATATTGTTGCTTATCTCCAATTCGGGAAAAACACGCGAAATCATCGAATTAGTAGCATTAACCAAAAATCTTTGGCCGCAGGTTCCCATCATTGTCATTACCGGCAATCCAAATGGCGAGTTGGCGCAACAGGCGGATATATGTATCCATACCGGCCACCCTGCCGAGGTGTGTCCGCTGGGGTTGTCGCCTACCACCTCTACCACTGTGATGAGCGCTATTGGCGACGCTTTGGTGGTGCAGATGATGAAACGTATCGGATTCAGCCGGTCGGACTATGCGCGGCGTCATCATGGCGGATATCTCGGGCAGAAATCGAGGGGTGAGACTATTTGATATCTTTACAAAATATAAAAAAGTACATTTCGTCACTTTTTTTATATCATAAATGTGTATTTTTGCCGGAAAATCATAGATATGAAAATACAAAGAGAGATATTGACTGACCTGAAAAAATGGAAAAACAGCAGTCATCGCAAGCCATTGATGCTGCAAGGTGCGCGGCAAGTCGGCAAATCGTTTATTCTGCAACAGTTTGGCGAACAGTGTTTTGAGAATTATTGTTATGTGAATTTCGATTTCGAAAAAGAACATCAGGCAGAATTTGCCAAAACCAAAAATCCTGCCCGAATTGTTGAATATCTTATTGCTGTAAAAGGCATAAACATTTCGCCCCAAAAGACGCTCATCATATTTGACGAAATTCAGGAGTGTAATGACGCATTGAACGCACTGAAATATTTTAATGAACTGATGCCCGAACAGGCGGTTGTTTGTGCAGGTTCTTTGCTTGGCGTGGCATTGAAACGTCAGGGAGCCTCATTCCCTGTGGGGAATATCGATTTTTTGACTCTATTTCCTGTTTCATTCAAGGAATTTTTGGCAATTTACAATGAAAAACTGTGGACGTTTCTCGAAAAATATACTGCTGAAAAAAAATGGGATAAAATTCCGGAAATCATGCACAGTCAGTTGATAGACAGTTACAAAATCTATCTTTGTTGCGGCGGGATGCCTGAAACCATAGTTCGCTATCTCGAAAATCGTAATTGGGCAGAAGTTGACATGATCAATCATCAAATACTCGTGGCTTATACGCTGGATTTTGCCAAACATATTGACAGCAAAGATATTCCGCGAATTCATCGGCTTTGGCAAAATATTCAGGACAATCTTGCCAAAGAAGACCGAAAATTCCGTTATGCAATGATAGAAAAAAATGCGCGTGCAAGAGATTACGAAAATGCAGTGGAATGGCTTGTATTGGGCGGTTTGGTACATCGGGTTTATGAAGTGCAAACACCACGTTTGCCGGTTGCCTCGTATAAAAACAGTTCAGCATTTAAACTCTATTTGTCGGATGCAGGGCTTTTACGGACAAAATTCCGTTTAGAGCCAGGCGCAGTGATGAAAGGCGACCAACTGTTTGTTGAATTTAGGGGCGTTTTAACGGAAAACTATCTATTACAATCGTTGGTACGGCAATTTGGAAACGAAATATTCTTTTGGACGTCGGGAAACCAAGCCGAAATAGATTTTTTACTTCAAAAATCGAACCGGATTATTCCCATTGAAGCAAAATCGTCAATAAGCATAAGGTCAAGGAGTTTATCGGAATATCGAAAAAAGTATATGCCCGACCTTTCTGTCCGGTTTTCATTGAAAAATGTAGAAAAAAATGATGATTTATTCAATTTGCCGATTTATCTTGCTGACTGGTTCAATGTGTTTTTGTAACTTTGCCGGATGAATTAAGAAATATAGAAAAGTATAGATATGAACGATCAAAAAACGGAAAAAATTATCGGCTTGCTGAAAACAAAATCGATTTTGAAGCAAAAGATTTTCGATAATACGTACAAGACATTTACCATGTTGAAGGAGGTGTTGTCGGAAGTTGCTTCCGAATATAGCCCTCCGCTGAAGGAAATAGATTCGCGCGTTACGGTGGAATTTACCGATCGCGGCATGTTCGAAGCGCAATTGAAAGTAGCAGGAGATATGCTGGTATTCAGCATGTTTACCAATGCCTTTGAGTTCGACAGAAGCCATACCATCTGGAAAAATTCTTACGTAACGCAAAATCCATACAGTTCCATCTGCGGAATGATCAGTATGTATAATTTTTTGAATGATTCGTTCCGGTATAACCGCACAGCGGATCTGGGATATCTCATTGCGCGCATATTTATCAACCGCGAGTATTCCTATTTTGTGGAGGGCAAACAACAGATGAACAACTGGGTCAACCATTTCGGTACGGCGGCTATATCCAGGCAGATTTTACGCGACATTGTGGAAGCGGCCATCCTGTACACCCTGAATTTTGACCTGCTGGCGCCGCCCTATGATTCGGTGAAAATCATTACACTCGAACAGATGAATTCGAAAATTGAATCGGCGCGGTTCCAAACCGGCAAACGCTTGGGATTCACCTTCAACTCCGACGACGTCTCTGCGCATTTGAAACTGTGATGAAACGGAAAACCTTGAATTGTAACGGTAAGCTGGTTTGTATCGACCGGCCGATGGTGATGGGTATCGTTAACATCACGCCCGATTCGTTTTACGACGGTGGTAACTATCTTACCGAATCCGCTTTACTCAAGCGTTGCGAAACCATCATTGCCGAAGGTGGCAATATCATTGACGTCGGAGCAGTTTCCACACGTCCCGGCGCACAGGATGTTAATGCTGCCGAAGAACTGCGAAGATTAGACCAAGCGCTTGCCTGCGTGCGGAAACATTTTCCTGAAACCCTCATTTCCGTGGATACCTGTCGCGCTGATACAGCCAAGACCGTAGTGGAACATTACGGCGTGGATATCATCAATGATATTTCGGGCGGAACGTTCGATACACTTATGTTTGAAACCGTTGCGGCACTCAATGTTCCATATGTCCTGACGCACATACAGGGAACGCCTTCCACCATGCAGGAAAACCCCGTTTACGACAACCTGATGGAGGAGATTATCGGATATTTCTCAGAACGTGTGCATCGCTTGCACAGCATAGGCGTAAAGGATATTATCATCGACCCCGGCTTTGGATTCGGCAAAACCATCGCGCACAACTACGAAATTCTCCGGCGTTTGAAAAATCTGGAAATTTTCGAATTGCCCGTATTGGTGGGCGTATCCCGTAAGTCAATGATATACAAATTACTTGAAACCGATGCACAACATGCCCTGAATGGCACCACAGCGGTTCATACCCTCGCCTTGGCTGCCGGAGCCGATATATTGCGGGTGCACGACGTTAAGGAAGCCGTAGAATGTATCAAAATAGTACAAAAACTAACTGAAACCTGAAACCCGTCATGCAGAATTTATTTCAGCATCCTCTGATAAGAAAGAGATTGCGGGTCAAGCCCGCAATGACGCGCACCCGAAATCCAAAACCTCAAACATGAAACCCGAAACCCGAAACCGAATTTTTGCCATAGGAGAAACCGTTTTTGATATTATTTTCAAAAACGGAAAACCGGTAGCTTCCACTCCGGGAGGCTCCATGCTGAACACAGCCGTATCGCTGGGACGGTTGGGATTAGATGTTCATTTTATCAGTGAATACGGAAAAGATACTGTTGGAAATCTGGTAGATGATTATCTTCGCAATAATGGCGTCGGCACCGGTTATGCCTGCCGTTACAGCGGGTTTCCTTCGTCGTTGGCGCTGGCTTTTCTTGATGAAAACAACAATGCCGAATATAGTTTTTACAAGCATTATCCTGAAAAAAGGTTAGATGTGGTCTTTCCCGAACTCACCTGTGACGATATTATCATTTATGGTTCTTTCTATGGTATCGAACCTGATATATATACCCGATTGAAACCATTTCTGGAACAGGCGCATGACAAAAATGCACTGGTGATTTACGATCCCAATTTCCGCAAGGCGCATTTATCGGGTATGGACGTATATCGCCCCATCATGATGGAAAATTTCGCACATGCCGATATTGTGAAAGGATCAGACGAAGATTTCCTGCATATCTTCGGAGCTCAAACTGCTGCTGAAACATGGAAACATATTGGCAGTATGTGCGATATATTAATATATACGGCCAACAAGAATCATGTAGAGTTATGTATGAAAGGAGTGCATGATTCGTATCCGGTGTCGCCTGTCACGCCCATTAGCACCATTGGCGCCGGCGATACGTTCAATGCAGGTCTGATAGCCGGTTTGGTAAAACAGGGGATCGGCAGGGATGAATTGAAATGTTTAGATGACAGGCAGCGTGCGGCCATAGTTAATCCCGCCATCAGATTTGCCGGGCATGTCTGTATGAGCTACGATAATTATATTTCTCATGAATTTGCAGAAATAGAATTAGGTAGTCATCACGTATAAAGATTCAGAAAAATATTCACCAAAAAATAGATGTGTTTGCCCTGCTATTTGAACAACACTATTTTGCTTTACATTCAGAAAATTGTATTTTTGCATCCATTATCATTCATTATAAAATCAAGTAATAAGCGACAATATTTTTCCCTGATAAGCAAACTTTTTCTTTCTATATTCGTATAACTAATATTTGATAAAATCTAAAAAACCAAACTTTATGTCCCAAGTTATCGGCGAAATAGTACAGGTGATCGGACCTGTTGTGGATGTCAGTTTTGAAAAGGCATCGGGCGAACTGCCCCGTATTCACGACGCATTAGAAATCAAACGAAGTGATGGTCAGTCCATTATCCTTGAAGTACAGCAAGATATTGGTGAGAACACCCTGCGCACCATTGCCATGGATTCCACCGACGGCTTGCAACGCGGAATGGATGTGGCAGCGCTGGGCAGCGCCATCCGTATGCCCAAAGGCGACAACGTGCGCGGGCGTTTGCTCAATGTTATCGGCGACGCCATCGACGGTATGGAACAGGTAACCAAAGACGGTTACCAAATTCATGGCGAGCCGCCCAAATTCGAGCAACTTACCACGCAATCGGAAGTCCTGTTTACAGGTATCAAAGTGATTGACCTTTTGGAACCTTACGCCAAAGGTGGAAAAATCGGGTTGTTTGGCGGCGCTGGCGTTGGCAAAACCGTCATCATCATGGAACTGATCAACAATATTGCCAAAAAATATTCCGGTATGTCGGTATTTGCCGGCGTGGGCGAGCGTACCCGCGAAGGTAACGACCTGCTCCGCGAAATGATTGAATCGGGCGTCATCAAATACGGCGAAGAATTCAAAAAGTCGATGGAAGAAGGCAGTTGGGATTTGTCGAAAGTGGATAAAGATGCGTTGAAGGAATCGCAAGCCACGCTGGTGTTCGGGCAGATGAACGAACCACCGGGAGCGCGTGCCAATGTTGCCCTGTCGGGGCTGACCATTGCCGAATCGTTCCGCGATGGCGACGGCACGGGTAAAGGACGCGACATTCTTTTCTTTGTTGATAATATTTTCCGTTTCACGCAGGCAGGTTCGGAAGTATCCGCATTGCTGGGGCGTATGCCGTCGGCGGTAGGTTATCAACCCACATTGGCTACCGAAATGGGGCTGATGCAGGAACGCATTACCTCTACCAAAAACGGTTCCATCACTTCGGTGGAAGCCATTTACGTGCCTGCCGATGACCTGACCGACCCTGCGCCTGCAACCACATTCGTACATTTGGACGCCACTACGGTATTGAGCCGTAAAATCTCGGAATTGGGGATTTATCCGGCTGTTGACCCGTTAGATTCAACGTCGCGTATCCTCTCTGCCGAAATTGTGGGCGACGAGCATTACAACACCGCACAGCGCGTGAAGGAGTTGTTGCAACGTTACAAGGAATTGCAGGACATCATTGCCATCCTTGGAATGGACGAGTTGTCGGAACAGGACAAGTTGGTGGTACATCGCGCCCGCCGCGTACAGCGTTTCCTGTCGCAACCGTTCCATGTAGCCGAGCAGTTTACCGGTCGCCCGGGAGCGTTTGTCGACATACAGGATTCCATCAAGGGTTTCAACATGATCATGAACGGCGAAGTGGATCAATATCCCGAAGCGGCATTCAGCATGGTAGGAACCATCGAGGAAGCCATCGAAAAAGGAAAGAAATTAATTGCCGAAGCGACATAATTGCATAAATCATAAAAAAAACAGATCAACATGGCAGTAAAATACACCGTAAGCGAAAGGGGAAATCCGTTAAATCCCACGCAACCCAAAAAATGGTACGCCAATGCAAAAAGCACAGGCGACACGACATTACGCGCATTGGGTAAAGAAATTGCAGCGCGGAGCACCATAGCCCCTGCCGATACGCAGGCAGTACTGGTAGCGCTCACCGAAGTGCTTGTTGAACATCTTGCTAATGGAAAAATTGTTCGTTTGGGCGATTTTGGCGCGTTTCAGGTAAGCGTAAGCAGCACGGGCGCCGAAACAAAGGAAAAATTCAACTCCTCGCTGATTAAAAGCAGTAAGGTGATTTTCCGTCCTGGAATCGACATTCGCGAAATGCTCAATAACCTCAAGTACGAAAAGATATAAACGATTAATCAAAAAGGTATATACGTTTTACATAAAATGTTTATACCTTTTTGATTGAAATGTATAAAAGGATTTTGAATGTTGCGTATATTTATGAGTTAGGCGTCAGCGCCGAGGGCGGAGTGGACAGAAACGTAAAAAAATAAGAAGAATATGAAGTCTGTAATTTTTGAAATGAAATGACAAAAAATATAAAAACTGTTTTAAGCAAACACAAATGGTTGATTGTGGGTTTAATTTTTCTTTATCCATTTTATTGTCCGTTAATCAATAAGATTTCAGGTTTAAATTTAGGCGAATTATATACTTTCAATTTACCTCAGACCGAATTTATGACTGTTTGGTTTGCTTTAGGAGGTATTTTTGGAGTTGTTTATAATATCATACTAACTCAAAAGCGTATTACTATTCAGGAAAATCAACAATATGAACAAAAAGTGCAATTTACAAAGCAAATAGAAAAACAAGACAACCAAATAGAAATTCAACAAAAAAACTTTGATGCACAAATCAAAAAACAAGATGACCAAATACAAATCCAACAAAAACAACTACGTGATACCCGATTTTCTTCGGGCGTAGAACTTTTAGGAAATCAAAACGAATCTGCCCGTATTGGTGGCGCATATAATCTTTATTTTCTTGCAAACGAATATCCTAATGAATACTTGAATCCTGTTTGTGAAATCCTTTGCGCTCATATTCGCACCATCACAAGCAGTAAAGAATATCAAGAAACATATACAAAGTTAATACTTGCTCCCGGAGCAGAACCGATAAAACCTCCAATCGAAGGTATCTATCAAAGTGGAATTTTTACCCTTCGAAATATTGAAGATACCGATAACATTAAGGAATATATTTCCCTTAAGAACCCTAAGGATGTTGCAATCATCGGAGGTGGATTCATCGGTATTGAGATGGCAGAGAATCTGTTTAATCTAGGTATAAATGTAAGTATTATTGAAATCGCAAATCAGATACTGCCACCTCTTGATATAGATATAGTCG
>Ga0082212_10007390_pt1 | contig 14534 bp, 11 predicted proteins | sample TergutNt197P3_FD_71548 | JGI IMG/M metagenome (GOLD analysis project Ga0082212, IMG submission 71548) | Neocapritermes taracua P3 segment gut microbial communities from Petit-Saut dam, French Guiana - Nt197 P3 | ecosystem: Host-associated > Arthropoda: Insects > Digestive system > Gut ... | reverse complement strand
GAGCAAATATGTGTACTTGTCAAAAGTATCCAATATCTCCGCTTCAGCCTCATTCAGCTCCAACTCATCCGCGATCTGTTCATGGGTTTTATTTTTTAACATCTTTCTGTGTATAATCATTTATACATATTTTTAAAGTCAATCAGCCAATTCCTGCTGTTTTTTGTGTGTTCATAATCTTTCTTGAGTGTATGAATCACAAATAAAAAATATACCCCTATTAACAACATACAACCACTAATGGTTAAGACAATTAACAGACAACTATATTCTATTATAAATTTCCCAACGAGAAACCCCACAGGAAACACAGATATTAGTGCTATCACAAATACAAGGTAGTCAGACGATGAAAAACGATATTTTTCCTTTTCTTCTTTTGCAGTGCTATTTGGGAATACTGTTGAAAAGATAGATTCAAGATATGAATTCATATCCTCATAATCATTTAGTCGATTTTGGCTTATGGCCAAAGCAAGAATCTGGCAAGTATTAACATAGTGTCTATGCCAGCTACGAATTTTCAAAGAATACAAAGTTAACAGAAAAACAACAGCTGAGGCAAAACAGATATAATAATCGTACTAAAATCGAGAGGGGTATTACGTATCAATTCTTGCGCAAAATACAAAGTCAAAATAGATGTCGATAAAGTGATCACTTGCCACAATTTATGAGATTGTTCTTTCAAGTGACCATTGCATTCTGTGTATATTGCTAGTAACAAATTTTGGTTCACTTCAAGATTAAGATTATCCATACATTTCACACTCCTCCACCAATTATATTTCATGTTCTCTTTTATAGGAATTCATTAACATTAATTATACTAGAAAGCCACTTGTAGTCAAGCAGAATAAACCACGACTGGCAGAATAAACCGCGACAATATCCGTCTTTGCTGACAATATCCGTCTTTGCGCCAACATCAAGTCTACCATGCGGCCATAGCTTTGCACCCCATCACTGAGATTATGCGTTTTCAAATAAGTATCGTTAATCTGTGTAAATGTCCTTGCCACATCTCCCTCAAACATACGCCAATAAGCGCGGTTAGCATTAATATCCGCGATAATCTCCGGGCTATAGCGGCTATATACTTCATGATAAGCCTCTGCATCAACCCTATACAACTGGCTCATAGCGTGCGTTACGGCCAAAAAATAGCCGGAATAGCGCAAATAGGCGTCATCCGAGTTGGCACACACAACAAACGCAATGAAATTCGCCTCATCCTCCCGCGCAAATCCCTGCCGGTGGGCCATCTCATGGCATAGAACGGCCCCTTTATCAAGCACAGGAACGTCATTATTAAAGTTGGCTTCGCCGGTATATGGAAAATAGATGCCGGTGATGCCCGTATAGGAAACAAGACGAGAGATCGCGATGGGCTTTGCAAAGCCGGTTACGCCAGAAATCCCGGCAATTTTATCATGCTTCGCCTTCGTATACGCAAGGCGCGTTTTTTCTTGGAGATCAGCAACAGACGGCTGATCAGCCGGCGTACCCTCTTCATGTGAGGACAGCGCCCCTCGCGCGTCATTCGCCTTCCCGACCAGATCCACGCAAAGGGCATAAAGCTCCTCCTTCGTACTCAGAGCTTCCGGCAGCCCGGCAATGACGCTATAAGGGTGTCTATAATAATTATAGCCCCAAAGGAAATAAAACAGGAAATAGCACACACCACAGACAATAAACACCTTTTGCAGCGTTTTTAAGACCCTCCAGACTCGGCCCCCTTTGCCGCGAAAAAGACGAACACTAAATAAAACAAGCGCACCCAAAACCACGATGGATCCAACCCCCAGGATAATTTCAAAAAAAGAAAAATACGGCAGGTATTGAAAAGGGAGCGCCCCGGAAATCAAGGGGTACAAAAAAGTACTGTAAACATTTTCAATGAATGCGGGGTTATTTTGCGCGAACACTGTTGACAGCCATGTAAGAGGGAAGATAAGCAGCCACAACATGTTTAGCAGGTATCTCCTTCTCTCCGCATTCATAGAAAACATTTAAACACCCTTTTCTACAGGATTAATTCTTCGGTAGATATTCACACCTGCCCGAACCACAAGTGTTATCAAAAAAGGCCCGCCCCAAACGACTACGACACCCCACTTAACAGAATTTTTGAGGATAAAATCGCGCTCATACGCCCCGGAGATAAGCGGCTTGGACACTTCCACCCGCCCCTCGCCGGTAGTTATGCGAATGTTTCCGGCATGAACCCACTGCTTCCGGGTCTTCGGATCTAACCACTCAGCCCCCTCAACCTGCTCCAAGGCATCTACCAGTGCTTTCAAACCCTCCACCCCCAAATAGGGATGATAGAAGGCGGAGAGATACGCGTTGGGATACTGCCGGTTAATCTGAATGGTTTTCCGAATCGATTCCAAAGAGTGCAGCTCATTACGTTCTTCTATATACCCCAATGTCTCCGGGCATAGTCTCATTCCATGAAAAAAGGCCGGCTGTGACTCCATCAGAGAAGCCTCCGCTTCTAAGCGTGTCGTGTCCGTCAATTGGACTTGACCAAAGTAATGGCTGAAATATTCGGAAACAACCTTATATCCCTGGGCGGACATAGAATAGTGAGGAGCTTCAAAACCCACCGGATATAACTTATGGGTAACGAGTTCCTGCACCCCCATAACGATAGCCCTTTCTATATATTCGCGTTCAAATGCTTTTCCATTCGCCAAAAAATCCAGGTATGCGGCTTCACTGTTAAAATCCGCTCTTGTTAAAGCTTCGGTTGTTCTTTCCTGGTAAATTGGCCTATCGTTTTCCACATCCCAAAACTCAAAACCTTCTCCTGTTTCATCACTCCTGTACTGATGCCGGTACCCATGCAAGATGATGCTCGCGCCATGATCCTGCATATATTGCAAGGTTTCAACCAGCTTCGGCGCATCATCATAGTGCATTTCTCTGTCGCCGCTGATATAGGTGGGAATGACAGCAATTAAATACGGTATTTTTTTTTCGGCCAAATATTCGGCTATTTCACGCAAACGCTCAGGGTCGGCATTGGGGTGAACATCTTCCAAGCGCAGATAACATGTAATTTTCGGGGGATGAGGTTCCCCGAAAAATCCGTTCAGCGCTTGTGTGAGAGATCTGGCCAAGATTTCCTCGCTGCAGATAACCCGATCCCCTTTTTGGACTATGACAGGAATCTGCTCCTTGGTTTTTGTCGTTGCTGAAGCTAAAATTTTCACCCCGGCATCTGCGTGTACCTCAAGTTTACTGATATACCATTTTTCAGGCGCAGCTTCCTCTATCTCCTGCGGCAGATACCGCACTGCCGTTATCACCTCATTATCCGATGTATGGACAAAAGAAAATTGGCTGCCCAGCTGAGCAAAATTCCTGCCAATGGCGAACACAGGCCCTGAATATCTGTCCAGCGCCTCAGTGAACCTAGCCGGCAAGGCCTTCTCTACGCAGCTGAAATAGACAATATTGGAGAAGCTATCCAGCATCTCGACATCACACGTTTCGGCATCAGCTACAGTAATATCGCCGGTAAACTGACCGACGAGTAAATCAAGGAAATTCACCTGATCGATTTGACTTTCATCCTGCAAGGTATAGAGAATTAAAGTTTTAGCCGGTTCGCCAGCTAACTCCGCATGCAGAACCGGCATGTGCAGAATAGGGACCGCCATCCCCATGAGAACTGATACACACAGGCAGATACCTGCTTTGACCCCTTTTTTCATCACAAACATCCTCATGTAAGCCCCATTTGGCATCTGAATGATCCTCCAAAAGTGTTACTCATATCCCCGAGCCTTGGCCGACAGGAATAACATCCCGTTATTCCCGCCAGGCAGCACCAGACTGTTTTCGTCGAATTGCAGGAACTGTAAACTTATGGCGAGAGCGCCAGGGCATATCCGCGATTTCGTCGAATTGCAAGCCCATATTCAGTAAGATATCAGCATCTTCTATTCTAAGTAAGTGCTTAAAATTGAAGGCGATAATGACCTGTTCATAATTAATACGGCCTTGTTCATACAACTCCATAATCAGCGAATGGGCTTGATTGGGGATAGAATGGTACATGATGCTTAACGCTTCAAGAACGCCTTTTTCTGAAATGAAAACGGCTGTCACTTCAATATGGTATTTTCGCCGTAAAATTTCTTGGGCATTCTCAGAACTGGCGTTGCAAAAAGCCACCACAAACCCCTTGTCCGTTTCAAGCAGCGGCACAATGAGAAGCTCTCGCAGCAGGTTTTCACGAAACAAATACGCATATTGCGCCAGATTATATTGGTTAAGGCTTGACTCTTTGACGAACGGCATCAATTTGACGCGCGCCAAAGCTTCCATCAGCACTGCTTCGGTAATGATCTTATTTTCCACAAGATAGGCGCCCAGTTTTTTGTCTTGAGCTTTCGATTCTAACAAAGCACGCTGCAGGTGCTGTACCGTTACACTGCCTTTTTCCAAGAGAACGTCCCCCAGCTTTCTATGGTACCGCTTCAAAATATCTTTGCCTAAAAAACTGTGATCCGTTTTGGCCCAGGCCAGCTTCTTTTTTTCCTGCGCTTTAGAAATATCAGTAACCACAAGCTTTTTATCCGAGGGGGTTTTGGAGTTCCCAAAAATATTCTGCTTATGGGCTTTGAGAGTTGCGATCGTGTTAATGAGGTTTCCCCAGACCGTCCGCACGGAAACAATTGGCGGAAACAAACACGCCAGAAACACGCTGCGCATGCCATAAACATTGTAAATGGCAATGCCTTTGGCGATTTGATTTTTCAGCATGATCACAAGAACAGCCAAGCTCAAATACCAACTGAGGCTATACTGGGGATAGATCGGGAGAAACGCGGGATAAAAAAGCGACGCCACAAAATAAATCACCACCGGATACCCGACGAAAGAAAACAGATTACTCACTTTCGGCTTCAAATCTTTATACATTGAATAGCGGCCCGCCAAGCTCATTTGCTTGTTTTTCAGAATCCCTATTTGCTTGTTTTTCAGAATGTTCGCTAAGCCGAAGGATCGCATGGTGATTCCCAAAACCCAGCGGCATTTCTGCTTCACGGCAGCTTTCAACGTGTTAGGAAAGATCGAGCGGGTAGCAATAAAATCCCACACCTGCTTGTGACCTTCGGTAATTCGCGGCACCCGCTCAAAAACATAGTAATTCTGTATGTTCCGCTCAAAAAAAGTCAAAGCCAGGAGGTAATCCTCTGTAAGACTGTCTTTACTCAACGCGTCTTGTTTCCCAAAGTATTGGATGGCTTGGCGGGAGATGACAAATCCTGTGCCCGCCGAAGGAACCAAGGCTCCTAAATTGCGTCTATTTCTCATGGTGATGAAATGGTTTTCAGCAAACTCGTCAGCATATGTTGCCGTGGTTATGTTAAGGGAAAAATTTCTCAAAGTAGGTTTTTCAATAATGGGAAAGACAGGAAATTGCATGACCTGGTGAAACGCGAGCAAATAATTGGTGACCTTAAATTCTAAAGGATGAACAACGTCTTCAGCGTCGTGAATGGTCATCGACGCAAAACACCATTTCCTTTGGTGTTCGAAAAGTTTAATCTGGTTGATAACATGGTTAATATTTTGGGCTTTGGAAGTCGGGCCGGGTTTGCAATTCACTATAACATGAACATTAGGGTGTTTTTGTTCTAAATTTTTGGCAATTAATAAAGTCTCCGCATCGTTGGGATAGACACCCAAAAAAATATGATACATGGACAGTGGGTATTGGGCAGAAGCAAGGATGTTGTCTATAACATCTTCCAAGACATTTTCCTCCTGCCAGGCAGCGATGACTATTGCCAACAATTTAGGGGGGACAGAATCCAGCTTTTGCATATCCAAAGGCTTGTGCGAACGACGGAAAACCCGCTTCAACAAACTCAGGATATCCCACAGAAAATCATCTATCCCTAAAGCTAAATAAAGGATCACTAGAGTCAGCCCGACCCCATACAGAACATTTTCCATACCCATTTTTACTCCCCAACACTTCCTTGAACCGGCATGGTCGCAAAATCATTGCGTATTTATGGCACAAACTCCTTTTTCAGAAGTTGAACACTCGACATACATCGGATTATTAAGGACATGACCAAAAATATTCGCGCAGGTCATCTCTATCTCCTTTCTGTTAGGTTGGTATTAATTATATCCGAAAATGTAAAAATCTGTTATCACGAATGTCTGTTAGCACCTTCCAGACGCATCCCCCTTTCAGTAACCAGCCACGGCATCATTTCATATACAAGTATGACGGGCCGTTTTTGCATGAACAGTGCCTGATCTGCTCAAAAAAGAAGTGATAAAAGATGTTGACTCTAAAAAACAAGCTCCGGGACATCCGCGCCCATCCCATCGGCAGCGACATCATAGATAAACTGCTGCTGCGTCTGAACGTGCCGTCCCGGTTGATTGATAACCCCATTGCAGGCCGTATCCCTCTCACGATCATTCGAATTCTTACCGGCTGGCTGGTTGGCCCCGGTTTCTTTGACACTCTTTTGGAGGTTTTGAATTCTGAGCCTGAAGTCCCGATTTCCACTCCTGTGCCGCCTGACCCGGCCTGGTGGAAGGAGGCCGTATTTTATCAGATATATCCGTTAAGTTTCGCGGAGGGCGGGCTGCGCGGAATCCTGCCTAAACTTGACTATTTGCGCGAGCTGGGCATTGACGCTGTATGGTTAAGTCCGGTGTACGATTCGCCGGGGGATGATAACGGATATGATGTACGCGATTATTATGCGATACTTCCGAAATTCGGCGCCATGGAGGACATGGATGCCCTTATCGCCGGTCTCCATGCGCGTGGCATGAAACTGGTTATGGATCTTGTGCTCAACCACACCTCAGATGAACACATGTGGTTTCAATCCGCTCTGAATGATAAAGGCTCACCTTATAGAGATTTTTATTTTTTCCGTGAAGGATCCTGCGAAGGATCGGCCCCCCCTAATAACTGGACGTCATTCTTTGGCGGCCCGGCATGGAAATACTATAAGGATCAGGACGTATGGGCCCTTCACCTGTTTTCTAAAAAGCAGATGGATTTGAATTGGTCGTGTCCGGCTCTGCGTGAAGAACTTTACAAAATGGCGCGATGGTGGCTGAACAAGGGGGTAGATGGGTTCCGGCTTGATGTTGTCAACCTCATTTCCAAGCCTCCCGAAATGCCCGACGGCAGCCCTTTCATTGGCTCGCTGACAGGATCTGTCGGCGCCGAACACTATTTCCACGGCCCCCGGCTTCACGAGTATATAGAGGAACTGCGTTCAGAGGCCTTTGATCCTTATCGGGCGTTTTCAGTGGGGGAAACCCCCGGTATTGGCCTCCAGATGGGCCGTATGTTTTCTGATGCCTACCGGCGTCAGCTTGATCTTGTTTTCTTGTTCGATCACTTGGAGACACCCGGCCATATCCGTTTTGACGACTATCGTTACAAACTCACTTACCTGAAACGCTTCTATATGAGGCATTTGAACGCCGATTTGGGGCACGGCTGGAATGCGTTGTTTTTCAACACCCACGATACCCCCCGGATGATTTCCAAAATCGATCCGGAGGGCAAATATGGTGAACCCTTGGCTAAGCTGCTGGCGCTGCTGCAGCTGACTCTCCGGGGAACCCCCTTCCTCTACCAGGGGGATGAGGCAGGTATGCAAAACCAGGTTTTCACCTCAATCGACCAGATTCAGGATGTTGAAAGCCTGGGGTTGTATGCCGAACTTATCAAAACCATGCCGCCGGAGGATGCTTTCAGGCGCATTCTGGCCGGAACCCGCGACCATGCCCGCACGCCTTTGGATTGGCATGAGATCGAGCGTCAGCACGGCAGCTCGGATTCTGTGTGGAGATTCTATCAGGATTTGATTGCTTTGCGCCGTTCTTCACCGGCCTGGATCTATGGAACCCTTGAGTTTTTGCGGCCTAAAGATAAAAATCTTCTGTGTTACAGGCGCGGTCCCACGGCTGAGGATACAGCCTCTGCTGAAGATACAGCCTCTGCTGAGGATACTTTTTATGTTGAAGCCAATCTCACTCCGCGCAATGGCCGAAGCCATGCCCCGGCCATTGCCAGACTTCTTCTGTCTAATTACACCGGGGCATCCCGCACCCTGCGCCCATATGAAGCGCGTATATATAGCTTATACCCTATCTCGAAAGGGCCGCGTCCCTAGCATCACGTAGTATCAGGAAATATTTAGGCTTATTTTTTGTAGAACTCTTCGCACTGTGATATACTGTTAGAAACTGAGCCGGGGACAGAAACTGCCACCCTCAGTTTGTGTATTTTTTGTCAAAAAGTATGGAGGTACGATTAAGTATTATGGAAAAGAAGTGCGTCAAATCCGAAAACGGTACTGTATGGTATTGGCTTCATCGTCATAACAATCCAACTGCAGAATGGATTGTTATGACACACGGCCTGTCAGCTAATCATACTATGTTCGACAGACAAGTTGGGCATTTTGCCAAAACCCATTCCGTCATTACCTGGGATGTGCCTTTGCACGGCGAATCCACACCATACAAACAGTTCTCTTTTGTCAATGCGGCAAAAGAGCTGAATACCATATTGGAAACAGAGCAAGTCGCCAAGGCAGTCCTGGTGGGAATGTCAATGGGGGGATACGTTTCTCAGCAATTCATTGAAGCCTATCCCGAGAAAACCCAAGCTTTTATTGCTGTAGATACGACACCCTTCGGTCTGCAATATTACTCCCGTTCCGACCTGTTCTGGCTGTGCCACGCCGGAACGATGACCGCGTATTACCCTGAAAAAACCATGCGCAGACACTTTGTCAAAGCAAACTCCATAAGCGAAGAGGGCCGCAGGCTGATGCTGCAAATGCTTGCTCCCTTAAGCAAAAGGGATATATGCTACCAAATGAACATGGCCGGCAATGCTTTGTTTGCCGAGAACCATGACATCGAACTGACATGTCCGGTGCTCATTATTGTGGGAGAAAAAGACCAGACAGCAAAGGTTCAGCAATGCTGCAAGGACTGGGCACACAAAACCGGCTATCCTCTTGTCTGGATTCCCAATGCCGCACACCTGTCCAATGTCGATAACTGGCAGGAAGTGAATCGGGCTATAGATGACTTTATTGGAGCACAGCCTGACCTGACAGACTGCACCGCCGCGCCGGAAAAGGTATTGGAAAAGAACGTCAGATTCGGTTTCTGGAACTCTGTTAAAGAAAAAATGAGCAAGCTTGTTAATCCATGACTATGCTATCCTACTATGTGTTCTATGGCTCCTGACAACGTTCACAAAAATAGATGCTTCCGCCCATATAGGTTTCCTTCTTGACCATTCCGCCGCAGTCGGGACATGGTGACTGAACCGTCTTCCTGCTCAGTTTCGTTTTATAGCTTCCGGGATTTCCAAACACATCGCGCTCTGTATCACGTCCCCCGCCGTCAACCATGGCAGCAAGCGTAGATTTTATGCTGTGGAAAAGGGCGCGCTGCTGCTGATTCGACAGCGTGTTTATCTTCTTCTTAGGATGAAGCTTCGCGTTTAATAAGATATCTTGTAAAACGCCGTTCCCCAATCCTGGTATACGCTGTTCAGTTGCCAGAAATGCTTTTGCGCTCTTTTTTAAACATGTCTCACTAAACAAAGTCAAATAATAATCGTAATCAAACTGATCAGATAATGGTGGGACAGCCTCTTTCGCCGCCCTGTAATAAAAATTCTCATCCATTTCCCCAGCCGGAAACGCCCATAACCCGCCGTACATGGCCACCGTTCCCACAAGAGCGGATCCATCGCTGAAGGTGACCAGAAGTTGATGTTTTGCCGGAAGCTTCTCCCCAGAGTCATAGTACCGCAGTGTCACACCATCTCCAAAGTGAAGCACCGCGCCTTGCGCGCTGATTTCAATTCTGCCGCCATAGGGTTGGGTCTTTTCAAGTGTTCGCCCACGCAATAAAGCGTCATATTCGGAGGGGTCTCCGAAATACCACGAAAATTTATGTTCTGATGCCGCCGCAACCACCTTCTTGATAGATTTGCCTTCTATGGTTTGATTCAGTTGTTGTGAAAACACGATGGCTTCAGGAATTTCAAGCATGTGCGTTTCTCCTTTTTATGCATTTCTATGCAGCCTTCTCTCCTTGGGGGAGTCCCCCTTTGGGGTCAGTCTACCGGAACCTGTGTGAATATGCAAATACCCTCTCTCAGGAGGCTTAGGAGGCCGCAAAGATCCCTATTTGTGGCGGTCAGAGGGTGGCCAGAGGTAGTTTTAATAACAAGAGGTGGAGAAAATGTTTTGTGAAAAATGCGGATCGCAGTTAGGTTGCGAGGAGCGGTTTTGTGATATTTGTTCCGAGGGCTTTGACAAGTCGGCTAACCAGTCTAATTCGAACCCAGAATGCCGAAGGGCTTTTGTACTGACTGCAAGTTTTAAGCCCCTTTGCCGTATAGCCATATTAATTTGTGTCCTTCTTTGGGTTGTCGCGCCGTTTATGACCGTTTCCTCCGAAACGATGGGTTATCAGTCGTCGGGGTTTGTAATGGTATTTTATTCATTGCTGACATGTTTTTATGATATAGATAAAATAGGCACAGTGGCTGCAACCCCTGCATTTTGGGCTGCGCTCATTTCGTTTATAGGTATTGTTGTATGTTTTTTTACCCTTGGCAAAAAGAATATGGTGACACGCATTACGGTACTAATCACAGATACTTCTTTGGCAGCCATCTTCGTTTTCATATTTTTCCAGATAGGAGAAAATGTTTCGAGCGTTATGGATGTGGTTGGCATTGGATACATCGGTATATTTGCTTTCCTTTTTCTTGTGTATTTAATAGCTCCATAGCGTCAATATACGCCGCCACGACCCCTTCCGGCTGTTCGGCTTCCATCAACGCAGACATCACACAGATACCTCCCGCACCCTTTTCCATGACACAGGAAGCGTTCTCTGGCGTAATCCCCCCAATAGCCCAAACAGGAATCGCCACCGCTCCGCACACATCACCCAGGAAACCCAACCCCTTGGGGACAATTCCTTTTTTGGAATCTGTGGCAAAAATATGCCCCGCTACTACATAGGCCGCGCCGCAGCGTTCAGCCAGAACGGCCTCCTCCACGCTATGTATCGAAACCCCAATACATATGGATTGGGATTGGGAATCATGCTCCCCATCCAAATCACAATAGGCCATAAAGTCCCTCATAGACAGATGAAGTCTGGGCGCCCTCAAATCAAAGGCCACCTTGATAAAACTATGGACTATCAATTGAACATCATAATTTTTACACATGCCGACACACGAGCGCGCCAGCTTTTGATACTCCCCCTCCGGCAAATCCTTTTCCCGCAGAATTATGGCATCAGGGCGGCCCCGGGCAATACTTTCGATATGCGCCAGAAAGTCACCGCGACACAGATGACGGTTGGTCACCGCAATAAGCATAGTCCTCACACCTGATATAGTTTGATATAACTGATATAAGGGACTGCCACAAAATTAAGGATTACAGCCCCTAACCCAAGTTTCACACCCGAATATAGTCCGTAAACACACACTGGAACCCGCGCCCCACAATCATATCCCGTATCTCCTGCACACTCCGCCCATCATAAATATCAAACTGTTCATCCCCCTTAGCATCCATGCTGTGCCCGCCCACTCCCACCTTGACGCCGGCAGAAATCTTCGTAGCCGCCATCCCAATCACATGATCGCGAAACCCCGGGCGTTCCCGGGTAGAAACCGTAATGCCCGCATAAGGCATAAAAATTCTAAGCGCTGTCATAACTTGCAGCACCTGCCTCTCCCCCAGCTCACAGTTCGCGGTTCGCGGTTCGCCTGTGTGCAGGCCCGACTCTCGAATCCCGACTCTCGAATCCCGATGATACGGCCGCAGTCGGGGCACCGAAAAAGAAAACTCCCCATGAGGATATTTCCTTTGCACCAAAAAAGCATGAATCCCCGCGGCATACGCATCCCGGCGAAAATCCCCCAGCCCCAACAGCGCTCCAAAAGCCACGCCGCGCATTCCCGCCAGCAGTGCCCGCTCCTGAGCATAAAAACGATACGGGAAGCTCCGTTTCGCCCCGCTGGGGTGAACCCGTTCATAACACGCGATATCATAAGTCTCCTGATAGACACTGATGAAATCCGCGCCACACTCTCTAAAAAGCCGGTACTCCTCCACATTTGCCGGATAGATTTCCAGTCCAATGGTCGTAAAATATTTTCTCGCCACCCCAATAGCCTTGCCCAAGAACTCCGGCCCACACATCTTTCTGTCTTCTCCCGTCAAAAGAAGAACCTCCCTCAACCCCGTGCCGGCAATTTCAGCCATCTCCCGGTCCATCTCATCTAAAGTCAACTGCCCCCGCTCAATAAGGTTATGGCAGTTAAACCCGCAATACACACAACTGTTCCCGCAATAATTCGAGATGTACAAAGGCGTAAACAAGCTGATCGAATTGCCAAAATACCTAGCCCTTTCTCTCGCTGCCCGGCGCGCCATTTCTTCCAAAAACGGCTCCGCCGCCCCTGACATCAACGCACCAAAATCCTCAGGGGACAGACGTTCCCGGGCCAAAGCCCCCTTTACCTGAACCGCCGTATAGGCCTCAGGTTCATAAGATGCCACATGATCCAAAACGCACTCCAGCATGTCGGACTCAATAATTTCCATACCCGCTGTATATTCCATAGGATGGGCGTGTTCCATGATCTTCTCTTTCTCCAAATTAGCACACATGTTACTGTTCAGCCCCAACCGGAGCCGGGCCGCCTCCCCTCGCCTCAGCTTCGGCTTTCACCCCGGACGCATCGTTGGGAACAAAATAACATCCCGAATCGACGGCGAATCCGTCAACAACATCACCAGCCGGTCGATCCCAAGCCCCAAGCCTCCCGTAGGCGGCAGCCCATATTCCAAAGCCTGCACAAAATCCTCATCCATCATATGAGCCTCATCATCCCCTTTAGCCCGCTGCGCCATCTGCTCCTCAAACCGCCGGCGCTGATCCAGAGGATTATTCAACTCCGAAAACGCATTGGCCATCTCCCGGCCATAAATAAACAGCTCAAACCGATCCGTCAGCTCCGGCCGCTCAGCATTGCGCCGGGCCAACGGCGAAATCTCCACCGGATGCCCCATGACAAAAGTCGGCTGAATCAGCTTATCCTCCACAAAAGCCTCAAAAACCTCATTCAACACCTCACCCCAGCTCGCATCATCCTTCACCTCAAGACCCTTCGCCCGAGCCGCCTCCCTAGCCGCACCCTCATCAGAAAGGGCCGAAAAATCCACTCCCGAATACTCGCGCACAACCTCCAGCATCGTCACCCGCCGCCAAGGCTTAGCAAAGTCAATCTCCTCCCCCTGGTAAGTCACGCGCTCCCCTTTGCACACATCCCGTACCACATAGAGCAGCAGATCCTCCAAACGCTCCATCGTCGATATGTAATCCGCATAAGCCTCATACCACTCCATCATAGTAAACTCAGGGTTATGCTTGATAGAAATCCCCTCATTCCGAAAAATCCGCCCCATCTCAAACACCTTATCAAATCCCCCCACAATCAGCCTCTTCAGCGGCAACTCCAGGGCGATACGCATATACAGATCCAAATCCAACGCATTGTGATGAGTCACAAAAGGCCGCGCCGCCGCACCGCTGGGAATACTCATCAACGTCGGCGTCTCCATCTCCACAAACCCCTGTTCCTCCAAATAGCGGCGTATCAAGGCCAGCACCCGGCTCCTTGTCAAAAAAGTCTGGCGCACCTCAGGGTTCATAATAAGATCCAAATACCTCTGACGGTAGCGCGTATCCACATGGGTCAGACCATGAAACTTTTCCGGCAGGGGACGCAGCGCCTTAGACAGCATCGTTATGCCACAGGCACGGATAGAGATCTCCCCTCTGCGCGTCCGGAAAACATCCCCTTCCACACCAATATGATCTCCAATATCCATCAACTTAAGAACCTCAAAATCCTTCTCCGGCAGCTCATCCTTGCGCGCATAAATCTGCAAGCGGCCCGACACATCCTGGATATGGATGAAGATCACCTTACCCTGATCGCGTCTTGCCATCACACGGCCCGCCACCCTGGCATTCGCGTTCGCCTCGCTCCCAGCGTTCGCCTTGCTTTCAGCATTCGCCTTGCTTTCAGCGTTCGCCTTGCTTTCAGCGTTCGCCTCGCTCCCAGCATGCGCCTCCTCAACATCCGCAAACCCGTCAATAATCTGCTGCGCCAAATGCGTCCGCGCGAAACATTCCGCATACCCCTCAACACCAAGTTCCTCAAGCCTTTTCAACTTCTCCACACGCACACCGAAATAATCATTGCCGGCAGCTGCAGACTCAATCGAAGGCTCCGGCCTCGCCGAACCCTCCCCCCTATCTCCCATATCTTTTCCCCCCCTGTCTTCTGTCCAATACTTAGGGACTGTAACTAAATAACTTTGACATTATTCCTTGTCTTTTTGCCGCCATGTTTCGTTGAAAATCCTTGAAAACCTTCCAGGTTGCCTGCGGAT
>Ga0082212_10007389_pt1 | contig 14535 bp, 16 predicted proteins | sample TergutNt197P3_FD_71548 | JGI IMG/M metagenome (GOLD analysis project Ga0082212, IMG submission 71548) | Neocapritermes taracua P3 segment gut microbial communities from Petit-Saut dam, French Guiana - Nt197 P3 | ecosystem: Host-associated > Arthropoda: Insects > Digestive system > Gut ... | reverse complement strand
TCCGACCGTTGGCACTTTCCGAACCCAAGCCGCTCACAGATGTCGTTGTAGCTATTCCACGATTTTCCGTACTCCGGCGACCTCGAGCGGCACATAAAAAAGTATACCGCAAACATTTTGGGCGTAATGCGTGTGTACAGGAAAATGTGACGCGGGACAAAAAAGAAGCCGCTACTCGGTAACGGCTTCAACTGATATACGCTCGTTTCGTACTTTTCGCGGCGATGTTTTACGATTTCGATGATGATATTCTTGATTAGTCCGCACTTGTGAAGACGTTCAACGCTTGCGGCAATCGTCTTTTCACTGCCAATATTGCAAATTCTCGCCAAACTCCCTTGACTAATACGCACACCATCTTGCTTGCGACGCAAACTACATAACGCAGCATACACGGTTAAGTCAACCGCCGATATTTCGCGGGTACGATACAGCTCAATTACGTCATTCGGCAGAATAAAATAGCTTAGATTTTTACGTCTTTTCGGCGTGCTATAGCACTTGTTGGCTTTCAATCTTGACTTCATTCGATTACCTCCCGCTCATCACGAACTGCCAGACGTTCGCGCTCCTCGTTGATGAGCTTATTAATATAATTCCCGTATTTCATATCCTCGTACATAGATGAGATTTTGTCATAACTGCGGAGTTTCGCCTTATTGTCGGTGAGTTCCGATTGCAACTCTTGCAACGTCGATTCACATTCAGCGAAAGTCGTTTGCAGATTTTCAATATCGCTTGAACTTTCGATGTTGTAGCTTTTCAAGAACGCTCGTGTTTCGTCCGATGCAGTTCCACCGGAGTATACGGACTCCCCGCAACTAATCAAATCTTTGCGGATTTTCTGTGCTGTTTCAAGTTGTTTGAGTTGTTTATAAATCTCCGCGTTTCGAGTTTTGACATCTGCACTCTTGGATTGAATGTTGTCCGCAGTAACACCGTCGTCGCTGATGAGCTTTGCACATTCAAGCAATCCCGCGATTCTGTAATCGTTGCGAAACGTGTACGGTTCGGAATAATTCGCTTTATATGGTTGGATTTGCTTATCATAAAACAAGACAATGACATTCCCGATTGTAGCGTTAAACTCCCGCTCCATACCGAAGGTATTCGCGGTCTGTGCGTGGCAAGCGTTTTGAAACTTTTCGCGGTTCTCAATACGGAATCGCAGAGCGTTCTCGGTGTAATACTCACCTAATGACCGAAGCCTGACGAACCGCTCCGCACCCGGAGGGCGAACAGCGATATGCTTGTTGCGTTTAATTTCATAACCCTTGGCTTGCAAATTCTCGAGCAACTTTTCATAGTCTTGTGAAAAATAAATCGCCTCATCAATGTCAAGTGCAACACGGTCACGAATCCGACCGAAGTTATTCGCGAGCTTAGAATTTTTAATAGTATCAGAAACTAATGGCGCGGCATATTCGGGAACAGAAAAGCCGTGAGTCGTTTCCGCAAACACAACTTTATTCGCAACTAAAGTTTCACGAACATCTTCAATTTTTTCGTCAGACTGCATTTCGATTTCGACAATAGGTGAGTTCGCTTTAGTTTCTGAATCTTGTAATTTTTGTTTCAATTCATATAGTTGATTTTTCATAGCTGCTATATCTTCTGCGGAATAATTGTTGACGTTTTCAACTTGCACTTGTTGCAAGTGACTTTGTAAGTTCTCAATTTCACGCATGGCACTTTTGTACTCTTCTACAGAAAGATGCGCGCGATGAATACCTTTGTTGATGACTTCATAATCGTATTCATGTGCGAGATTTTTCATCAAGATTTTTTCTTTTACCGCCCACTGTTGGCGTTCGGTGTATTTTTTATTTTTACAATGAACGTCTTGAGATTCTAATGCACGTTTCAAACTCACTCTTGTTTCAAGCCCTTTGGCTTGATTTGTAGCAAACGGCACGAAGTCAATATGCAAATGTGGGGTAGCCTCGTCCATGTGCAACACTGCGTTGAACACGTACAGATTAGGGTTGCGTTCCTCAAAACTTTTCATATATTTGTCAAGCATTTGTTTCGCGTTTTCGCCATCACGAGAGCCTACCGAATGAGTATCTTTATCACCGAATTGTATAATCGCTTCATAGAAAAGTTTTTCTTGTTTCGAGTTAGAAATATGCTCATAATAATCGTCGATTTTATTACGAGTTTTAGTCTGCTTGGCATTATATTTTTGCAGAGCCTCACCGAAAAGTTTTTGATAAACTTCGCGCAGGTCTTCACGTTTATATGTGATATTATCTTTGACTTTTTCGGGGTCAACATTGCTTGCATAAAAATCACGATTATTGTGTTCAAGAACACCTGCCGCGACTCTTACACTCAAAGAAGTTCCGCGCTTACTCATAAAGTTTTCACTCCGCAATTTTCAAACCATCAAGCTACATATCAGCCCTTGTTTTTCTTTCTCAGTCCTGCAAGCGGGGTCAGGGGCGGCAAGCCCCTGAATGTATTGCAAAATCACCAATTTTACTATGGTGCTAAACTGATTATACGCAATAATCACTTTTGCACCGTCGTAGTCGGTTCAAAAGTGTGCGTTAGGGCTGTGCCCTAAAACCCCTGTCAGTCATCAATGCCGATTTCCTCAATATCAACGTCTATACTCGCGCCAACTTCTACCGCTGACTTGTCGGAAATGTCGGAAACTTTTTCGGATTGGAATGATTCTTCGACTTTTTTAATCCACAAGTCATTCCAATCCTTAACACCCTCTTTTTCGAGTAGAGTTCCTGCGCGTTTTAATCCGTGAGTCGATTCAAATTTTAATCCCTTTTCGTCGTTATCCACACACGAAAGTATTTCAATTCCGCGTGCCTCGATGTCCTTGATTATGCTCGGTCTTAATCCTGACATTGAAACTAAAGCAACGCCTTCAAGGTTGTTGTTTTTGCGGTCAACCATTGCATAAAAACTCATCAGGTCAACGGACGATTCAAAGACATACGCCTTTGTAGTTTTGGGTGAGAACGCAATCGCAAAAGAGCTGACTTCCCCCGGAGTGGAGAGGTTCTTTTTGAACCGCGAAGTCGAACCCGTCCCCTCAAGTTCCGCACCGATAATCTTGCCGTTTTTAGAGTGCGGGAAGACTGCGTTCCCCGTGTTTTTTTCTTGGTAGAGTTTCTTGTTGCGAATAAATTCATACACTATCTCGGGCGGAATTTTTCGCGTTTGTGTTAAGTAAGCAATGACCCGATTGTTATTTTCGGCAGGTTCAGGCAAGACAAATTCTTTGTCTTTTTTCGGTTGAGCAGTCGCCGATTTATGAGCGTCATTGATTCTATTCTGAAAAGAAAAATTCTCTACCCTGCCGCCGCTTAACTCCTCGACTGCCTTCTTAAAATCAACATCTAAAACTTTAGTCAGGCAGTCAATCGAATTACTTCCGCCAACTTCAGAATAATGATGAAACCATTTACCGTGCTCTTGATTGATTGCAAGCCCGGGTATTTCTTTAATATAGAATTCATTGCCTGTCTTTTCTACTGTGTAACTGCGTCGTCGAAAATATTCAACCAAATCTGCCCCTCGAGCCTCCTTGATTTTTGCTTCATATGCAGGGTTAGGCTTGTACTTTTTCTCGGGAGTGGGCTTTAGCGGTAGAGTTGTGGGTGGCTTTTCGGATAAAATTTCTTGTAACTTTTTTTCGTCAAACCCCTTGACAGAATCGAAAGAGTATGCTATACTATCATTAAAGCTAATGAGTTGTTGCTCCTCAAGGGCAGATTGTAGCCCTGGTAGAAATCGAAACAACTCATTGCTTTTTTTATCATTATAGGCAATCAATCTGTTTTCGTCAAAATTTCGTTGCATCCAGTTTTCAAAGTCGTTTCGTCCGTAACTGCTTGCAACTTTGCAGACTTCAATACCGCCCTTATTGTTTTGTGCCAACGCGATAACAACGGGGCGGCTTTCATAATCCTTGAGTGATGTAACAGCCACCAAACCTCCAGAAACCGTCCGACTGTGCATAATCAAAGCAGGATTACGCAGCTCATCAGCGAGCTTACTCATGACTTCGCTACCAAGATTATGAGGGTGCTTGATTTTATCGGTGGCAACGGTTGCCATACATTTGTCAACAACGTCGGGGTAGATTATAACATTCTTTGCATTAACCCCCGCTATCTTCAACGAATTAGGTTCACGGCACATGATGAACGGTTTACGTTGTGCCGCGCCCGAATTGTTGATACACTCGGTAAGAGCCTCGATGTACTTAGCGGTGTCTTCACTATTACGCTGTATTACGGCTAACTCCGCCGCAGTCAGCTCATCTCGCTTTTTTGCTAAAACAGGCATATATACCCTCACTTTCAATTATATTTCTAAAAATGCTTGACAAAACTAACCTAATAGGTTACAATTAAGATAATTAAGGTTATTTAGTTGGAGGTTTTGTTATGGCACAAACAACTTTTAGCGTAAGAATGGATTCCGAGGTGAAGAATCAATTCGACGAATTTTGCTTTCAAGTGGGAATGAATACAACCGTTGCATTCAATATGTTTGCTCGTGCGGTCTTACGTGAACGGCGGCTACCTTTTGACATTACGACCGATTCCGACCCATTCTACAGCGAAAGCAACCTTGCACACCTTCGTCGGGGTATCGCCTCTCTTAATGCCGGGAAAGGCATTGAACGCGATATAATTGAGGTTGACGAATGAGTGTAATAAAACTCACTTGGTTTGACGAGGCATGGGACGATTACGTTTATTGGCAGAAGCAAGACAAGAAAACCATTAAACGTATCAATGAGCTTATTAAGGATTCTATGCGTAACGGATATTCGGGTATAGGAAAACCTGAATTGCTCAAAAATGATTTGAGCGGTTTTTGTAGCAAGCGCATAGACGGTGTTAATCGTTTTGTTTACCGAATTGAGGGGGACACACTTGAAATCCTGTCTTGTAAAGGACACTATGATGACTGAATATCCGCTCTCGATTTCGACAACCCCAACTTAATCTTAGCTTCATCGAGCGTAATCCCCGCTTGACTCATTTCGGCGAAAAAAGCTCCCTGTTCCTTTTCGACTTCTTCAATCTCCCTTTTCAAAGCGGCGATTTTCTTTTCCAACTCCGCTTTTTCGGCAAGACCTTTTAAGATTTTCTCATACTTGCGTTCACAAGCGGCTAAATCCTTTTTCAAGTTTTCTATGTTCATGTTAAGAACTCCTTAATTTCAAGTATTGTTAATCGGAAAACCGCCGTCCGGCGGCGGTGGCGGTGGGAGTGGTTGTGCAGACGGTGCTTTCTCCCCAGTGAAGTGTACAGAATTCGCCATAACCTCCACAATATTCTGCGTTTGGTTATTCTTATCGACATACTGACGAGTTTGCAACTCACCGTCAACCATAATCATACGTCCCTTCGCAAAGTATTTTGATATAAAGTCGGCGGTCGAACGCCACGCGACGATACTGAAAAAATCTGCTTTGCGTTCCTCGCCCTTGACTTGGTAGTTTCGGTCTACCGCTATACGAAATGACAGTACCGAGAATCCCGACGGCGTGGTCTTGAGTTCTAAATCGTGGCAAATCCTGCCCATTAGAATCACTTTGTTAAACATAATTTTCCTCCATAAGTTCATTTAAGAGCATTGTCGCAAAGTCAAACTGCTCGAATAACTCTTGATTTTCCTCGGTATCTTCCATGAAGTCGCGCGGGTTTACCGACACTTCCACAAGTCGCGGAATAACCGTGATTGTGATTACATACGAGATGATTGAATCATAATCTTCCGTCTGCTCTAACTCAACATCGAAGAATACGGTATCACGCAGTATAGGAAACCCCGCCGACTCCGCTGTGAATGTGCCTTGGTTCAATAAGTTTGCTTTAAGCTCATCGTCGGTGAAGTCGAAATCGTCCTCGTCAGTTATTTCGCTTCCGTACTTTGTTAGAAACATCATAACAAAAAAATCAACGTAATTCGTTATAGCGAAGTCATTAAGAATCGGTTCAACGTCAATGACAGAGGCAAAAGTAATACCGCCGAAGTCTTCATCGGCGGCGTTGTTTGTTTCAATTTCGTTGACGAGTTCGATTATACGAGCGTTCGCCTCGGCGATTGCCGATTGAGAAGTGAACGCCTCCCACTCAGGCGGGATTTGCGGAATTGTGTCTTCATTGTTAGTTACTTCAATTTCGGGGAACGCAACGATAATCCCATCTATGTGTTTTTGACGGAATTTTTCATTGTTTAATATATCGTCCACACGCTGTTGCACTTCCTTAAACGCGGCAAGTTCATCGTCTACTTGAAATAACGCACCGATACCGCTTGAACCGAGTCCAATTCCGAAAAAAACAATAAAACCTACAACTGCCATAATGACTAATGACACTATAATCACGACATTTATAGCAATCGCCGTTTGAACAATCAACCATGCCCAACCATAAGGATTAGTTGCACTCGCACCGTCTGTGGCGGCTTTCGCAGTAGCCGCCGTACCCACGGTGGTTGCGGAACCCGCTGCTCCTGCCGCGCTCAATCCCAATTTTGCCATTGCGAAATTTGTCACGGTTTTTGATAACCCGATTGATTCTATAGAATGTGCGGCGGTTTTAATTGTCCTGACAGCTCGTTCACCGTCGAGAGCAGTTTTGAGTGTTTTCTTGGCGGCTTTTCCTCCGGCTTGAAGTGCGCCATGAGTATGTTTCGCACTCTTCCCGACGGTCGCGATGTACTCATTATCCGTATTAGACAGCGTTTTCGCGGCAGATTTATACCCGGTATCCGCGATTTTACCCACACCTTTGGCAGTCTTGAGAACACCCTTTACGCCGTCCGCAGGTTTGAACGTGCCTGTTTTAATCGCCGACACTTTCCCGACAACGCCCGTGTGAATTCTATTGTTTGGTTGTGTATGCACCCTCTCTCACCCTCTCGTTGAAATTTGTACTCATCAGTTTATACAGGAAACTGTCTTGCGGAAATTTATCGCGGAACGGGACGACTGCCGCTCCCGCCTTGAGAATCCCCGAGCCTATATCGGCGCGCTCTAAGTCAAGGCATTGCTTCTCCGACATACGAAGCATGGGTGCGAGAATCTTAATGTCTTCATGTGCCTGTTTTAAGAGCAACAGGAAGTCGGAGTTACTCACCATACTACGCCCCATGTCAGTTTTCAACAGGTCTTCGATGTTCTGCGTTATTCCGGTAATCACAAGCCCATACTTCCGTCCACGTTTGTAGAGTTGTCGCAAAAATTCCGCTGAGTCCTTATTCCTGAACAGGACATGAATCTCGTCAACATAACAGTATGTGCGGACATTCTTTTCGTAGTTATCGCACATCTTATTCCAGATGAAATCAAGGATAATAAGCAGTGCAATCTGCATGAGCTGTTCGCCTAAATCGCGGATACTAAACGAAACGATTCTGTTGTTGAGATTTACATTTGAGAGGTGTGCGAACGTGTCCATTGAGCCGCTTGTGTAGTACCCTGTACCCTCCGCAACAAGGCGCGCCTCTTCGCTGAGCGTCTTCCCTTTATCGAATTCGGCTTGCAGGTCTTTTAATGTCGGCAAGTATTGCGGGTCGAAATCATTGTCCAAATAAGCCGCATAACAAGTCTTGACGCACTTGTCAATGAACGTCTTCTGTTGTGGCAGGAGCGTATTTCCACCGCCCGTAGAGAGCATTGAATTGACGAGCGACATGATGTAATCTGACTTTTTACGCAGAGCTTTATCTTTTTTCTGTGCGAGAGTACAATCGGTATCGTCATCGTCAAGACCGTATTCTGCACTCATCTCCATGGGGTTAATGTGATGTCCGCTGTCGGTAGAAATGTTGATTACCTGACCGCCGAAGTTCTCCACAAAGTCTTTATACTCGTTTTCGGGGTCGATAATCAATAACGTCGTGTAATTGTCTTTTAGCAAGACGTTCAACATCTCACGTTTCACTGCGAAACTCTTACCGCTACCGGACATTCCGAGAAGAAAGCCCGACGGTGTGTTGAGTTTAGTGCGGTTAAGCATAATCAAGTTACGTGAAACGCTGTTAAGTCCGTAGTAGAAACCGTCCCGTTGAGAAATTTCCTGACAGGAAAAAGGAATAAACGTCGCCGTACTCTCGGAGGTCAATGCTCGGTCAATCCCGAGCTTCGCAGGAACGCCCATCGGGAGACAACACCGCAGACCATTCAACTGTCTGCAAGTTAAGATTTGTAACTGTGCCGTAATTCGCCGCACCTTTGTTTCGAGTTTTTCAGTGCGCTTGTCCAACTCTTCCAAAGTGGGAGCGGAGAACATAATCATAAAAGTCGCGAGAAACATCTTTTGTCCTTTATGAGTCAAGTCTTCGCTTAACTCTTCTGAATCTTTATAAGCGTCCTTTAGCTTGCGGTTAATTGCGAGTTCCGCCGAATACCCCTGCCGCCCCGCTCGTTTCTGAGCTTGCAGGATATTAGCTTCCATTCCTGCACGTTGTCTGTCAACTTTTTTGATTGCGTCTGCTTGAGCGAATGGGACTATGCTGATTGTCGCAGTCAGCGGGAATTTGTTATCTACAAAATCCGGGAAGAAATTATCACCGAGTTCAGTCGGCAGATTGTTGAGGTACATTACGCGGTAATACTCGTCATCAATCATAAAATGCTTACGTTCAAAGAAGATACTCGCCGGGGCGATGTAATCTTTTGACGAAATCCCCTGCTCTTCAATGAAGTCGAAATCAATCTTGAAATCACCCTCATGCCCTTTGCGGAATTTGTCATGCAGAATCTCTAATCGGTCATTAGTAGTCAACACCCGAGCTGTCGTGCCAATCCGAGCAAGTCCCTTTTCGACAACATCGTCAATCTTTTGTAGGCGGCTAATCGCTTCGGCAAGAGTGTCGGCTTCGATTGTGACGGCAATGTATTTTTCCTGTACCATTTCATTCCGCCCGAGTTCCATTTGCATTTTCATAATGCGGTTATACTCGACACGTTTTTCGTCCAACTCGTCCTCAGCCATTTGGTAGAAAATTCTGTGCTGTTGCTCGTTCTTGGAAACAACCCGGTTGTCGACGTAAACACTAACCGTTGTATTCTCGTCGAAAGCGTTCAGGAACTCTGCATAAGTTGCGAAAATTTCAACCTGCTTTTCCTGTGACTCGGTCTTGTAATTAACATCGTTAATCAGATACAGTTTCGAGAATAAACCTTTTTCAAGCTCAAATATGCCGTCGCTATAATCGGCGAGGTAGGGTATAACGTCCTGTGTACTCTTTGGGAGTGAGTTCTTTAAGTTGCGGCGTTTTTTGGAAACAAGATTGAATTTCTTGATGTCATTGGACTTTTCCTTAATTTCTGCAACCCGTTTCTTTTCTTTAAGCGTTGCCGCCCTCCTTAAAATATTCTGCTCTTTGGGGGAGAAAATGTAGTACGGGTCAACCGTGCGTTTGGCTTGGATTATATCGGCTTGCGCCCTTAAATCAGCTTCTTTCTTTTCGGTGCGGCTATTCTTTTTATTCTTGTTTTTGTCACTCGGGCGTTTGGGGTCGTTAGGCATTTTGATTTTCACCGTGACTAACCGTTCGTCACACTCTTTAAGTGTCAAGCTCTCACCGCGTTGATTCGCCTCAGCGAATATAATCGCACGTTCGATACTGCGACGTTCTGCGACTTTTGGCGGGAGCGGTGCAGCAGGAAGAGGCGTGTAAGCGTTCTTAGACGTGAACACCAATTCCTTTTTGGTAAGCGAAAACTTGATGGTGTCTATTAGGAATCGTTCAAACGGCATATTATCAGGTTGATAGAATCCCACTAACCCAACAGGAATTACAATCAAAAGCAAAGCCCATGTCACCATGTCTACTGACCAACCATATTTGTATGCTAAGTAAATAACGGGAGCGGCTAAAGCAACTATTACCGCGATAGCCGCGATACTCCGCCCTGTTAGTCCCGCAATAAACTTTTCCTTGTAATCGCGTATATCCTTTGGAATCCTTATAATAATCATTTTCCGCCCCTCCGTTTATTTACGTGTTTTATAACCAGATACGCCCCGCCCGTAATCGCCACCATCAGAAAGTTAAACCGGTTGTCGGCGATAAGATTTACAAGAAAATTCATTTACACCCCGCCCTTTCTTAAATCTAACATATTTTAAGTTTCGCCTTGACTTTTTCGCACGAATCGGTTATAATGAAACTAAAAGGCGGTGATGTCAAATGACGATTGAGTATTCAAAGCAAGCTGTCAAGGATATTTCACGACTTGATAGTATAACAAAAGTGCGCATAAAAAAAGGCATTGAAGGAATCCCTAAAGGCGATATTAAAAAGTTACGTGGGCACAATGAACTATATCGTCTGCGAGTCGGTTTTTGGCGTATACTATTTACATACCCAAACAATAAAACAGTTTTGATTGAAGAAATTTCTCCACGCGGTGAAGCGTATAAGGGAGTATGATTATGAATAATATTAAACAACAAGCCTTTAATGTGTTTGATTTATTAGACGAAAGAGGGCAAATGCTGATTGTTGAACTTATGGGGCGGCTCGTTGCTGACGATGTAGCAACCCCGCACGACTTAGAAATTCATGCCGCCGCTATAAATGAATACCGCAACGGTGAAACCGTTAATCATAATGACATTGACTGGAGTTAATAGACCACACTCGCCACCTAAAAAGATTTCTGTTCCAACATTACGCCTGACCGAGCACAGACTTAGCTACTTGTCCGCTTTTCATAGTCATCACTAACAGCGTCAACGCACTGCAAAGCATAGCTGCGGCTATTGCGACAATCTGCACATATTTATCACCGTCTTGGGACATCATTTCAATGAAGAGCGTAAGAAAACTACCTATAAAACCTTGGAAGATTATCACTATCACAAGCATAATCAACCCTTGAAGTACAACCGCCGAAAAGTTCAATACAAACTTCTTTGTTATATTTGAGTTTTCAAGTGGAAGAAAAGCAATAGGCAGAGGCGATACTGCAATGTAGAGCATTATCTCAAACATTCTCGCGTACGACATGACAATCAGGAATATACCGACAACCCAGACAACAAGAATCGGTATAAAAAGCACAAAGATACACGCCAACTCTTCAAAAAATTTCATGTCTGTCATTAACTCAAACAATTGCTTGGTAACGATATAATACGTGCTGTTATTTGTGAGACCAAACGTGCTGCTTGCCGTTTTTATAAACCCCGTACCTGTTTGGTATATACCTAAGAGGAAGTCAGGAGCAATACCTAAAGCGGCTTTTGCAACGGCAAATTTCGCCATTGCAGACACCGCCCATTCCCACTTAAACATATCCATTTTGAGCGACAGTTTCATAAACTCGATGAAGAAACACAGGGCAATAATCGACGTTGCCGTGGGCGTAATTACAAAGGTCGATATTTTTGTTACTACATCATAAATTGGAGCAAGAATAGGGCTACCAACATCTGCACTTAAAATAGCGACAGCGTAAGCGAGAAATCCATCGAATGAAAGCAACATTGCCTCAAACATTTTTCTTGCTGCTGTTGCAAAAGGCATAAATATTAACATACTTATTTACTCCTAATCTGCGTTATTTTTTCAAGCAACATTGCTAAAATCTCCGCTTTAGTATCATCGGTAATCAAGAAACCCTCAAACAATTTGAGCTGTTCAAACGCGGCGGTCACGCACTCAATGATTGATTCTGTCACCGCTATATCTGACTTCTTTTTCTTGATTTCTGCTAACTGCGACTTGGGAATTTCTGCGGCTTCGTCCAAAGACTTAACCGCCGTTGTCAATGTTGACAACGGCGTTTCTGAGTTTTCCTTTTTCAGTCCTGAATTTGCCTTATAAATGCTCGTTTCGCCGATTTTGACGGCTTTACTCGTCTCCGGATTCTTAGCCACCGCCTCCATCATTGCCACTTTTCCGGTAGACACGCCGAGTGCCTCTGCGATAGCTTCACGTATACGGACATTCTCACCGCTTGCTTTTTTATTCTCGAAAATCGTCTTGAGCCGCTCATACTGTTCCAACATCTCCGCGTCGTTTATTACACGAGTGGTCGCGTTTAGCATAATCAAGTCTTGCAACTCTTCATCGTCAGACTTAACAGGATTGATGTAGCAAGGCACAAGCCGTGACGACACCCTGCCGTCGTTGATTAACGTGATAAGAGCTTGTCGGCGGCGGTGTCCCGATATGACGGTATAAAAATCGTCATCAGTTTCGCGGACAACAAGGTTCTCTTTAAGACCCTGCCGTTCGATGTCCTCTGCAAGCAGTTCGATGTCACTCATGGAGTAGAAGTTTTGCTTGTGTGGGGAGAGTTTACTAATATCAATCATCTTGATGTTGTCGGCGAAACTACCGGACACAGCGGTTTTCATATCGCCCATGATTGAAGAGTCAAATTCTCTTTTAGCCATGAGTATAACCTCCCTTGTTATCGTCAAGCGGACTGCTCGGCGGCAAAGCCTCCGACACCTCCGCTCTTGTTTGGCAAACTGTTATAATTTCCTTAGTCAACGCCGTATACGCGCCTGCGGCTTCCGTCCACTCCATGTACTCAAACGCAGTCTGACGAAAACTCACACTGTTTTTGATTACCCGCGAATAAGGAATACGAGTATTCAATGCCTGACTTCCGAACGTCTGACGTAACGCCACATCGAGTTTGTGGTCAGCAGGGTTGTCTTTGTCGAATTTATTTACAAAACAGCCACCGAACTTCGTTCCTGTTGTCGCAATTGTTTATTGTATGCGATGTACGACTCGTTTGAATCAATCCATTCTGCATTAAAATTTGTGTTTTCTGTGCCTCCCCAAATTTCGTTGTGCGCGCGATTACCGTTCACGCTGTACATTCGTTGCCCGAGTTTGTCGAAATATCCTGCAAAAAGACAGCCTCCGCCACTGCCGTGACACGCGCAAGCGGTCGGCGGCGTGATTTTCGCGGGCAGTAATTCGCCCACCGTCGCGGTGATTGATTCCGTGCCGCCGCTCCCGAGTCTGTTGAGCGTGATGTCAACAGTGATGACGGCGTTTGCGGTTGCGGGGGTTATCGGTATTATGCCGATTGCTGTGATTAGCACTGTCAGTACGAGGATTGTGCTGATTAGTTTTTTCATGGGTTTCTCCTATCTTTAATTTGGTTATATTCGACTTGTCGGTGCGCCCGACAAGGTAGTCGATTGATATGTTGAAGTAATCGGCGAGTGCGATGAGCGTGTCAAGCGATGGTTTAGCGGAACCCGCTTCAAGTCTTTGATATTGCCGCGTGGTTATGCCGATTGAAACCGAAATTTGTACTTGCGTTACGCTTTGATTTTGTCGTAATTCTCGTAATCTTTCTGTTCGCATGATTTTTCCTTTCAGACTTGACACGACATGAAAGTCGTGTTATAATAGAATTGTCGAATTTTGTAGAATGGAGAGAATTATGTCATGGATATATCAAATTTTTCAATTTTTATACCTATCATCGCTTCTGTTACTTCGGCGGTTATTGCGTATATATACACAACAAGCAATGCCAAGAATTCATTTAAGTCAGAAAAATATAAAAAAGTAATATTCCCAAGAGAAGTTTTAATTATCGTGCAAAGAGAAAACAATTTACGAATACAGATAAATCAGTACGCATTCATCGTATAAATTGGATTTTAATTCGTGTTGCACTATTTACACCTATTGTGGTCTACGGATTGTACGCTATTATAATGATAGCACAAGGTGTTATTACTCTTGTAAAACCGTAATTTAAGTAATGTTAAACACCATTCTCCCCATTATCGCAACAAATACAATAACGCTCCAAATCATTAGAGAGCTACCAATTATATTAGCAAGATTATCTAATGTTATTTCTGATTTAAACAAAAATAAACATATTGCCATTGCCGTAATTGATAAAGAAATAATCCCTGCTATTGCAACAATCCATTTTACGCGCCAAATTAAATTTATTAACTCTTCCATATAATTGTTCCTTTCTGTGCCATTTATGACACGTTATTCGTGTTTGCACGGCTTGTTATCGCGCCCGACAAGATAGTCGATTGATACGTTGAAGTGGTCGGCGAGTGCATATAACACTTCAATTGAAGCCGCCGCTTTCTTATTTTCAATTTTGCAAATCGTATGATACGAAACGCCTATGATGTCTGCCAATTTTGCTTGCGAAATATTCTGAACTTTTCTTAATGTCAACAACCTTTGGCTTAATAAATCTCTTTGAAACATATCGAACCTCCGCGAATAATTTGATTGCTGTTTTAATGGCACCCCGAAACGAAATTTTATAAGTTTGGAGCGTTCTGTTATGATTATTTTTCGGAACGGAGAATGTAATCGCTTTTTTTCAAAATCTGCGATTTTTACAAGCAATTGCTCACACTCTTTCATATTTGCTTCTAAATTTGGTGCGTATGTTTTCATAGTTGGTCTCCTTATCTCGTAACCGACACAATCTCGCTGTGACTGCCCCAGTGTTTCACGCCGCCGACGTTGCGAAACGCGCGGACGCTGTAGTAATACGTCGTGCCTGAATTCGTCCCG
>Ga0082212_10007388_pt1 | contig 14536 bp, 11 predicted proteins | sample TergutNt197P3_FD_71548 | JGI IMG/M metagenome (GOLD analysis project Ga0082212, IMG submission 71548) | Neocapritermes taracua P3 segment gut microbial communities from Petit-Saut dam, French Guiana - Nt197 P3 | ecosystem: Host-associated > Arthropoda: Insects > Digestive system > Gut ... | reverse complement strand
ACGGACTCGCGAATGCCGTTATACTGCCCTATATTCTCGACGATTACGGCGAAAGCGTGTATGAAAACCTTGCCGAACTCGCCGAACTCGTCGGTCTGCCGGGAAACAGCGATGAACAGAAAGCGAAATCATTCATCAAAGCGATCCGCGAAATGAACGAGAGTATGGGTATACCCGCGACCATAGACGGGATAAAAGAAGAGGATACCCCTCTTATGGCCGAAAGGGCGTTCAGAGAGGCAAACCCGACATATCCCGTACCGCGTATTTTCTCTCTCGAAGATTTCATTAGCGTTTTTCATCGCCTGATGGGCAGATCCGGTTCATACGGGTACGCGGGGAAGATGGCGCGGATAGACCTGACCACCGGAGAGGTATCCTGCTTTATGCCGCAGAAGGATGATCTGAAGAAGTTTATCGGAGGGAAAGGGCTCGCGGCGAAACTCATATATGACACGCTGTACCACGATTTATCGTTGCGGCAAAAAAACGCGCGGCCGCCTGTTTGGGACGCGGATAAGAGCAGCGGTAAAAACGAAGTATTTCCCGGAAAAATCGACGCGTTTTCGGACGAGAATCTCATTGTCATCACCACCTCGCCTCTGAACGGTTCCGCGGCGCCGAGTTCCTCCCGTTTCAATATATCCGCGATATCGCCCCTTACCGGTTTGCTTGTCTCATCCAACTGCGGGGGTGATTTCGGTTTAAGCTTGAAACGCGCGGGATATGACGCTTTAGTCATCTCCGGGAGAAGCCGGGACATGGTGTACCTGCGCGTTACCGTCTCGGGGATCGAGATATGCGATGCGTCGGAATTCCGGGGACTCAGTACGAGCGAGGCGCAGGCGGCGATGGGTAAAAGCGGTACGCTCGCCATAGGCGTCGCGGGTGAAAACCTCGTGCGTTACGCTAATGTAGCGAGCGGGGAACGCTTCGCCGGGAGAGGCGGCGTCGGCGCGGTTTTCGGGTACAAAGGACTAAAGGGAATCGTAGCGGAAGGAAATCTCTCCTTAACCATGCCCGACAGGGAGCGGTTTATCAGCTTTAACAAAAAATGGGTCAAAAAATTAAGGGATCACGCGCTTACGGGAAAACAGCTGCCGGAACTCGGAACCGCGGCGCTGCTGAGCAAGATGCAGGAAAGGAGGCTGCTCGCGGCAAGAAACTACTCGATGGGTACCTATGACGGGTATGAGAGCATAAGCGGCGAGACATTGCGCGATAAGTATCTTGTGAAAAACAAAGGTTGTACTACCTGTCCCATTCAATGCGGACGCGTTGTCAGCTTCGATGGACGGCAGATAAAAGGTCCGGAACTCGAGACGTTGGGGCTTCTCGGCGCCAATATCATGAATAACGATCTGAGTAAAATCATAAAGCTGAATCTGCTTTGTGACGAATACGGGCTGGATACTATGTCCTTCGGAGGTTCGGTGGCATTCGCTATGGAACTCGGCGAGAAAGGATTGTGGAACAACGGCTTGCGTTTCGGGGAGTGCGGTGACCTCGAGCGACTGCTCGAATCCACCGCGCGGCGGGAAGGCATCGGGGAGGATATCGCCGAGGGAGTTCTCAGGTTATCCGAGAAGTACGGCGGAAAGGACTTTGCCGTACACGCGAAGGGAATGGAACTCGCCGCTTATGAACCGAGGACGGCCCAGGGAATGGGGCTCGGGTACGCCACCGCCAACAGGGGCGGCTGTCATCTCAACGGCGGATATATGGTGGTGCTTGAAGGGCTCGGAATGCGGATAAACGGCGAAACCACGCGAGGAAAAGCGCAGTTCGCGATATTTTTCCAGGATTTGATGGAGGCGGTATCGTCAGCCGGAAGTTGTTTATTTACGACCTACGCGGTTTTCCCGTCCGCCATCGTAAAAAAACCGAATAGCTTTTTGGCGTGCGCCGTCTGCGCGTTTATGCCATTGCTGGGTCCGCCGGTCGCTTTCCTGCACAACAACGCCGGTCTGCTGGGGATAAGCGGAAAGGGTATGGTTCCGTATCCGTATGCCTATAAACTCGTTACCGGCGACAAAATGAGCTTGGGCAGATTCATAAAAGCCGGCGAGCGTATATATAACCTCGAGCGGCTCATAAATACCCTGCAGGGGCAGGAATACGGCGATAACCTGCCGAAACGTCTGACCGGTGAACCCCAAACCGAAGGAAATTTGAAAAGCCGCGTGCGGCTTGACTCTATGCTTAAAAAGTATTATCGTCTGCGCGGCTGGGACAGCGCGGGCAAACCGGGCAAAAGGCGGCTTGTTAGATTAGGTTTGTAATTATTGAAAATATTACTGTATGAAGTATAATTGTTATCAATGCTTCAGAAACCTATCGTTAAATTATCAATTTTTTATCTGGGAGAAGAAAAAATGACCGACAGGAAAAGAATCGTTTTTTTTATTGTATACGCCTATTTGTTTTTCTGGCTTCTCCTCGCGGTGGCCGGAGTTTTGATAGGTACGGGGGTAATTTCCGGGGATGGGCTTCCCATGCAGATAGGAGTGATCATAGGTTCCTGGACCCCGACGCTCGCGCTGCTTGCTCTGCGTAAAAAAATATTACCCGGCAGAACATTAAAGGATTTTTACAAAGACGCTTTTAAAGAACAGCTTGATTGGAAGATGCTGACGCTTATAGCATTTATTCAATTATTCATTGTTTTCTGCGCGTCAGGAATTACGGCGTTCACCAAAGAGGTTTCCTGGTCAGGGATGTTTGACTTTTCTTTCGGGACCTTGGTTTTTGGGTTTATTTATACGCTCCTTCAAGGAGCGACCGGTGAAGAATCCGGATGGCGCGGATTTCTGCAGCCGTCATTGGAGAAAAAATTCAGCACGGTAAAATCTTCGGTGCTCGTCGGGGTGATATGGTCGTTTTGGCATACGCCGTTATGGTTTATGAGCGGATTCTCCGGGATGGAATTATTGCGCTATATCATAATGTTTATAGTTTCAAACATATCAGTAGCTATCATTATCGGGATTTGCCTTAAACGCTGTTCAAACCTTCTTATCCCTGTGTGGATACACTTTTTATTCAATTATTTCCTTGTCCCGTTTAACGCGGAGTTGGGAGATTTCGGGGGGATACTTGACATCATCACCTGGATGGCTTTGTTTTACGCGCTTACGGCTGCCGGTTACATTCTTTGGAACAGAAAAAACTCGCTTAGGTGGCGCTGACCGACGCCAAAGGGTTGCGTACCGACGATATTATCATCGGCAGAAAATTCATAAACAGCTTCATATCACCTGAGCATGAACTCTCGGAATATGTGACCGGAGTGCTGATGAAACGTTCTTTGATACTCTTTGAAATAGACAATATACCGTTTGACTGTACCCTGACGGGGGTGACGACGCTGGCGGCACAGGAAAACATGAGCGAGGAATACGGTACGATTGTCAGCTTTTTCGAAAACCGTGACGAGAGTTGCTTCAGCGGTTTTGAACGAGTCTGTATTATGAATGACATGATCTTGGAAAATCTCGGTATTGAAACCGAAACCATCGTTACCATTACCGCCATGGCCAAAGAGACGTCGATGAGAAAACCTTCGCAAGTCAGCTAGGAGTTCGCGATAATAGGAAGTTTTACCGGAGGTGACTCCTTAACCATTATCTGCAACTTTGACGCGGTATACCAGATGGGTTGGGACTCGTCGATGCATTATTACGCTGACAGCCTTCGCGCCCAAATAGCAGACAACCGAAGATTGAACGAATACAAGCTGAAACTAAAGGACTATTATAAAGAAGCCGACCTGTCATCCGACAGCGAAAACCCCGCGCTTATCATTTATGACGGCAGCTTCATCATGTCGTCCTCCACCGCCAAACAGGCTATCCTGTTTTACAACATCGCGACCCCAGTACTGTTTATCGCGGCGGCGGCGGTCGGATTTTTCGCGGGATTCCTCTACACCAAGAGCCGCAAAGGAGAATTCGCCGTGATGCGGAGCATCGGGGTGAACAGCTTTTATGTAGTCATGGAGGTATGCGTCGAGCAGCTTGTGATAGGAGCGCTGAGCGCTGAGCTTGCTGTTATGCTGCACCGGATAGTATGGGACCAGACCGTTAAACTCAACGAACCTGTTTTATTGTTCGCCGGATATTTTATCGGAACGATACTGCCGGTAATTAAGGCTGCGTCTGAAAGCGGTATGTCGGTGGTAAGAGCGAAGGAATAATCACAGAAAAGGAACAAACGACATGGACGTATTGACTTTGAAAGACGTAGTATACGAATACCGAAACAAACACCATACGGTGCGCGCCGTAGATGGATTTACCTACGGATTTGAGCCGGGAATCTTTTACGCCATAGTAGGCAAGAGCGGCAGCGGCAAGACGACGCTGCTGTCCATGCTCGCGGGATTAGACCTGCCGACTTCCGGGAACATAGATTACAAGGGAAAGCCGATGACCGATATAAACAGCGGCAGATACCGGCTGCGGGACGCGGCGATGGTCTACCAGAGTTTCAACCTGTTCCCGCTTCTCACGGTGATGGAGAACTGCATGTTCCAGTTGAGATTAAAAGGAATACCGACGAAACAGGCGAAGGAGAAAGCGGCGGAAGCTCTCTCAAACGTCGGGCTGACCGGCAAATTTCACAAACGCTTTCCGGCTATGCTTTCGGGCGGCGAACAGCAGAGAGTCGCCATAGCAAGAGCGCTCTCCTCCGACGCCGGGGTGATACTCGCGGATGAACCTACCGGAAACCTTGACTCTGAAAACACCGCGGAGATAGTAAAACTTCTGTCGCGGTTCGCGCATGACAAGGGACTTTGCGTGATAGTCGTCACGCATGATTCCTCCGTGTCAGACGTAGCGGATGTCACGCTTCGCATGTCGGACGGAAGACTGATAACATAACGTTTTTTGAGGTTGCGTTGCTTTCATACTGTCTGAAAAATATCATCCGATCTCCACTGCGCTTCGCGTTTCTTCTTCTGTTGCTCGCGGTCGTCAGCGCTTTCCTCTGCTTCGGGATCTGTCTCTTTGTCTCGGCTAATAACGCCGCGTCTGAAATCAACGACTCATTTACCACCATAGCGACATTGAACTCAATGCAACTGCGAAGAGAGTTAGAATATCTCGAAACTGAATCGCTCCACCAAGAACTAGCGTCGTCTGTGTACTACTGGCAGGATTATTTAACCGCAGATGAGATTTTCAAGAATACAGGACTGTATATCTCTGTTACACTTGCGGGAAAATCCGTTGATTTTGCAAGAAAGGATGAGCGAACAGCGTTTTGGGGTTACTCCGACAATTTCAAACCTGTTATTAGCCATGAGTTTAGTGTAGGGAACGGATCACAGCTTAATATGGTCTTTGGACACTTCGTAGCGTTGGTTAAATGCGTTAACGCAGACTTTAATGTCCCGTGGTGGTTGGATTCGTATAGTGGAGTTTTGTGGGAGGTAGAAGAATATCTATGCCTCGCGCAGGATATGAGGCCAAGAGATACGCTTATTTGCCGATACTATATTGGGGATAATATAGAAGATGTTGAAGGGTATATGAAAAAAACACATAATATTCAAGTTGGTAATAGGTATCTTATAACAGGGGAATATGGATATTGGAATCCAAACTTAAAGGCCATGTTTTTTAGACCTGTTGGTTATTATTCCGAAGAAGAGTGCCCTTACATGGGGTTTGTTCGGGGAGTCTCCGAAATCACAGGCTCACTCGAAAGCTTTTTGAAGTCAGAAGAAGGTGAAGTGTGGGAACAACTCACGAATGATCTCTCTATAGTGTATCACAGCGTTTGTGTAGTCACTACCAACAACCTTAATTCAGTAATGTACTTCAACAGAGGGCAAGCCGAAATCATAGATGGAAGAACTTTTTCAAAAGAAAAGTATATTGACGGAATACCTGTGTGCATTGTTAGCGACAGGTTCACAAAACAGAACAAGTTAAAAATGGGGGATTGTATTTCATTGGAACTTTTTCCAATGGATTATAGCATGGCTAAAAGAGACGAGTGGGATCTATTAGGTTCCTTTAAACCTACTTATTGGTACCCATCAATCCCGAAGGACGGACTTATTTCTGTACAGGAACCTAAAGAATACGAAATAGTCGGGATCTATCGCTCACCCACTTGGGAACTCCATGAATACACACTGTCTCCCAACACCGTATTCATCCCCTCAAACAGCGCTCCGGCAAGGGAGTTCGCGGAAGACGAAGTGATCCCGCCGATTCTCTACACGCTTATAATCCCCAACAATATGAGAGAGGAATTTGAAAAAGAACTAGAGACAACGGGTTTCAGTGAATACTTCTATATCTTCGACCAGGGATACGAATCAATATCCCGACTTGTAAAGAGCCTCTCATTCTACGCCGCGATAATACTCACCCTCGGCGCAGTTTGCTGGGCGACGGTGATGTTCTTGTTTCTGAGACTGATAGTCTTCAGCGGCAGACGGGAAGCAAAGATAATGTTGACTCTCGGGGCAAAAAGAAGATATGTCCGTGGATATCTCTTTATGCGCTGTCTCTTTATCGTAATACCCGCGCTTATTATTGCGTTATTTGTGAGCGCCAACATCAACGAAACGGTAGCCAAACGCGCCTATGAGGAAACAGCGGCGCAGATAAACTTCGACTACAGCGACTTCTCCGGCGACACCGACAGCTATCTCGACACATTATACACAACACTTTTAGCTGAGAATTCTCGTTCGTCTATCATCTACGCGACCGCAGCTCAGTTCTTACTGATAACTGTCATATCGTTCATAGCTGCAAACATTGTGGCAAAACAAAAACTCATGACGCCGCTCGGTGCGAATGAGGAGTGACGGTGCATAATTATCAATTTAAGAAGTCGGGAAGGCGAGGTCACTCCCGAACTGACGCTGATTTATTTAGACTATAAGGAGTAAAGGATGTATTACTCAACCACCTGTTCGTCTCCGATAGGAACGATTACCCTCGCGAGCCATAATGATAGCCTCGTCGGTTTGTGGACTCAAGGGCAAAAGTATCACGGAGACACCATCCCGGAGATCATGATTGAAAACAAGGATGTTCCTGTATTCAGCACCGCGATAAAATGGCTGGATAGATATTTCGCGGGGGAAAGACCTGATATTGGCGAACTGCCGCTCGCGCCCATAGGCGGGGAGTTTCGTCAATCTGTTTGGAAAATTCTTTGTGGAATACCCTACGGAAAGACAGCCGCATATGGAGACATAGCCGGGGAAATTATCGGGATGACCGGAAAAAAAGCAATGTCGAATAGGGCTGTAGGAGGAGCCGTCGGACACAATCCCATATCCATCATTATCCCCTGCCACCGTGTCGTCGGTGCGAACGGCAGCTTAACAGGGTATTCCGGAGGCATATGGATGAAAATAAAATTGCTCGAACTCGAGGGCGCGGATATGTCACGTATTTTTATCCCTGGAAAAGGGAAAGCCGGTGAACTTGTATCTGATTGAGCTATAGTATATTATTGGTGCGTCGGTTTATTTCGGGTGATTCATATATGAAAATTTTTAAGATGGACAAAGTGGAGCGGTCGGAACTGTTTTCCATGTATATCCCGATGTTTGTGGAGCAGTTTATGATCTCGGCCGTCGGTATGTTTATTACGGCGGTAGTGAAGGTATCCGGGATGGAAGCCGTCGCGGCGGTGAGCCTGCTCAACTCCCTCGTAATGCTTTTCCAGCAGTCCTTCACCTCCATAGGAGTAGGGGTGACGGTTGCCGTCGCGCAGCTTCGCGGGAGGGGAGACCCTGAAGCGACCGGCAGCGCGGCGTCCCAATCCATAACATTGGCGTTTATTGCCTCGGTTTCGGTTTCGGTTCTCTGTTTTATTTTTATGGAACCGATGATGTCCGCTGTGTTCAGGGATTCCGACCTTCTGGTTTATGAATACGGCCGGATATATCTTTCATATAACACCCTGTCGCTTCCTTTTGTGGCGATATACACCACCTCCGCCGCCGCGATAAGAGGCAGCGGGTATCCGCGTATTTCACTCTGGGCCACCCTTATCAACAACGGAGCGTACGCTGTGATGGCGTATGTTTCGGTTCATCTGATGGGAGCCGGTATCAGGGGAGTGAGTATCGCGCTGCTAATAAGCCGTCTGCTCGCGGCGGTCGCGGGTTTGATTCTTTTGCTGCGCGGAAACAATCATATGCATACCGGAAGCATCAAACTGAAAATCAACAGTTCGGTGGCGAGACCTATCTTTCGCGTTGCAGTACCTCTCTTGCTTGAAAATCTGCTGTTTTCCGGAGGAAGATTGGTAACGCAAGCTTTCGCGGTCGGATACGGGACAAACAGCGTAGCGGCTAACGGGATAGCCAACACGATACACGGGCTGATGCTTGTGCCCGGAGTCACCTCCTCAAATGTCGCCCCCCCTCTTGTCGGACGGTACTGCGGGAAAGGCGACCTCGAGGGCGCGAAGCGTAAAGGGTTTCAGATAATCTGGCTGACCGTGCTTATAATGACCCTCTCGAGCGCCTTGATACTTATCCTGCTGAAATCTCTGACCGGAACCATGACCGATATACCCGATGTACAAAAGCAGGTCTACACCGTAGCCGTAAGCTATTGTATAATGATCCCGGTTTTCTGGACGCTGGGGTTCGTGACCCCGTCTATCCTGCGAAGTTCCGGAGACGGGAAATTCACATCGGTGGTTTGTATCTCCGCGATGGTATTGATGCGTATAACCACCGGTTATTTATTGGCCGTCGTTCTTCGCGTCGGGATCATCGGTATCTGGTTAAGCATGTACGCCGACTGGATAATTAGGGTCAGCTTTTTCTATCCGCGTTTCAAGAGCGGGAAATGGTTGAAATACAGTGTTTTGGACTGATAAGGAATAAGTTGTGAAAAGGATATAACCGATTTACGGCATAACGATAACTTTCGGTCTGCCGTGTTTTCGTTAAGTTATGGTTAAATATCAAAAAAAATGATATAGTAAACTTAATAAAAAATAAAAATGAAATGAGGGCAAAAGATGACCGGTTCAACTATTGTTTCTGTTGTGGGAAGAGAGATAATGTCAGACCGCTGGCACCCCGGGGTGCAGGCGACGGTAATTACCGAAAATGGGGCAAAAGGGGTGGCGATCTGTACCGCCGGCACCTCAATAGGCACCCATGAGATACCCTTTGCCTATGACGGGGGAGAGAAGTGGCGCGGCAAGGGCGTTATGAGTGCCATAAACTCGATAAATGACAAAATAGCTCCGATACTTATAGGGATGGATGCGGCGAAGCAGGTTCAGGTAGACGCCGCGATGCTGGAAATCGGCAAGGAGGTTCTCGGAGGAAACGCTACCGGCGCGGTTTCGGCGGCGGTGCTGAAGGCGGGGGCGGCCTCGATGGGTATTCCGTTGTATCAGCATATCGGCGGAGCAAACTCCTACATACTCCCGGTTCCGGGAGCGGGGGTGTATTCCGGGAGCGACAGGTATGGGGATCATACAAAAAAGAGCGGCGGCAAACCGACTATCGAGTTTACGGCGTATGACTTTAAAACCTTCTCAGAGGCGTCATACGCGCTGTGGGATATTGTCGACAGATGGCGCGAGGCGCTGCCGAAGAAATTCGGCTCCGGCATCGGGGTGATGCTCAACAACCAGATGGGACCGATAGGTCCGGGATACGTGAAAAGCGATGAAGAGATCTGGGATATAATGACCGAGCTCATCTGCAAATACGGCTATGAGAACAAAATAGGGATCCAAATGGATATCGCTTCGGATACCTACTTTGTAAAAGAAACCCAAAAATTCGAGGGTCTTTTCGACTCGACCCCGCGCTCGATAGACGAACTGCTTGCGTATCTGATAGAGCTGCCGAAAAAATGGCCGTTTGTCGTTATCGAGGACCCTCTGCCGGAGGATGATTACGAAGCTACCGGAGAGTTTACAAAAGCTGTTGATATTCAGGTAGTCGGCGACGATCTGTTCACTACGAATCCGGCGCGCGTACTTGAAGGCCTGAAATTCGGCGCCGCAAATACCGTGCTGCTCAAGGTCAACCAAATCGGAACTATTTCCGAGTCATTCGCTATGGTAAACCTCGCCTACAGCAACGGAATGGGCGTTATGCCCTGTTCCAGCCGCGGAGAGGGCATAGATATCTGCGATTATGCCGTCGGTCTTAAAACAGGGAGCATCAGAGGATGCGGCGTGGGGACCGCGGGCAACAGATTCATAGAGATCGAGCGGGAGCTGGGAAGCAGCGCGCAGTTTGCCGGTAAACACGGCCTTAAAGGTAAGAGATTCAGGCAGTCCTGACGAAAAAAACAGCGGCGGACCTGCGGATAAAGAGCGGGCCCGCTGCTTCGCTCAGACGGAAAACGACCTATAAAACAAATAAATTGTATGTTATCTGCGGCAGTAACCGCGGTTCTATAAATTCATTAATAACTTAGGAGGGTTTCCCGAATATGCGTATCAAAAATATTGAGCAGCTGACCGATCACGGTAACCGGAAAGGGCGCGGTATCATAGCCCAAATCCTCGAAACGGGAATGCAGGCCGCCGACCCGTACTACAATACACTTAACCTTGTGGAGATAGTCGACGGTAAACTTCATGTCGGAAACAAGGAGTTCGAGATGCTCGGGACGCCGTTCAACCGAGACAGTATTTATGACCGCGGGGATATAGACCGTGTGTATATATTCGGCGCGGGGAAGGGTGTTCTCAGCGTGGTCAAGGCGCTGGAGGACAAGCTGGGAGATTGGCTTAACGGAGGATATGCCATCGCCAAACACGGCGATGAGATAATAACGCGAAAGGTGCAGGTAAAACTCGCGGCGCATCCCGTGCCGGATCAGAACTGTATGGACGGCTGCGCCGAAATGGAACGAATGATAAAAGAAATCAGACTGACCGGGCGTGATCTTGTATTTACTATCGTAGGCAACGGGATATCCTCGCTGCTGACCTATCCCCAGGAAGGTTTGACCATCGACGACGTCAAGGAAGTGACCCGTTATCTTCAGATAGAGTGCGGGGCGAATACCGGCGAGGTCAACACTATACGCAACTGCGTTGATAGGATGAAAGCCGGGCGTATCACCCAGCTGCTCAGACCAGCGAAAATGGTGCATATCCTGGCTATAGACGCCAATATTCTTCCCGGAGGGGTGGGTTATAACGCCGGGTGGCGGCGTTCAGCCAGCACGTTTCTCCATACTTTGCCGTCGAGAGTTTCTCCGAAACTGGGACTTGAGGTCTTAAAAAGGCATGACGCGCTGGAACGTTTGCCAAAGATCGCCGCTTTTCTCGAAAAACAGCCGGAACAGGAGACCCTGTCTGTTGAGGAATTTGAATCATTGGATGTGCGCGTCTACGGGGTCATGCCGGAACACCTGAGCATGCCCGAACGCGTCGAGGAGAAATGCAGAGAATTGGGCTATACCCCCTATGTGTTTTTGCGTACCACCACCATCGAGGCGTCGGCTATGGGAAAGGTCATGGCGCAGCTGGCGCTGTCGGTGGAAAGAGGCGAGGCGGTGTATAAGGCGCCGTGCGTGCTTATTAATTTCGGAGAGATGATAGTGACGGTCAACCAGGGTGCCGGCGTCGGGGGACGCAATCAGGAATTCGCGCTCAGCGGGGCGACGGTCATAACCGGAAGCGAACGTGTAGTAATGGGGGCGGTGGATACCGACGGGACCGACGGGCCGGGAGGCAACTTCGACGAGGAGGCGTATGCCTCGGGGATCCGAAATCTCGCGGGTGGTCTGATAGATGGACATACCATGAAAGAAGCCGCCGAAGCCGGGGTGGATATACTGACCGCGCTGCGCAACCACGATACCTCGAGTGCCTTGTGGAAAGTTGACAGCGGGGTGCACGCAAGCCAGTGTATCTCCATCAACGACATAGCGCTGACGTTGATAATGGAATAGATAAGTCAAAAGCTATTTTTATCGACTACATGCTTAGCCGGATGAGAATTTAAAGAAAACATACAAAAACTACAAAGCTAAATATTGAGACTTTTACCTGCTCACGGAGTAAGAGAGTTTTTCGGGATGCGCGAAAAAGCCGTAAATAAAAGGGATCGGCTGTAATTTATATAATCTCAAAATACCCTATTGACTTTAATGTTACTTTCAGGTTTATCATAATGACATAATAAAAAACCCGTTCCTATGCTCGCAGGGAGGTGAAAATTTTGAGAGACAATGATCTTATCTCGATAAAGGATTTTTCAGCGCTCACCGGTATTAACCAATCGACGCTTCGTTATTATGACAAAATCAACTTGTTCCGCCCGATGAGAAGGGGTGAAAACGGTTATCGTTACTATTCGGTTATGCAGTCGATAACCATTAACTTTATAAATGTCATGAACAGTCTCGGAGTCCCGCTGAAGAAAATCATTAAATTCAAGAACGCGAGGACGCCGTCTCTGATGCTCGATTTTCTGCACCAGCAGGAACTCAGTCTTAATCAGGAACTTTATCGCCTGCAGCAGACCTACGCTATTGTCCATACCTACTGCAGCATTATTCACGAGGGACTAAAAGCCGACGCAGATGAAATAACCTGTAGAAATATGGATTTGACCTCCATTGAACTTGGAATGGAAAATGATTTCTCGAGCGGGTCTTTCTATGACAGTTTTTTCAAATTCGTCGAGTATATGGATGAGTGCAAGACCAGCGCGGCGTATCCTGTCGGAGGATTTTATAACGATATGGGCGCGTTCGCGAATTCGCCCGGGCAGCCGAATCGTTTCTTCTCGATCACGCCGACAGGACGCAACGCGAAAGCTGAAGGGGAGTACTTAGTCGGGTACACAAAAGGATACTACGGGAATATCGGGGATCTTCCCGCGCGAATGCTCGAATACGCGAAGGATAATAAATTGGTCTTCAACGGTCCGGTTTATGAAATATATCTTCACGACGAGGTATCGAATGAGAGCCATGACCAGTTTCTGGTTCAGGTCTCGGTACCGATAAAACATAAAGATTAAGGCGCCGCCGCGCGCGGTGATTAATATTCTGTTTCTTCGGTATTATTGACCGGATTGACGTGTACCATACAATGCTTGACCTTCGGAAAACGCCGCTCGATGGCGTCATGCACATGCTGGGCGGTGTGGTGAGAGCGCTCAAGCGTCTCGGAACCGTCGGTCAGTATCTCGACCTCAACATAGATTTTATCACCGAATAGTCTTGTTTTAAGCTGATCTATTCCCTCGACCTTATCCTGTGAAAGAATAACTCCGCGCATCTCGGAGATGGTTTCCTCATCGCAGGCCTTATCGGTCATCTTATTTATGGCGTCCCGGAATATATCGACGGCGGCTTTTAATATAAAAACACAAATAATAATGCAAGCCGCGGGATCGAGTATCGGAAGTCCCAACCTCGCGCCGAGGATACCCGCGAAACTCCCGACCGACGACAGCGCGTCGCTGCGGTGATGCCAAGCCCCCGCCATCAAAGCGCTTGAACCGGTTTTCTTAGCGCCCGCGAAGGTATACCAGTACATTGCTTCCTTGACGGCTATTGACACTAACGCGGCTATCAGCGCCGCCAAACCCGGGACCTCGAGCTCGGCGCGGTTTTCGGAAAATAACTTTTGCGCGCCGGACCAGCCGATGCCGGCGCCGGTAGCGAATAAAATAGCCGAAAGGATTATAGCGGCGACGCATTCGAAACGCTCATGACCGAAGGGATGCTCGTTATCGGAACTCTTGCCGGCCATCTTTACGCCGATAATTACAACCAGTGTGCTCAAAACATCCGAAAGCGAGTGGACCGCGTCGGAGATCATCGCGGAGGAATGCGCGAAAATCCCGGCGAAAATTTTATATCCCGTCAGGAGTATGTTACCCGCGATTGTAACGTAGGATATGCGTAAAGCTATGTTTTTGTTTTCATTATCCATATAACCTGCTTTTGTGATTATCGACTGTTTTTATGTGCAAAAACATCCGCGGGACATACTACTGTCCCGCGGATGTTTCATAATCATCCGCTGCCGCTTAATCGCGACCCGGCCCCATAAACCGTTGAAGGTTTATCGCCTGCTCAGTTTGTACTGTAGCTTAATGCAGTGCAAAGAGTAAATTTTAGACAAAACCGCGCGATAAACCCCCGGCGGTTTTGCTTAAATAAAATATCATATGTGACGCAGGCTTGTCAAATCGAGGATTAACTTGACACTCCCGATAAACGAAAACAGTTGACATATTCCCGGCAAGATGCTATAAATTTAAAAGATAAAGCGATGAAGACGTTTTGTTCGCGGTTTTTTCTTTTAAGAGAGTGTCATACAAGCTGGGATTGACGCAGGATATCCGCGAAGTTACCGCCGTCTGAGTGTGCCGCGAAACCGGCGCCGGGGTATGACCCGTTATCATCGGAACGAGTGACGGTTTTATGCCGTAATTCGGGTGGAACCGTGGGGCAAGCCTCATCCCGTACGCAAGTATGCGGGACGGGGGTTTTTTATTGTAAAGGAGAATAAAAATGTCAAAGATCACATTGATGCTGAAAGGAAA
>Ga0082212_10007387_pt1 | contig 14539 bp, 11 predicted proteins | sample TergutNt197P3_FD_71548 | JGI IMG/M metagenome (GOLD analysis project Ga0082212, IMG submission 71548) | Neocapritermes taracua P3 segment gut microbial communities from Petit-Saut dam, French Guiana - Nt197 P3 | ecosystem: Host-associated > Arthropoda: Insects > Digestive system > Gut ... | reverse complement strand
TCGAAAGAGGATTTTTAATCTCATGCGCCAATCCTCCTGCCAACTGGGCAATTTCTGCATAACGATCCAAACCGGCATCGGGTCGGACTTTTGATGAGGGCTTCATGGAGACCAATTTTACACTATTCTGATTTCGCAGGGAACAAAGCGGGAAAATGGTTCACCCTCCGCTCTTCTCTCCACTCCTAACAGCCGTTATTGATGCGTTGCCGCCGAAGCAATAGACGGTGTTGAATTCCGGTGATTGTCTATTATACCAGGTGGTATTTCCGACTTGGTATTGCATTACCTTGCGTTACCCGGCGATGTGAGTTCCCGGGCAACGTGTTCGCTTAACAACATTTTGATGAGAGACTGATAACCGACATCTTTTTTGTGAGCAAGAATCTTCAGCGAATCGATTAACGATTCCGGCAGACGAATTGAAATTGTTTTTGTAGAGGGTTTCAGATTCGGAAACGTCGTCAAAACGGCTTGATTCCAGTCGATAAATTCCTCCGAATCGTGGTTTTCCCAGAATGCACGTTCCGCGTCTTCATTCGTGAAGGATGGGATTGGTTTGAGTTTTTTCGTTTTAGTTGTCATAAAGTTGTCCTCGTTTTTCTCCGCGGTTGTAGTAATCTTTTTCTGCCTTGGTCATTTTTCGTGCTGAGATAATCCGAATGAGTGATTGGTCACGGTAGGTGAAAACGATGAACAGTCCTTTTCCCGTGTCGGTTCGTCCCAATGCGTAAAACCGTTCTTCGTTTTGTGAATGTTGTGAATCATCAAAAACGAGGAGCGGTAAATTGAAAAACGCTTGCTCACATTCCGTTTGGGTGATGCCGTGTTTGATCCAATTTTTGTCGCGATTACCGGTGGTATTTTGGAATTATTGGTGCAACAGGCAACACTGCCTAAATTACAGGCGTTCCACGACTTCCACCCACAAATCTGGCACACGACCCGATTACCCTCATCCCATTGGAATGACACCGCTTTATCGACTGTTTTGTCAATTATGCCTTGTGTCTGATTAGTATTGACTCGTTTTTCCTAATTTTGTATTGTTGTTTTTTCCCATTCGGCATTTGTTTTCGAGGGATTTTCATTATGGAGAACAGTCATGGACGATTTGCATAAGTTTTTCTGCCCCAATAAAAAGTGTTCCCAATACGGCATTCGCGGCGCAGAAAATATCCGAGTCAAGGATACCTACGGTCCCTACAACACCCGACTGCTCCAATGCCGAACGTGCAAACAACGTTTTTCCGAACGCCGAGGAACGATCTTTTTCGATTCCCGACTCCCACCCGACACCGTTGTCTCGCTCGTCGAACATGTCGTTGAAGGCAACGGAGTGCGAAAAACAAGTCGCTTAGTGAAAGTTGATCCCAATACCGTAAGCCGTTATACGAAGTTGGCAGGCGAACACGCCGAACAGTTACACGACGAACTCGTGGCTTTTTCCCCCGAAGACCGAAGAGGTACAGTTCGACGAAAAATGGGACTTCGTCAGAAAAAAAGAAAAAAACTGCAACGAAAACAATCCGACTGATGCTCGTTGCGGCGACAACTGGGATCATGTTTCATTGGATGCCGAAAACAAACTCGTGTTGGATGTGGTGAATGGCAAACGGACAGTCAAGAACACGAAACGACTGGTGCAGAATACAGCGAAACGCTTGAATTTCAAGTCTCCGCGATTGATCACGAGTGATGAATACAAGCCGTACAAGCAGGCGATTCTTGAGTCGTTTGGGAAACAACGAGTGCCGCGTCCTACAGGTAAACGTGGGCGACCGAAGAAGCCGCGTTATCGTCCGCCGAAGGAGTTGGTGTATGCAACGGTGCATAAGACTCGTGTGAAAGGGCGTGTCGTGAAAATTGATTATCGAAGGGTGTTTGGTACAGAGGAACAAGTGCAAGATGCTCTTGACCAATCCCGATGTAGCCGGAAGATCAACACATCATTTATCGAGCGGCACAATGGTACGGACAGGAATCGTTGTAGTCGGAAGGTTCGGAAGAGTTATTGTTTTTCGAAGGATTGGGATGTTCATCGAGCGGCGACGTGTTTGTCGATGTACAGTTACAATTTTTGTTGGTCGGTGCGGACATTGCGGCGACCGGATGGCTTGCCGGGAACGTGTAGTCCGGCGATGGCGGCAGGACTAACCGATCATCTGTGGGCAATCAAAGAATGGCTAAACTACCCAGCCAGTCAATACTAAACAGACACAAGGAAATCGCATGGGCTACCGAAAAAAGTGTTAAAGTTCTCGGTGATTATTGCGTATTGCCAAAGCCCCCCGGGAACTCACACATCCACAAACCGCTGCCGAATGTCAAGAAATTCATCACCAACGGCTAAAAACGCATCCACAACATTGGGATCGAAATGCTTGCCACGTCCCTCTTCAATAATGGCTTGCGCTGAATCATGTGTAAAAGCGTCCTTATAGACCCGTTTCGATACCAACGCATCATAAACGTCGGCAACGGCAACGATCCGCCCACAGAGAGGGATCGCTCCCTCCTTCAAGCCGTGAGGATAGCCTGTCCCGTCATAGCGTTCGTGGTGCGTTTCGGCAATATCCTTCGCCATCTTGAGAAATGCGACACCGGGAAACTTGGCGAGTGCCGCATCAAGTGTGTCCGCAGCAATCGTTGTGTGTGACTTCATAATTTCGAACTCGTGGGGATCGAGTCTGCCCGGTTTCAGCAAAATGGCATCGGGAATCCCCACCTTGCCAATATCATGAAGCGGACTCGTCTGAAAAATCAGTCGAATATACTCGGAGTCAATGATATTGCTAAATTTTTCCTGTGCCGCGAGATTTCGGGACAATGCCCGGCAGTAGTATTGAACTCGTTCGAGATGCGCTCCAGTATCGTTGTCTCTGGATTCTGCCAATTTTGCCAGAGCAAAAATCGCTACATCACGGGTTTCAAGGGCAAGAATCCGCTCTCCTGCTCGGAGTCGGGCGAGGACTTCGGCAGGATTGTACGGCTTGGCAACAAAATCGTCGGCACCTGCCGAGAGCCCCAGGACCATCTCATCCACCTGTCCGTGTGAAGTGAGGAGAAGAAAATAGATGTATCCCGGTCGATCCTGTGCTCGCACCGCCTTACAAAATTCGATTCCATTCATTTCCGGCATTTCCCAATCAGAAATGACCACGCGGCAGGACGGATACCGCTCCAGTGCTGCTAATCCTTCTTCTCCGTTGGTGGCTGTGAACACTTCGTACCCATTTTCGGTCAACAGACCTTTCAGCGTAATGAGCGCGATTTTGCTGTCGTCAACGATTAAAACCTGCATAATGGCGAAAAAGGGTCCAACGAAAAGTGTCGCGATGGAGAGACACCGCACCCTTATTTTAGCCCCTACAGAAAAAAAGTCAACAGCAAATTCCAAGAATTATGGACACCTCTCAAAACCCACTTTCAACCACATCGCCGATGTAACAGACACCGGAATTCCAGTATGTTGCCGTTTGATGGCTGTCGGTCTTGGGAGTTTTTAGAGGTTCCCTTATGAATAGCAGACTCCCATTTTTTACGTCGTACTTTTAGAGTGTATCACCATCGTGGTGTTTTTGTCCTGCTCTTGCGTGATGGAGGCTTTCCGCCAAAATTGGCGGCGGCTTCTGCGAGAGTGATGCGCGTCTCTCCACAGAGTGGATGCGGTTTATTTTCCGTCATTGTTGCCAAGTGAGTTGTAATATCTGCCCATTGTAACCCCGGCGAGAAGTGCTCGTCAATTTTTAACTGATGGGCTATTGACTTCCAAAAAGCCGTACCTAAAATGGATGGCAAAGTGGGCATAACATGTTTACATGCTCCTTGCAAATTTTGCCGCTCTACCCACCACACTTTTCTACCCTTTTTCAAAATCCCTCCAACTTCACGAATCGTTTGAACCCGTAAATACCGTAACTTTACGAGCCTTGCATAACCGGTCGTAAACTCACGCAACCGCAAGTTTTTGGTTATGGATTTTTCTAAACCCATTGATATCAAAGAGTTTAGAGAAAATGCTTGCACAAAATGGAGAAATCTTTCCCATGATTCCTGATTTGTCCGGTTCAGTGCGAACGTCTCAAATACTATAATCTGCGCGGTCTTTGTCGAAGATGATGGTCTTTTTCGGAATGGCAACAACGGCATCGCCTATCGTAAAACGATGGACTTGATATTTTTCGTGCGACATTTCGACGAAAATTTCTTTTTCATTCCTGTCCGCCAATTCGATTTTTGCTATTGCACCGGCAAGTTGAATCCGGCGGACCGTCGCGGGAACCCCCACATTTTCGGGATGATCGGGTAAAAGATCAATCTCGTGCGGACGAACGAAAAACGGTATCTGCTGTCCCAAGTGCAGCGGGTCAAACACCACACCGCCTACATCCATACGTCCGTGAAACAAATTGACGTGCCCTAAAAAGTCCATCACGAAAGCATTTTTTGGCTGGTGGAACACTTCATACGGCGTACCGTCCTGCTCAATTTGACCGTGGTTCATCACGACCACTCGGTCTGCAAGTTCGAGAGCCTCTTCCTGATCGTGGGTTACGAAGACACTTGTCAGTTTGATTTCTTCATGCAACCGTCTCAGCCAGCGGCGTAAATTTTGCCGCACGCGGGCATCCAACGCACCGAAAGGTTCGTCAAGGAGCAAGAATTTCGGTTCGATTGCCAACGCACGTGCGAGAGCGACTCGTTGCCGCTGACCGCCGGAAAGTTGATCGGGATAGCGGCGTTCCAAACCTTCCAGTTGAATCAAGCGAATGAGTTCCATGACTCGCCGCTTGATTTCCTCTTTCGGAAGTCGATTCGCTCTTCGGCGAACCTGCAATCCGAAAGCGATGTTGTCGAACACGCGCTGATGCCGAAAGAGTGCATAGTGCTGAAAGACGAAGCCGACTCTGCGTTCGGCAACGCGGTTGCCGAGGACGCTTTCCCCTTTGAACAAGATATCTGCACCGCCCACCGGATCGAACTCTTCAAGACCGGCGATGATCCGTAGGAGCGTCGTTTTGCCGGAACCGGAAGGACCCAACAAAGCAACGAGTTCGCCGTCCGGTATTTTCAAACTGACATTGTTTAGGGCGGTGAACGTTCCGAAACGTTTCGTGATGTTTTTGACTTCAATACTCATTCGATTACCTTCTGTCCGGGTTTTCGCGGATGGATCGATCAATGCAGCACCAAGGCGATGTGTTTTCTTTCCAACGTCCGAATTTTCTACTTCCCAAGAGAGAGGAGCGGCACACGTCGTCTAACTCCAACGGCTGGGTGCTCTCAACGATTGCAATGCCTCTTGGTAACGTTGTCGTCGTTGTGTCTTCTGGAGGACGTACAGGAAGATGCTACTTCGGACATTCATTGTCCTGCACCCATACTCACCATATCACACATCTCCGAGCATTCGGAAGTCGTCTTTGAGCGAACAATACAACTTTTGGTAAATCGGCATTGCGATATCATAAATCTTCTGCGTTTTCCCATTCGGTTTTGTTTCTTTGACGATCTTGATCGTCGATTTGCAGGCTTCTTGAATGTTCTTGAATGCCCCTCCCCCGACTGCTGCTAAGAGAGCAACGCCGAAAGCGGCACCTTCCTCGGAATTGACCGTAACGACCCGTTGTCCGAAAACGTCCGCCTGAATCTGCCGCCAAAAAGGACTCTTCGACCCGCCGCCAGATGCACGTATTTGCTTGACCGGGATGTCCGATCCCCGGAAAATTTCCAGTGAGTCCCGCATCGAAAATGTAACCCCTTCCAACACACTTCGCACGAGGTGTCCTCGGCTGTGTGCCAGAGTCAAACCGACAAAGCATCCACGCGCAAACGGATCAGCGTGCGGCGTACGTTCGCCGCTCAAATAGGGAAGGAAAAACAACCCTTCGCTTCCGGTTGCGGTCTTTGCCGCTTCTGCCGTCAGGAGATCATAGACATCCACCTTTTTTTTCTTTGCCTCTGCCACAAGTTCGGCACAGAGCGCATTACGGAACCATTGGAGCGAACCGCCGGAAGATAAATTGACTCCCATGAGGTGCCATTTGTTTCGCACGGCATGGCAAAAAGTATGCACCCGACCGAGCGGGTCAATTTTGACTTCGTCGCTATACACAAACATCACGCCGGACGTGCCGATGGAAGTTGATAGGATGCCCTCGCTCACGATGCCATTTCCGACGGCACCGGCAGCACAGTCTCCTGCTCCGCCGACAACCACACAGTTGGTCGTCAAGCCGAGGAGTTTCGCTGCTTCTGAAGTCAATTTGCCGGTTACGTCTTCAGATTCATAGACTTTTCCCAAAAGGTCGGTATCGAGTTTCAGCGCACCGAGCAGTTCCTTGGACCAATTCCGTTTGGTAACGTCGAGCAGGAGCATTCCGCTGGCATCGCTGACTTCGGTGGCGTATTCACCGGTCAATCGGCGACGGATTTCGTCCTTCGGCAGAAGCACTTTCCGGAGTTTCTCATAATTTTTCGGTTCCCTGTTTCGGAGCCACAGGATTTTCGGGGCGGTAAAGCCGGTCAGTGCAGGATTGGCAACAAGTTGGATCAATTTGCTCCGACCGCCAACAGCGTTCTCGATTTCGTCACACTCGGCAACGGTTCGTTGATCATTCCAAAGGATAGCCTTACGGATCACTTTGTTGTTTTTATCGAGAAAGACACTACCGTGCATTTGTCCAGAGAGCCCAATTCCTTTCACGTCGGCTGGTTTGAGTTTTGCCTTGCGGACAACTCCTTTGACCGTTTTTACGACGGCACTCCACCAATCTTCAGGGTCTTGTTCGCTCCATAAAGGTTTCGGTGCATAGCAGGGATACTCTTGGGTATCGCTTGCCAGTATTTTGCCCTGTGCGTTGATTGCCAATGTTTTCGTGCCGGAGGTTCCGATGTCAATACCAAGAAATGCCATAGCGTTCGGAAAAAACAGGTTGGAGTTTCCTAAATGATACGCTATCGCTTTCGATTTGGGAAGGGGTGCGCATTTTTTCGGCAATCGCGGGCATGCCGTCAGTAGATGTGCAAGAATAATTTTTTGATTTATCGATGCCGGGTTTGGGCGAGCGGTTTGCGTGTTTGTTGAATCGGGCGGTGAGTGTATTGGGATTGTTGCGGTGTGGCAAGGAGCCGTTAACGGCGGTGGCGGCATGGGTAAGGGACAAACCAAAACAATTCCTAAAACGCCTAGGACTCCTAAAGTAAAACAAAAAACAAATCTTGCACACCTACTGGGCATGCCGTGCGAACGCTTGACCGCTCTACACAGTTGTCGTACAATGTTTTTGTGTCGATGCGCTTGAAACTTTTAGCCTGTGAAATTTTACGTCGGGAAATTGACTCACTTACGGCAAGTTCGCCTCATCAAGTTGATGTCGAACTTCTTCCAGCAGAGTTACATGTCATCGGTCGTGTCCGCATGAAAAAACGACTGACCGAGTACCTCGCCGCCGTAAATGAAGACATGTACGATGCGATCTTGTTGGGTTACGCCCTGTGCAGTGGTGGAATTACAGGACTCACGGCGGGGAAGATTCCATTGGTCGTTCCCCGTGCGCACGATTGCATCACCCTCTTCCTCGGAAGTCGGGAAAGGTACCAAGACTATTTTTTCGCGAACGGCGGCACATACTACATGACTACCGGTTGGTTCGAACAGAACAATGCCCTGAGCCACGGTATCGAAATGATGCCCTTTTATTCTAAAGTCGCTTTCATTGAGACCGGAGTTGAGCCGGATGGTACTTGCGAACAACGAGCCAAAAATTTTGCCGAAGAACACCACTGGGAATATGAGAAAATCACTGGTGATCTGACGTTGCTCCGGCGGCTCATCTCCGGCGACTGGAACAAAGATTTCCTGGTAGTTCCGCCCGGAAAGCGAATTCAATCGTCGTATGACGACGACGTGATTGAGGTCGCCGAAGGCGGAGCATAATGGGGGGAAACCCAATGGCGGCTTGATCCTTTTATGGGCACCTCTCAAAACCCACTTTCAACCACATCGCCGATGTAGCAGGCACCGAAATTTCCAGTATGTTGCCGTTTGATGTCTGTCGGTCTTGGGAGTTTTTAGAGGTTCCTCAGATAGATTATTCATGAACAAACCCTACGTTCAATTCGATGCGCATTCCGAACACGGCGGCAATTTTTCGGAACGACGGCAACCCCAGGTTGTTTTGTCTGAGAAATAAAGTAAAAATTGGGTTTGATTGCTGTTGTACTGCGCTGTCGTACCAGACTCATGCTAAAAATTTTGCGGTCAATTCTCCTGCTCATTCTCTGCCATTCGCTTTGCGATTCGCTTTTTGCCCAGCAACAGATGCTTCCGGGACAGCAGGAAAGACAGAGTCTGTCCGGCGGACGTATCTACCAATGCCTCTTCGATAGACTCAGCGATGCTGAAGACCGCGATGGTTTCCCCGACCACTGGACGCGCAAAACAGGCTTCGAAAATGGAATCCCTTTTCCCAACCACATTTTCATTGGCAATGCCGAAGAGTCCAATCCCTTCGGCAATTATGCTCTCCGCATGAACATTGAAGGGGGAGCCGCCGCGCTGTTTTCTCCCAAAATCCCCATCCGTCCCGGTATGAGTTACACCGTTTCGGCATTCGTCGAAACAAACAATCTCGTCTTCAACGAAGTTTCTGTTCTCGCCCTCTTTTACGGCGATGACACCACCAAGCCGATTCGCACTGTTGAGACGAAAAAAATTCGCAACACTACCGGTTGGCAGCAACTTGCCGTTGGTCCGATACCAGCGGATATGCCCAATGTTCGATCCATCGCTGTCGGACTCGTCGTGATGCCCACCACCCGACAGGATTTCGGAGCAAGAGTTCATTTTACGAACGTCGAAATTCGGGAAAGCCCGAACATTTCCCTCGAAATGGCGAACGACAATCATTTATTTTTCACGACGCGGGAACTGCATGTTCGGTGCCAATATCGCGGACTCGACCCGGCACAACATTCCGTCTTGTTTGTTCTCGAAGACCCCTTTGGTCGTGTCATCGGTCAACGTGAAGCCGAACTGATGGTCGGCAACCATCCCGCCAACCGATTCGTGATCAACCCCCAAAACGCTCTCGATGTTATTCACGGATCGGCAGCGTGGCAAAATCTGCCCATACGATCATTCGGCTTTTACCGGATTCGTGTTGCGACACCGGAATCGTATGTTCAGACACTCCGTTTGCCTGCTGACCAAACATTCGACGACCCACTCCAAAGCATCGAGCCGCTCACCTTTGTCGTAATGACACCAGGGTCTTTTCAACCCGGCGGTGAATTCGGTTGGACACTCGACGGTTGGACACCCGATGAAATTGCCCAATCATCAGCAACGCTTTTGCAATCGGGTCTTTCACATTTGAAACTACCGGTCTGGCTTGCGTCGAACGCGTCACCGCAGGAGCGGGAAGCGTTAATTCGCCTTTGCAACACTTTTGCTCAACAGCAGGTCCAGTTGATCGGACTCCTGACTCCTGTGCCGGAAGTGATCCTGTCGAAAATTACTCTCGGTCAGGTGGACGCGGCTTCAGTCTTGGGCACCGATTTGCGTCTCTGGGGGAACAGTTTGCAACCGGCGTTGCGGGCACTGTCACTCCTCATCAAAGATTGGCAATGGACTGCGGACACCGATCACAGTTTGACCGATCTCCTCCTTGAACCTGATGGCAGAATGTCTCCTACCGGTATCGACCGACTCCGAGCATTCCAAAAAATGTTTGATCAGGATCAGTTCGGATTCAGAATCGGCTTCACGTGGAACTGGTATCAGAATGTACCGGACAGTGAATTTCCCTTCCCGAATGTTTTTCTCAACTTTCCGATAGACGCTTCAGTCATGCATGAGTCAGCGGCAACAATGCTTGCCCACATGTCAGACGCACCATTCCGGCGAAGTGTTTCGGTTGCCCCGATTCCTGCTGATCGTTATACGTTGGAGTCCCGAATCTCTCACTTCGTGCAAAGCCTTGTCCTGTTGAAGGCTGCAGGTGTGGAGACCATTTCGCTGACGGCACCGAAAGATGACCAGATCGGCATTCTGCGGCAGAATGGCACGCCGAATGCACTTTATCTTCCGTGGCGGACAACGGCAATGCTTCTCTCCGGTAGTCGGTTCCTTGGTAGTATCACTTTGCCGAATCGGAGCCAAAATTACTGCTTCGAGAGGAGTGGGGGACGATGTGTCATGGTCGTGTGGAATGACTGGGCAACTGACGATGCGCCCGTGCTTGAAACGCTCCATCTGGGGCGCGAGCCAGAAGTCATTGATGTTTGGGGAAAATCGAATATCCCCGAACAACAAGGCAACGAGCAAACGATTCAGGTAACACAAACGCCCCTCTTTGTAACGGGGTTGAACCTGGACGTTGCCAAATTCCGATTGAGCATGCAAACGCACAACAACACTATTTCTGCGATTCCGAATCGAACGCATACCATTCATTTTTCGTACCGCAATGATTCGGCACTGCCCGTCTCCTATCAAATGATACCCCAAGGACCACGTGGGGGAGATTGGACGATCACTCCGGCAGCGCAAACAGCAACTATTGAGGCAGGACTAGTGGGAGCAGGATCATTTGATTTGACATTGTTGCCCCCTGCGAACACGGGACGGCAGTTGTTCCAATATAATGTCCGAATGTCGGGAAAAGAAACGACAGAATTCGCCGTTTATGACGAAATGATGATCGGCAATCCCGATGTCGTCATGGAGTTTACGTCCCGATTGAATGAAAATGGGGACATTGAAGTCATCCAGATATTCATCAACAACAGCGACAGGGTGTTCACGTATGACTGCCGATTGACGGTACGTGATCGCCGGGTGGAGAAATCGAGGGTCAATCGACAAGGCTTTGGACGTGTGGAATACGTGTATATGATTCCTCGTGGTCAGGCGTTGATGGATTCTGGTGTTACCGAAATGACGTTCCGGGCAACACCTGTGAATGATGGTTCTGGAGTGTTAGGGGAGCCGATGGTTTATACGATTCCACTGGTAGGGGAATGATTTTGTCGCAATCAGGTCAATTTGCGTTCCCTATTTGCCACGGTGATGGCATGAGTTTTCGACACCATTCGTTTTCCGTACTCTTGACTCCCCCAATGCAGTATGGTAGATTTCTCTGTTGTTTCGCAGGGATTTATGACATTCTTCCTCGACTACCTTTGGATTTGGGTTGTGCTGACGTTCGTCGTCGGTTTCTGTGGCGGGGTATGGTATCTGAACGATCAAAAAGGGCGCACCCTCATTATCGCAGCGCTCGCGCCGGTTCTGACGCTTGCACTCGGTTTGTCCCTCTATTACGGAGTGGATACAGACCGAAAATCGATCACACGGACGCTTAATGCGTTGGTCGCCGCCGTCGAAAAAGATGACATCGAAACCGTGCTCGGGTTTATCACTGAAAAAGCAGTCGATGTCCGAACACTCGCAGAAAACGGATTGCAGATGGTCAGCATTACTAGAGCCAAGTACCATCGCTTGGAAATCGAAATCAACGATGCCACATCGCCGCCAGTTGCCAAAGTCCGGTTTGATGCCCTGTTCTACTGGAACAACAAACAGCCCGTTGAGGGGATGTCCTTTCAACAGCCGATTCCCGAAAGTCCCCAGTTTGAAATCGAATTAGTCCGAACGAAAGATCGGTCATGGCTCGTGAATAAGTGTCCTCCTCCCAGATGGAGTTTCCGATGAAGTTGTTTAATGCTTTTGCCAAAAAAATCTTGATCCTTTTGGCTCGCGTGATCAGCGGGGCAACGGTGTTATGGTATGAATCCCAACCAGATGACACGTGCCAGCGGGTCTATTTCGCCAATCATACAAGCCATCTGGACGCTCTGGTTGTTTGGGCTGCTTTGCCGCCGTCGGTTCGGGAAAAGACCCGAATGGTTGCCGCCAAAGACTACTGGGAAGCCGGTCCCATTAGGCAGTATTTTTCCAGAACAATACTGAAAACCGTGCTGATCGATAGGGAAAACGTTTCTCTCAAGAACTCCCCGATCAAAGTCATGTTGGAAGAAATGAAAAATGAGTATTCGTTGATTTTGTTTCCCGAAGGCGGACGTTCCCAAGATGGTACTCTCGGCGAATTCAAGAGTGGACTTTATTACCTTTGCAAGCGTCGCCCAGATTTGGAATTGATACCCATATACCTGAACAACCTGAATAGTATTTTGCCACGGGGGACAACATTACCGGTGCCGATGCTTTCGCGAGTGATCTTCGGACCGCCGATGTGGCTCGAAATGAACGAACGTAAAGAATCGTTCTTAGAGCGGACAAGAAATGCCGTTCTGAAACTCAAACAACTCGAAGAAGTTTATGAGGAAGAAGAAAACACTATACGGACATCTCTCTAACACTTGACATTCGTACAGAAAAGGTTACACTAACTATAAAGGTTGCGTTCATTTTCACCTTTTCCCACTTTGACTCGCAAAATTTTAGTTACCGCCGCCTTGCCTTACGCAAACGGGCATATCCATATCGGTCATCTCGTTGAATACATTCAAACCGATATTTGGGTGCGATTCCAAAAATTGCGTGGCAACCGTTGTGTTTATATCTGTGCCGACGACACCCATGGAACGACCATTATGCTCCGTGCCCGCGCCGAAGGACGAACCGAGGAAGACCTCATCGCGGCAATGCACACCGCACATCTGAACGACTTCAACGGCTTCGATATTGAGTTTGATCACTACGGTAGTACAAATTCTCCCGAGAATCAAACACTCTGTAACGAAATCTGGGCTGCCTTCCGAAACACCGGACTCGTTGAAGAAAAAGAAATCGAACAACTGTACGACCCCGTGGCGCAAATATTCCTTGCCGACCGATTTGTCAAAGGCACTTGTCCGAAATGCAACAAGCCGGAACAGTTCGGTGATAATTGCGAATCATGCGGCGCACATTACGAACCGACTGAACTCATCGGTCCCGTCAGTACAATCACGGGAAGTGTCCCAGAAATACGGAAGACGACGCATCTTTTCGTAAACATTGAAGCCGAGCACGACTTTCTCGATTCCTGGGTTCATTCGGGTACATTGCAACAGGAGACCGAAAATTATCTGACAGGACAGTTTCTCAATAAACCGTTGCTCTCTTGGGACATTTCGCGTCCGGCTCCTTATTTCGGTTTCGAGATTCCTGACTCCCCCGGTAATTATTGGTATGTTTGGTTTGATGCGCCGACAGGGTACATGGGTTCGACATGGGAGTGGTGTAAGAAGACCGGTCAAAACTTTAACGATTGGTGGAGAAATCCGGCAACGGAAATCCATCATTTTCTCGGCAAAGACATCGCCTACTTTCACACATTGTTTTGGCCCGCAATGTTAAAAATTGCCGGTTTTACATTGCCGAAAGTGGAACACATTCACGGTTTTTTAACCGTGAATGGCGAAAAAATGGCAAAACGCCGCGGAACATTTATCTTGGCATCGACGTATCTCAAACATCTTGATCCCGCTTATCTTCGGTACTTTTACGCGTCAAAACTTTCCAACCGTGTCGATGACATTGATCTGAATTTTGAGGAACTCGAAGCAAAAGTCAACGCTGATCTGGTCGGCAACGTTGTCAATTTAGCCTCTCGGACAGCAAGGTTTGTGGCGCAAACCGGACTTGCGGCAACATACCCCGACGACGGCGGATTGTTTGCCCAAGCAGCGGAAGCAGGAAAAGAAATTGCCGAAGCATACGAATCATGTGAGTATGGCAAGGCAGTGCGGCTCATCATGGAATGCGGCTACAGAGCGAATAAATTCATTGAGAGCACCGCTCCGTGGACTCTCAAAAACGATCCTGCTCGAAAAACCGACTTACAAAACATCTGCACCATTGGACTCAATCTGTTTCGGCAGATTGTGATCTATCTTGCCCCAGTATTGCCAAAATTGAAATCGAAAACCGAAGAGTTGCTCCAATGTAACATCGACCGCTGGGAACAATCAGCGGAACATTTGGTCGGCACACAAGTCAGCACGTACCAACACATCATGACACGCGTAGAGAAAACGGCAATCGACAGAATCGTTACGGACAGCATGGAAGAACACGTGGCGCAACCAACGACTTCGGAGGATTCGGAAAAACCGCTCAAGGACGAGCCGTTGGTCGCCGACAGGGTGTCGATCGACGATTTCACGAAGATTGACTTACGGGTCGCCAGAGTTGTGGAGGCTTCAGAAGTCGAAGGGGCGAAAAAGTTGTTGCGACTCAAACTTTCGCTAGGCGGTGATGAGTTCCGCAATGTCTTTGCAGGAATCAAGTCGGCATACAAAGCAGAGTCGCTCGTGGGACGTTTGGTCGTTTGTGTTGCCAATCTGGAGCCGCGGCAGATGAAGTTCGGAACGAGCGAAGGAATGGTCGTTGCAACAGGACCCGGTGATGTCAATATATTTTTAATCTCACCGGATGAGGGAGCAAAACCCGGAATGCGATTGCATTAAAGCGTTTTTTATGCGCATCCTTACACCAACTCCGGCTCTATCCTTTCCATTCGTTTCC
>Ga0082212_10007386_pt1 | contig 14539 bp, 9 predicted proteins | sample TergutNt197P3_FD_71548 | JGI IMG/M metagenome (GOLD analysis project Ga0082212, IMG submission 71548) | Neocapritermes taracua P3 segment gut microbial communities from Petit-Saut dam, French Guiana - Nt197 P3 | ecosystem: Host-associated > Arthropoda: Insects > Digestive system > Gut ... | reverse complement strand
ATGTTTTCCCGCCGCCGGTTGGAACGGTTAGCGAAAATAAACCGCTTTCCATTTCTGCGGCACTGTGGCAATCCGCAAGAACCTGCTGCCGGGCTTCGTAGACGTTTTCATCATAAGAACCCTGAGGCTTTTGGATCTTGGCGGTTATATAGTCATTAAAACGTTTTTGGAGTTCAAAAATGGTGGAATACCCTACCCGTTTTTTACTTTGTTCGGGATTCATATATTTTTCGGTGTCCAAGCGATCCGCGTCAATCAAACAGGAAAATAACATCCGTATCCAAAGAGATATATCGAGTCCCTCGTTATCAAATTTCCACGGCAGACTTTTGGGACATATTTCGGACAGCATTGTTTTTATTTCTTCGCTAATCTCCTTTGTATTTGCGTTTTGTAGCCGAAATGCCAACGCCGCCTGAGAACCAATCCAGTCAGGCAACCCGGTATGATGTCCTGCGATACAATACGAAAGAAAACGGCCTATTATTTTCCCGAAAATTTCCTCCGCCAGTTTTGCACTTGGACCTGAATGTTCAACTTTCCCCGGCGACTCGGAAGACGCTTCCTCGTTATATCCGCTTTTATCTTGTAAATATTTCTGCCATTCAGGTGTCCCCTTGGCAGAGTCATGGGCCATCCCTAAAGCGTATCCCCATTCACGGGAACCAAATTCTGCCGCAAATTCAGCCACCAGTTCTGCCGTTCCCTGAAGATGCTCCTCTAGTAGTTGTGGTTTATCCCATTCACCGTTATCTATTTTTCGAACATGTGCAAAAAAATTCATCATTGCCTCCTTACTTACCTATCGGGAAAAAATATTATGATACTTAGTATTTATTTTAATTCTTAATTTATTAATATACTGTAAATAATAAAAGAATCAAACCCCTTTTACAGGGGCTTAATTCTACACAATTTTTTAATGTACTAGTTTCAATCCACGCACCTAGATATGGTGCGACAATAATCTTTTAATATTTGGATTTTTATAAAGCCAAGCACTACATTCACTTGATAGCCAGGCATTATCAACACCCAACCAAAAACTTCCAGCGGCGCACACTGCTCCAGCTAAAGCCGGAGCGCCTTTCTCGACATACAGGGGACTTAACAGGTGCTACGCTATGCCGCATTACTGATCCACATGGCTTGACGCCATGCCGTTATTTAGCGGGAAACGGGAGTCGGACCCGCGACATCGACCTTGGCAAGGTCGCGCTCTACCACTGAGCTATTCCCGCAAAAGCACATACACCTTACCAAAAAATACAAAACAGGTCAAGCGGTTAAAATGAGAAATTGGCGATTCTTTTTACTTTTAACTATTCACTACCCACCGGCCGCTAACCACTGTATAATAAAACCATGAATTTTACCATTAACCCCGAAGAACAGGGAATTCTGCTCGCCGATGCCCGTGAAAGCATCGCCTCACAGCTTGAGGGCCGCAGACCCAGATACGAAAATGAGGAAAAAACGGCGAATAGCCCCGTTTTACAGGAACCCTGCGGGGCTTTTGTCACCCTGCACAAACAGGATCCCTCCGGCGGTCAGAGTCTGCGCGGCTGTATAGGCAGGATGACGGCAAGTTTGCCCCTGATCCAAACGGTCCGCACCATGGCCCGTGAAGCGGCATTTGGCGATCCCCGCTTTCCCCCCCTGCACCAGGATGAATTTGAGCATTGCAGGATTGAAATTTCCGCCCTGTCGCCCATGTCGGTTTGCCCCGACCCCCGGCAGGTTAAAGTGGGTGTTCACGGCCTTTACCTGATACGGGGCGGCCGGGCCGGCGTGCTACTGCCCCAGGTCCCCGTTGAGCAGGGGTGGAACCTGAACGAATACCTGGATTACATCTGCATAAAAGCGGGTCTTCCACCCAAGTCGTACGATGCCCCGGACGCAACCCTGTATACCTTTACCGCTGTGGTGTTCGGAGACGGGTAAAACCTTCACTGTTTATCGTATTCCTGCACCTCGTCATTCACATATTCCAGTTTAATCCCCGCAAGGGCGAACATCGCCTCCGAATCTTCGCCGTCGTGGTAACGGCGCTGGCATACTACACGGACAATGCCGCAGTTTATGATCAGCATGGCGCAGGTGCGGCAGGGTGTCATGCGGCAGTAAAGGGTAGCGCCGTTTACCGGTATGCCCCGTTTGGCGGCCTGGCACAGGGCGTTCTGTTCGGCGTGAACGGTACGGACACAGTGGGTTGTGACAGTTCCGTTCTCGTGGAGCATCTGTTTAAATTGATGCCCAACCTCATCGCAGTGGGGCAGGCCGGCAGGCGCGCCCACATAGCCGGTAACCAGTATCTGATTATCCTTGGAAATAACGCAACCGGAACGCCCCCGATCGCAGGTGGCCCGCCTTGAAATGGCGTTACACACCTCCATAAAATATTCATCCCAGCTCGGTCTGCGGTATTCCGTTTCCGCCATTGGGTCCCCCTCATTATAGTATGAACAATGTTGACAGTTTTCTCAATAAGCCTAGAATAGGAAACATAATTTTAATAGTATCAATACTTCAAAAACAGTCTCTAAAGCGATTTAAATAAAATGTCGATAAAAATATGTGATCTATCGGCGTTTTTTTAAATTCGTAGGCTTATTGGCGGCCCTATTCGGGTTATTTGTACACGTTGTTTCCGCGCAAAACACGGTTCACGTTGTGACAAAAGGGGATACAATTTATTCCATCTCCCGATCGTATAAGGTTAACCAAGAGGAGCTTATGCGCCGGAACGGTATTTCCGATCCTTCCAAAATACAGATTGGGATGAGGCTAATCATACCGTCCGCAGGCGTTTCGGCATCTCCCGCCGCAGCCGCTTCCACTTCCGAATACACAGTGTCGCCAAACGAAACACTGTACAGCATAGCCCGCAGCCGGGGCGTAACTCTGCAGGCCCTCCGTGACATAAACGGGTTTTCCAAGGATTATGTTCTTAAAGCCGGCGAGAAAATAAAAATACCCGGCGCCGCCCCGGTGCCAGGCGCCATCCGGATGACGGCAAACACCCCGCCGGCCTCCCGTAACGAACCCGTGCAGGCCGGGACCAAAAAAGCGAGTCTGTCTGTCAAATGGCCGGTTGCGACAAAAGAAGTGTTGTATATGAACGGGAAGCTGCCCGGAGTACTTGTTTCGGGCGAAAAATCCGAATCGATAAAGAGCCTTACCAGAGGAACGGTGATTGCTGCCGGCCCTTACAGGGGCTACGGCAATATAGCTATTGTGGAGGCGGAGGGAGGTTATTTGTACCTGTACGGTGCCTGCGAAACACTTTCAGTCAAACAGGGGGATCGCATAGGACCGGGAACCGAATTGGGGAAATTGGGAATCTATCCTGCATCAGGAAAACCGGAACTGGTTTTCATGGTTTACAGGAACGATTCTCCCGTTGATCCGGCGAAAGCCCCCCGGGCCTTGTAGCTTGTAAAAAAGAGAGGGAGGAAAAAATGTCAAAAACAATATCGCTTGAAACGGAAGATGCGGAACACGCTTTGATAGGCAGAAGGCTCAAAAAATCTTCAGCGATAAAAAATTCAAAACGATCAAAAAACATCAAAGAGACCGATCCGCTTGCATTGTATTTCAGACAGATCTCCAAATTTCCCCTGCTAACCATCCAGGAAGAACAGAATATCGGGGAAAAAATTGTAAGCCTGCGTTCAAAGCAGAAAGCGCTTGAAACGGAGCGAAAAACCAGGGTAAAAGCCGATTACACCCAGGAAAAGACAGCCCTGGATAATGCCCTGCTCTTCTACAAAAACAAGATGATCAACTCCAACCTGCGCCTGGTGGTATCAATTGCCAAAAACTACCAGCACCGGGGACTTTCCTTTTTGGATCTCATTGATGAAGGAAATATCGGACTGATTGAAGCAGTCGAGCGTTTTGACTACACAAAAGGCTGCCGCTTTTCAACCTACGGCACATGGTGGATACGGCAGGCGATAATCAAGAGCATTGCGGACAAGGGGCGGGTGATCCGTATTCCCATCCATATGCTCAACATCATAAAAAAATGCTACTACGTCGCCAAGCAGCTTACCCAGGATCTCGGCCGCGATCCCAACGAAGAAGAACTTTCCGAGTATCTGGGCATCCCGGCTTCCAAAGTGAAGGATATTGTCAAACTTTCACAGGAAACCACAAGTCTCGATACCATTGTGGACGACGGTAACCTTACCCGCCTAGCCGACCTTATTAAAGACGATTCGACGGCGGAACCTTTCGAGATGGTCTTTTCCATGACCCTGCAGGAAACAATGAACGACATTCTTTCCCAGCTATCCGAACGCGAGATGAAGATCATCCAGCTCCGCTTCGGTCTTGCCGGCGAGGGGCCCCTTACCCTGGAAGAAACAGGGAAACTCCTCGGCATAACCCGCGAGCGGGTACGCCAGATTCAGGAAAAGGCTACTTTCAAATTACGCAATTTTAAGGAACTTACCGAACTCAAAGAAAAACATTAAAAACCTTCTCTGCTACCTGTGCAAGTACAGCCGCAGTTTCTCTAAAACTTCTTCAAAATTCAGCGGTTTGCCGAGGTGATCGTTCATCCCGGCCTCCAGACATTTCTCAATATCTTCACGAAAAACGTTAGCTGTCATTGCAATTATCGGCATGGCCACCGGCATGGCCGCCGGTTGTTCCGAAAACCTTTCGGACTCAAACTCTCGAATTTTACGGGTAGCGCCGTAACCGTCCAGTTCCGGCATCTGTATGTCCATAAAGATCATGTCATAGGGTTCGGACGATTCCCGAACCATTTTTACCGCAACCAGGCCGTTTTCGGCGGAGTCGATCTTCAATTTGGTCGGCTCCAGGAGGGCAAGCACTATTTCACGGTTTATCTCAACATCTTCAACAAGAAGAACACGAAAACCGGAAAAGTCATCTTCCCCGATATGCGCCCGATCTTCCACGGCACCCATGCCGACATATTCGTTAAGACAATCAACAATATCTGAACGGAAAAGCGGTTTCTGTAAAAAACGATCCACCACGGATTTCTTCGCGTCGATTTCGATGGCGGTCCGCTCTGCCGCGGAAATTATACTGATCATGGAAGTCTTGCCGGCGCTCAATTCCCTGATTCGTACAGCGGTCTCAATTCCGTCCATACCGGGCAATTTCCAATCGATAAAATAGATATCGTACAAACCGTTTCGGGCAATCAGTTCAAGCGTCTCCTCGCCGCTTGCGGAAAGATCGCACATTACATTGAGTCTGATCGCTTCGGAATGAAAGAATTCCAGCACTTCGGAGGAGTCGTCCGTAACAAGAAGGCGCAGGTTTTTCCAGTTTACTTTCCCTGAAAGAGAACTTTCACCCTGTTCCGCACCTTGCCGGGCGAGAAAGGTAAAAATAAACGCCGCACCCTTGCCGGATTCGGACTCAATGCTGATATTGCCGCCCATCATTTCCACCAGACGTTTGGAAATAGTCAGGCCCAGCCCGGTTCCGCCGAATCTGCGCGATGTGCTTGAATCCGCCTGCTGAAAGGAATGAAACAAACGGGACTGCTGCTCGGCGCTTATGCCAATCCCTGTATCAGTTACCGAAATCTGTATGGTATAAACACCATTCTCCGTCCCTGTCAAACGCGCATCAAGATGCACGTCTCCGCCTTCCGGGGTAAATTTTACCGCATTTGAAAGAAGGTTTGTAATAACCTGTATCAACCGTTGATCGTCACCGATCAGGGTGCCGGGGATCGCCTCGTCAAGATGTACCGAAAAGTGTTGACTCTTTTCTTCAATGCGAAAGTTTATAACATTTACCACTTTCCTGATCATCTTCTCAAAATCAAAACTCTCAAAAGAGAGTTCCATTTTGTTTGCCTCAATTTTTGACATATCAAGAATATCGTTAATTATGCCCAGCAAATGGGTGGAAGCGCTTTCAATTTTATTCAGGCAGTAATCTTTGCGTTCAACGGTGTCCGATGTTTTGGCAATGGTGGTCATACCGATAATCGCGTTCATGGGGGTGCGGATCTCATGGCTCATGTTTGAAAGAAATTCCGATTTTGCAATGCTGGCCTTTTCCGCATCCTCACGGGCTTTTTCGATATCGGTAACATCGTGAAAAATAACAATGGCCCCTTCATTCTCGGCATCTCCGCTGGTCATAGGGATAAAATTAATCACGAATTTACGCCGTCCGTCCATGCCCGGAATTTCAGTTCCACGAACCTCGGTTCCCTCAATTTCTGCCGAAACGGTACGCACCTCACTGTCCTTAAGTACCGAAGTGAGGTTACTGTCCAGAATTTCCGTAAATTTACTATCGGAACCGTCCAAAACTTCATGTAACTGCCGGCCGCTTACAGAATCTCCCGGTTTGCCTGTAATTTTAAGAAAGGCATCCGAACAAAATACAATGCTTTTGGCAGGATCAAAACAGATTATAATGTTCGGACTGTTGTTTAACAAAAGCTGTAAATAACGATCCCTCACACGCTGGGCGATGGTTTGAACGGCAAGGCGGTTGGCCTGGGCGACAGCAAATACTTTTTCCTGCTCAACGGCGGCCTGCAGGCGGTTGATCTCTCTGTCTTTTTTCCGGAGGATCTTTTCCAGCTCCGTAATACGCGCACCCGGTTCTCGAACAGGATGTTCGTGTACCTGATGATCCGTTGCCACCTGTTGCAGATTTTTTTCCACTATTTGCTTCTTTATTTTAATATACTAAAAAACACAGGCAGAAAAAGTAAAATTGTGAAAACGGTTCCGCAACACTCCGGACTCATCCCGCACCGGGCAGATTTCCCCGCCGGAATAGCCCGTCATGAAGGGCATGATATTGCCATTTTCAAGCCGGCCGGCAATAAGGTTCAATTCACCGTTGTGATCAGGTACCAGCATTACATAGCGGGTAACACAGGGCAGAATCAAAGCACCGTTCTTTTTGCCGCACCCAAGCAACCGGGCCATACCCTCGTCTGTGGTTGACAATATACCTTCGCTTGTTATTTCACCGACGGCAACTGATGCACCGGTTGTCATCTCACCACCGCAGAGGAGGCTTCCGTCATCATTCACGGTGTATATTGCCAGGGCAACCGGTTCGTGGCTTCCTTCGTAATAAACCATCAGAGGCGTAACAATAGAAGCATCTTTCATTATTGCCACTCCTCTGTTTTCCATATATTTCCACGCGGGAATTCCGTCAATTTTTTTCAGCAGGCAGCCGTCGGATTCGGTGATTCTTCCCCGGTCTTTCCGGATATTCTGCGTCGGAATGGAAACGACTATAAACTCAGGATCAACAGGACCGTGCAATAATACCATGGCCATGCCGTCCACAGTGACATTGCCACCCCGGAAAACATTGCAGTGCTCGTAGCTCACATCGGAATTTGTAGATAGACTGCCCCAGAACGGAACACCCCCGCATACCTCGTCAAAAGCCCGGTGCATCAACGCCCCGCTGAGATCATAAAGATACGGGAATAAGGTGATAATCATTGAGGGCTTACCGGGGAGTTTCTTAAGCGTGTCCAAATAAGCGGCTTCCATCTTTTCCCGGTAATTGCCGGTATTAAGCGAGTCAGTCATGGCGATTTCGAAGGTCACGTTGTCACTGGTCAAGACAGAAAGGGACAGGCCGTACATGCCGCTGCCGTGCCGGTCGGAACTTGCCATCGTGGTCATGCCGATCACATCGAAGGGCAGTTTTTTACACAATTCTCCGAGAAATCCGGCCTCGGTAAAATCAAAGTGGCAGGTAATAAGGCCCACGGTATTTTTCTTCAAAGCCCCGAGATCGATTTGCTCCAAAATTTCATCCAGGGCATCCTCCACTTCGTCGACTTCCGTCGTATAAGCCGTCATCATCTGTATCATAGCACCCTCCTCTTCTATTTGTTAAAAAAACCCAGTTAAATATGTTGAAAGCCAGGGCAGGTATGTCACCAAAAGCACGACAACCAACTGGACAATCATAAACGGAAATACATACCGGCAAATATCCACAAAAGACCGGTTAAACCGGTATGTTGCCAGAAACAGATTCAGCCCGACAGGCGGGGTCAAAAACCCCACCTCCAGATTGGTAATAAAAATTATCCCCAAATGCACCGGATCTATACCGTAAGCCTGACCCAGGGGGACAATAAGGGGCAGCACAATGAGTATTGCGGAAAAAATGTCCATCAGGCAACCGACAACAAGAAGGGAAAAATTGAGCAGCAAAAGGAAAACAAATTTTGACGAAACGGCGGCTTGCATCCACTTAGCCAAATTCATCGGAGCCTGAGTGTCAACGATGTAATACGACAGGGCTTTTGACAGGGCGAGGATCGAAAGCACGCCGCCGATGATGGGTATCGCTTTGATAAAAACTTTGGAAATATCGGCGAATTTAATATCCCGATGTATCAGCACTTCAACGATGAATATATACAGCACGGCGGCCGCACCTATTTCCACAAGCGAAAGAATGCCGGTAAAATAGCCTGCTATAAGAAGCACCGGCAGAAGTATTTCAAAAAACGATTCCTTCAAACCGGCCGCCGCCTTCCTCAAATTAAATTTTTCAACAGGAATTTTAACCCGTACTGATACTACAATTCCAAAAACAATCATGATCACAACAAGGAGCAGGCCGGGGATAATACCGCCGAGAAACAGGTGGAAAATATTGGTCTGGGTTGTCGCACCCACAAGAATAATGGGCAGCGAAGGAGGGAAAAGCAGTCCGATACCCCCCACCGATGTTAAAAGCCCGATTGAAAACCGCTTCGGGTACTTCATGTGTTCTGAAAGAATGGTGTAAAGAATACCCCCCAGAGCAAGAATAGTTACACCCGATGCCCCGGTAAACGAAGTGAAGAAAGCGCAAATCACCACGGTGGCGACAATAATTCCCCCGGAAAGCCAGCTAAACAGGCTTCGGAAGGTGCGGACCAGCCGTTCACCGGCCTTGCTTTCGGAAAGAAAAAAACCCGCCAGTGTAAACAACGGGATAGCGATAATATTGGAATTGGTAAGGGCTGAATAAATATCAACGGCAACCGAATCCATTTCCCCTCCGCCGGCATGCAACAGCAGCAGGGCAAGCCCTCCCATAATGACAAATAACGGTGTTCCGGCAAGTGCCGCCAGCAACAGAAAAATAACCAGCGGAGTTTTACTGTAATAGGAAAAGGTATAATAACGTTCGCACATTTCAAAAACGGCATCAGGCATATCAAAGCCCCAAATAATTTTTGCGATTACCGGAAATGCAGCTATTGTTCCCGCTATCACCGCCAAAACGGGAAACACCTGTTTCCAACCTTTCAGTCCGCTAATGCGGGCAAAGCGCAACGCGACTATCCCGTAACCGACAGGAATAACCGAAGCAAAAAACCGGTCGGAAAAAATACCGATGCGCCGCCCCTGAAGGCCGATTTTAATAAAAGAAAGCGAAGCCCAGACAATAACCGTAACCACGAAAACACAGAGGAGGGCGGTCACAATCCGCAGCCGCCGTTTGATTACATCGCTTGAATAATGCTGGACCAGGCCGATAGCAAGATGTTCGCTGTCCCGGGTAGTGATCATTCCTGCCAACATACCCACAACCAGTAAGAGATGCGTCATCATGCCCGATGAAGCCGGCACACCGGTTCTAAACAGAAGCCTGGCGACAGCTTCCGAGGCGGGGAACAGGGTAAGAAAAACTATCGCTGTAATACAGAGAATATTTTCCGTGAGAAACAAAAAACATTCAAATTTGTTCCCCGGCAGTTTCCCCTCTGTCTGCTCGGTGGTCATATTAGCGCCTTTTCCTGTATTCTTCCAAGATCCCCTTTATCTTCAGGTAAAGCGCTCTGTCAAAAATAGGACCCACAAGGTTATTTTCATTCTTTGCGAGTTCGTCGTACCATTCCTGCATCTGCGCGGAGGTCGGCTGGTTTATTTTGAGTCCGTACCTGACCATTGTGGAAAGCGTCTCTTTTTCAAGTTTGGAAATGGAGTCATCAATATCCTTTTCGATTCCTTTACCGCTCGCCAGTAATGCAGGCTTGAACCTGTCGGGAATTCTGCGCCAGGCGGTTTGATTCATTAAAATACCGCCCATGAAAGGGGCAAGATTCAGATCCGTCATATTATTGACCACGCCGAAAACCTGGCCCGCCGCAGCCGCAATGGGGCTCCAGTAAATGGCGTCCATCATACCGCTGTTCAGGGAAACCAATACGTCAGTTATGCTAACAGGAACCAATTGAAAACCCATTGTTCTGAACGCCTGCATCATTTTCAGATCTTCCGGATTGGTTCCCATTCTCTGCTTCCGCATATCGCTGGGGGTAAGCACCGGAGTCCGGGAAAAAATCTGCACCCAACCCGCCTTGGACCAGGCCAGAGTTACAAATCCGTTCCGGGCTATTATTGAATCAAATTCAGGCCGGATCTTCGATAAAACCTCATCAAGTTCGTTGTCATTCCGGATCAGAAACGGATAACTGAGGGTTATTATCTCGGGCATCTCCAAACTGAGTCCCTGGCTGGTAAAGATCGCCGCCTGAAGCTGGTTCGTCCTCAGTTTTCTCAACACCTCCGCTTCATCACCGGCAACTCCGCCGTGGTATACCACCACCTCCACTTCACCGTTTGTTATGCTTGACCATTCAGCCGCCATGCGGTTCAATGCCGCCCCCCAGGGGGTGTTTTCAGGAACAATCGAGGCAAGCTTAATTGTTATTTTTCGCTGCGCCCACAGCGGCCCGGCCGTAATAAGAAAGAACAATGCAAAAACAATTCCTGCTTTTTTTAATACGGACATTCTCCCTCCTTTCTTTTCTTTGTCTACATTAATTTACCAATCATCCCCGTCATTATCCAGATCGATAAAGTAGAGGGATGCCGAGTCCAACAGATACCGCGCCTTCCGTTGGGAGATAGTATTAACCAGTCTGTTGGACGGATCGGCGCCGGGGTCAATCGCCAGCGCGGCCTCCAAGCACAACTTAAATGTATCATAATCCTGTGCGGGAATCGAGACCGACTGGGCGTAGGAAACATAGGGTCCTGCCGAAAGACCGCCTGATTTTTCCAGAGCACGACGGTAATGCGTTTCAACTTTGGATTTGTTTCCACCCATGGATTCGGGAAGAGATGCATAAAAAATAACGTAAAAATCGTCCAAAGCCCCTTTATTAAAACCAGGGTCCAGTTCATAGGCGCGATCGATCAATGCGAGGAATTCGGGAATCCTAACCCCTAAATCCATGTCCATGGGGTTGAGAGAATACGCCGAAAGACCTGCTGCGGCGGCCCAATACAGGCCGTAGACATCGGTTTTTTTCGTTTTGGCGAGCATCGCATCAAGTTTTCCTTTTTGATAAGCCCCGGCAAAACCCCGGTATTTTTGATCCAGCCCCCTGTACAACAGTTCAAGACCCCTAAGGTAGAGTTTTTTCGCCCTTTCCAGCGCCCCCTCCCGTTCCTTATAACGGCTGCGGGGTAAAAATTCCGCAGGCCCCTGCACAAAGGCGTTGGCGTACATAATAAACATGGAACCGGTTGTCAGCATCAGCCCCTGGTGTTTCGGGGTGGCGGAAAGGAGCGCTTCGTACATTTTAATGGCGAAAGGAAGGGCATCCCCTACCAGTTCGGGGTCGGAATCGCCGGTAAAGACATCGGAACTGCCTTCGCCCGTAAGCGCGTTGGCTACCAGGTTGCTGACGCAACCCTGGCAGAGCAGCACCATCGGCAATAGGAAAAGTGCTATTAAGATTCGGTTTTTCATTGGTTAAATATTATACCGGCACAGAGAAAAACTGTCTAGTTTATCCAAAATACCTCACCCCCGCCTCAAAAATGTTCTGCCGTTTGTTGCCGGGAACGTTTATATGAACATTTTCGCCTCGCCGTTCCGAATGGCCCATTTTACCGAGGATCCTGCCGTCGGGACTGCACAAACCCTCTATGGCAAAATCCGAACCGTTGGGGTTATCAGGTTCATGCAGGGCGGGCTGTCCGTTTTTGCCGGCGTAACAGAAGGGAACCTGACCGTTTTTGAACAAAGCCTCCGCTTCTTCACGACTGATAACAAGGCGGCCCTCGCCGTGGCTGACAGGCAGAATATGAACCGCACCGGTTTCCTCCAGGGCAAGCCAGGGGGAAGCGGCCGCCATTACCCGTGTACGAACCATGCGGGAAACGTGCCGCCCCACACGGTTAAAAGTGAGGGTGGGCATGTTTGTTTCCGCTTCACGGTAAACGCCGTAGGGAACCAGTCCCAGCTTGATCAACGCCTGAAAACCGTTGCATATTCCCAAAATCAGCCCGTCCCGACTTTCCAGCAGTTCGTTTACCGCATCGGCAATTACAGGAGAGCGCAGCACATTGGCGATGTATTTACCGCTGCCGTCAGGTTCGTCTCCGGCACTGAACCCTCCCGAAAGGGCAAGTATCTGCCCTTCACCTATTGCCACCGCCAGTTCCTTCTTTGATTCGGCTATGTCTTCGCTGCCCCGGTTTCTAAAAATCACCAGCCTGGTTTTTGCACCCGCCTCGTGAAAGGCGCGTTCCATATCCCATTCGCAGTTTGTTCCCGGGAAAACAGGCAAAATAACAAGCGGCGTATTATGATGCATTTTCTGTACAGAGGTTCTCTTGACATCTGTTTTTTTACCTGCTACATTTAATACATCATTAAGAGCGGAAAGGCTTCCGGCGGGTATGGTTTCCATACGACCGATGGTGGGAAAGCCGTCCACCAATGGTAAAAAAGTCTGTATATCCGGTAATCGGGGATACGGGCTTTTTTTATTTCTGAAAAATGATTTATAGAAAACCAATTTACCGGTATTTGTTTTTCCAATGCCGATAACCATAACTCCGTATTTTTCAGTTTTCTTAATAAAGATTAGCGCTTTTCGGCCTTCAAATCTATTGTCAATTTTAACATTATCAGGGTAGTTAATTAACTGTTGAATATTGATATATTCCGCAGGATCGACTTCCAGGTGATGATTTACCGCATGATCGATAAAATATCCTTTACCGCAATATACCTGGTTATCCGAGATCTCAGAATCAAGATAGGGCAAATACAGATGAGGCAGACAGGCAATCGGTTCAAGGTCATTCCCAAACAAGCCAAATATTTCTTCACGTGTTTTTCCTTTTGCCTGTTCAATATTGTCTTGGGAAATCCATTCGGACAAACGTTTTTTATAATAGTTTCCTGAACTATCATCTCCCAATACATTCCCCATTTCCCCCTCCGAAGTCTGCGGGTATACTTTTAATAGAGGATATTCATATGCACGGCGAAGTTCCACCAGAGGAGTTTCGGCAACACAAAGTTCACCGTCAATTTCACTCGTTATGCGAAATACCGGTTCTTCAATGGTGAAGGCGGCAATATCCCGGGATCCTGCCTTTTCAAGGATTTCGCCGATTCGGGGATTTTCCCGATATGCCGCACCGTCAATTTCAACCAACACCGATCCCTGATACCCCGACCCGGCGGCAAGAGCAAAAACTCCGGAATTTGCCTCCACCCCTGTATTGTTACCGAAGGCCGTTAACGCCAGAGTCGCGGCAGCACCGCCCGAGGTAACAGGATATGCCGAACGGATGCATCCGATCGCACCTAACTTCGCAAGTGCATTCATATTGGCCTTGAAAACATCCCATTCGTTTTGCCTGTTACCGCCCGGCTGTGACAGCAAAATAATCAAATTGCCGGCCTCACCGGAAAGAGCGCCGGAACGGACAGAGGCGGAGGGGACAGTTTCTGCGGCAAAGGCGACAAGAGTCGGCGGCACTGCAATATCGATACCCCGGGCCGTATCACGGTAATTGCCCGACATGGAATCCTTGCCGCCGATAGCGGGAACCCCCAGGGCAAGCTGGGCTTCAAGCGCACCGAGCAGGGCGGCTGCGGGCTTGCCCCAGGTTTCGGGGGAAGCGGGCCGCTGGAAATATTCCTGTAAACTCAGGCGTGCAGAGCGGTAGTCCCCGCCGAGGCAGGCAATTTTTGCAAGAGCCTCACGGATATTGCCCTTGGCCCCTTCGTAGGGATTCTGTTCCATTAAGTCGGGATCGTAACCGAAACTCATCAGGCTTGCGGTGAGGCTCTGTTTTGCCAACGAGGGTAAAAGAGCCGCCATGCCGCATTCGGGGGTCCCCTGCTCCGATCCGCCCCAGGGAAAAAGTACCGAGGCCGCGCCGATTGAACCGTCAAAACGTTCCTGCAAACCCCGGCGGCTGCCGGAACGCAGGGACATAAGTTCCCGCTCCAGATCGTCCAGAAAGACGGCGGGGGAAATTTTTTCCGGAGGTGTTTCTGCCGCGAAAGGTTCTACAAACCGATCTTTGCCCCGCCCCGCCGCAAGCAGAACTTGCGGCACCGAACGGGAAGCTCCGTTTGTATCAAGGAATTTTCTTGAAAGATCAACAATGGTTTTTCCCCGCCACTTCATCTTTAGGGCGGCGACACCGGAACTTTCATCATCAGCCGTAACCTGTGCAATTGCAACAGCGTCAAGGTTTTCAGCCGCAGCCAAGTTGATAAAAGCATCAGC
>Ga0082212_10007385_pt1 | contig 14540 bp, 8 predicted proteins | sample TergutNt197P3_FD_71548 | JGI IMG/M metagenome (GOLD analysis project Ga0082212, IMG submission 71548) | Neocapritermes taracua P3 segment gut microbial communities from Petit-Saut dam, French Guiana - Nt197 P3 | ecosystem: Host-associated > Arthropoda: Insects > Digestive system > Gut ... | reverse complement strand
GCAATCCGATTTTCCTGCGATGCCGTAACCAACGGTTTTTGTCCTTACATTCTCAAGCATACCGGCTAATACGGGATTATCCTCGTTAAAGAAAATCATACCGGTATGTTCGTTGAGGTAATCGTACAATTCCCTTTTTGCATGTTTCACCCCGTCCAAACCTCCGAAACCTTCCAGATGAGCCTTTCCGATATTTGTTATCAATCCGCAGGTTGGCTGTGCGATATCGCACAATGCTTTGATTTCTCCCGCATGATTCGCTCCTATTTCAATGATGGCTATTTGCGTGTCTGTCGGTATTTCCAGAATTGTAAGCGGCACGCCGATATGATTGTTAAAATTGCCCGATGTGGCGTATACTTTGTATTTCGTGCCAAGCGTTGATTTTATCAATTCCTTTGTCGTGGTTTTTCCGTTTGAGCCGGTAATCGCAATTACCGGTATATCCAGTCGTTTCCTGCGTTCGCGAGCTAAATCCTGCAAAGCGGTCAAAACATTATCAACAGAAATATAACGGTCGTCTGACGCTATATCCGGCTTATCGACAACTGCATAATTACAGCCCGAAGCCAACGCTTGCGCTGCAAAATTGTTACCGTCAAAAGATTCGCCTTTCAATGCAAAAAATATACTGTTTGGACAGGCTTTTCTTGAATCGGTAATAATTTTCGGAAATTCCGTATAAATCCGGTAAAGATTGTTAATATTCATGGGTTAATACAAAAAAAGGGCTGTAAAAGCCCTCTCTAATATTTTTCCTTATTTTTATTTTCTCGAAGGAATTAGCGTGTTACGTTTAGTTTGCGCTCCTACTCTAGTCATTGCACAGCGGAATCCAAGGTCGTCTCTCGATTCTTCTTCTTCAAGGAAACGTCTTGAGCCCGGACTTAGCCAGTATGGACGGTCTCTCCATGAGCCGCCCTTGTATACGCGCACTGTATTTGTTACTAATGTCATTCCCGGGTCATACATAATGCCTAACTGTTCTATGACGGAAATACTGTCGCCGTCCATATAATTACGATAATCTGAACCTTTTATCTGTCTACGCCTGCTAACTGCGTCATTTTCAGAAATAGGTTCGTATACCATTTGCCCCAAATCGTTTTTTTCAACTGGAGTGCCGGTTGCGTCGTCCAATTTATACAGTTCAAACTGATTACCCCTGACCGGATTGAAATCATCCATATCTTCGGAACTCGACGGGCGGTATACATCCATTACCCATTCATTAACGTTGCCTGCCATATTATACAGACCATAATCGTTGGGCCAGAATGAATATACAGGCTCGGTAACGCTTCCCGCATCGTTCAAGGCTCCGGCAACCCCCATCAAGTCGCCGCTCCCGCGCTGGTAGTTTGCCAACATGGTGCCTCGCGTTTTCTTTTCGTATCTGCGCAATACAGAACCTGTCCACGGATATATGCGACGCTCGTAGATACGCTCATTGACGGAAACGCCTACTAATGCAAGAGCGGCATATTCCCACTCGGCTTCGGTTGGCAGGCGATACTTCGGCAACATGATACCGTCCTCAAGCATTACGCGTCTTTCCTCTCCGTCAGGTCTTTGCAGATTTTGTCGTACAACGCCTTCATACTGCCCGTTATAGTAAGCGTCGGTATTGAAGTTTTCCCTGTCGGTTTGATTGGGGTCTTTTTCAAGAATACCCTGCTTAATCAGTATCTGTTCGTTTACACGGTCGGAGCGCCAGTTGCAATAGTCTACGGCTTTCAGCCAACTAACGCCTACTACCGGATAATCGTCATACGTAGGGTGACGGAAGTAATATTGCATATAACGGTCCTGATATCCCAGCGGACTAAGCCATACAAGCGTATCGGGCAACGCCTGACGATACACTTCGGGATACGACACGTACACGCGCCTGAGCCAATGCAGATACTCTCTGTAATCCTTATTGGAAATCTCCGTTTCGTCCATATAGAACGATTCTACGGTAACCCTGCGCGGCGCGTTGTTCCACTGGAACATTACATCTTGCTCCGTGCGTCCCATTACAAACGCACCGCCTTCAATGAACACCAGTCCGGGACCGGTTTCCTGTTCAGGCACGTTCTTTACTTCAAACCCTCCATAATCAGGGTCATTGTAGTTCCATCCAGTTTTGGAACTTTGCTCGTAACTCCCCCCAAACGGCAAAAATTTGCAGGAAGAGAAACTTATGGCTGCCATCAGCAGCAATGCGATAATTGAAACTTTTCTACTCATTGTAATACATTTTTTACGGGTCAAAAGTACATATTATTTTTATATAAACAAACAAATATCATTTTTTTTATCTTTTTTTTTATTTTTTTATTTTTGTGGTTGGACTATCCATTATCTTTAAACTGAATTTTGAACATTTTATTGCCCTCATCTGTTTTTTTGGATGAATTTTCCATGTAAGAACTATTTCATGCGCTCCCGTACCGGGAAATTCACCGGCGTAAGATGCTAATTTATAGTCAAAATTGTATACTATACGGCAATCTTCAAGTTCCAAGCCGACCATAAAAATTGCAGATTCGGGCTCTAAATCGGACACTCTTGCCCATAGACCGATAAAAACGGGATTGTACGCAATATTCAAGCCTGCCTGAAGAAGATTTTGATATTGCTGTTGCCGGAAATAAAATCCGGGCGATACAACTAACTGATGCCGTTCGAATTTTCCAAAATTTATAGGAAAATATGAAATAAAATGAGCGCTCAAAGCCATGGGAGTCCTTTTATTATTGATTTCAGACAGGGTTTCTACGGGTGAATTGAGGTGATGAGCCGCAACGCCAAAAGTGTATCTGTCCGAATAATTTGCTACTGCGCCAAAAGCAAAGTCGGGAAAAAGCGATGAACGATTTTGAAGCGTTCCGTTCAAGTCGCGGTTGGGAAAAGTCAAATCCGAAGCGTTCAAGGCGCGTTGCGCCAAGCCAAACTGCAACCCGGGAGTGACAAAAAATTCGCTGCCAAGCTGAAAATGGTAACTGTAAAACAATTCGGCAGAAGTGCGCGAATATATCCCTCCGTCTACATCGCGGAAAACCTGAAAACCTATTCCACTGTTGTACAGTTCTATTTTTTGGTTGTAGGATGCAAAATAAGTTACGTATGCATGGGGAATCTGTACCCATTGGTCGCGAAATCCAACAGAAACGGGGTAATAATCAGTGATACCCGCATTACCTGGATTAACGCTCAACGCATCAAACATAAACTGCGAATACACTGCATCCTGCGCCTTAACCGTGAACGGAAAAACACACAGCAACAATAACATGCCGTGACGAATGATAGAATACCTGCAATTTTTAAACTCCATATAAACTTTTTACATTCTATATTTTAAGGCAATAAACATAATACCTTCTATTATATTATACGTTTTTTTTTGCAAAAGGTTATATTTTTTTGCATTTTTTTTGTAAAAAACGTTTTTTTTGTAAAAATATTGCGTAAATTTATTACTTTTGTAATCTTTTTTAAACACTATTTTCATGAAAATATACAATTACAAGCAAAAATTGGAACCTGTTCTGAAAGAGGGCGCCAATTCTTATGAAATCGTCAGGCGGCACGAGAAAATTCCGACCGAAATATATGCCAACGCCGATGACGCTGTTACGGAAATTGCCCGTGATATTGTTGAAATGATACAGAAAAAAGCATTACGCGGCGAGCCTTTTGTACTTGGTTTGGCTACAGGAGTCACAACTTCATCATTGTATGAAGAATTGGCGCGTTTACACAGAAATAATGGCGTCAGTTTCAAAAATGTGCATACATTTAATATTGACGAGTTTTATCCGCTGTCGCCTGAGGCGGTACAAAGCCGCCACCGTATTTTAACGGAACAACTGTTAGCCGATACTGATATTCCTAAAGGAAATATCAACTTTCTCGACGGCTCGCTGGCGCCCGAACATGTTGACAGTTTCTGCGCCGCATACGACCGAAAAATCACATCGCTTGGAGGCATCGACCTGCAAATATTGGGTATCGGTCGCACGGGTCATATCGCCGGCAACGAACCGGGTTCTATGATAAATTCGGTTACGCGGCTGATAACTCTCGATACGATTACCCGCATAGACGCGGCAGGCGACTTCTTCGGCGAAGAGTTTGTGCCGCGCGCCGCTATAACTATGGGTATAGGAAATATCCTTGCGGCGAAGAAACTGATACTTATGGCATGGGGCGAAGGCAAGGCGCATGTGATAAGAGATGCGGTAGAGGGTCCGGTAACCGACATGTTGCCAACATCATTTCTGCAAAACCATCCCAACGCAAAAGTAGTTCTTGACCTTGCCGCCGCTTCCGAACTTACGCGCGTGAAAACCCCTTGGCTCGTCGGTAGATGCAACTGGAATGACCGTCTAATACGCAAAGCCGTAGTATGGTTGTGCCAAAAAACCGAAAAAGCGATTTTAAGACTTACCGACCGCGATTATAACGACAACGGAATGAGCGACCTTATTGTTCAGCATGGACCCGCAAGCAAAATCAATATTGACGTGTTCAACGATTTGCAGCGTACCATTTCGGGGTGGCCTGGCGGAAAGCCAAATTCTGATGACAATACCCGCCCCGAGCGCGCCAATCCTTATCCAAAAAGGATTATAATCTTCAGTCCGCATCCCGACGACGATGTAATTTCCATGGGCGGCACGTTTGCACGATTGGTACAGCAGAAACACGACGTGCATGTGGCTTATCAGACGTCGGGCAATATTGCCGTGTTCGACGACGATGTGGTACGGTTTCTCGATTTTGGCAATCAGTTCAGCAAAATTTTCGATTTGGCGCACGCCGATACAAAAAATATCTACGAAAAACTGGCTGCCGAATTAGCCGACAAAAAACCGGGCGAGCCAGACCTTCCCGAAGTGCGTAATCTCAAAGGCGCTATCCGACGCAGCGAAGCAATGGCTGCCGTACGATACCTGGGTGTGCCGGAAGACCATGTGCATTATCTGGAAATGCCTTTCTACGAAACCGGCGCCGTTAAAAAGGGCGAGCTGGACGAAGCCGATGTGCGACTTGTCATGGATTTGATGCAAAAGATAAAACCGCATCAGGTATACGCAGCCGGCGACCTTTCAGACCCGCACGGCACACACCGCGTATGTACCAATGCAATAATAGCCGCGCTTCACGAATTGAAAAACGAAACGTGGATGAAAGACTGTCGCGTGTGGCTTTATCGCGGCGCATGGCAGGAATGGGACCTCGACCAGGTGGATATGGCTGTGCCGCTCAGCCCCGAAGAAGTGCTGATAAAACGCAAGGCTATTCATAAACATTCGTCGCAAAACAACGGACCTGTATTCCCCGGCGCCGACCCGCGCGAATTCTGGCAACGCGCCGAAGATCGCAATCATGCAACGGCTGTAATGTACGATAAACTCGGAATGGCGGAATATCAGGCTATTGAAGTGTTTGTAAGGTATATTATAGAATAATAATGTTTTCCATAATCGCAGCCATTGACCTGAACAATGCCATCGGCTTGAACAATGGATTGCTGTGCCATCTGCCCAATGACCTGAAATATTTTAAGCGCGTTACATCATCGCATCCGGTAATCATGGGACGTCGCACGTATGAATCGTTGCCGGTAAAACCGCTGCCAAACCGCAAAAACATCGTTATCGGCAAATCGTTTACAGCGCCGTTGCCGGAAGGCTGTATCCCTGTATCGTCTATTGAAGAAGCCTGCAAACATTGCAGCGACGCCGAAGAATGTTTTGTAATTGGCGGCTCTCAAATATACAGGCAAATGACCTCTGTTGCGAACAAGTTATACATCACCCGTATACATCATTCTTTTGAAGCCGACGCCTGGTTTCCCGAAATAAAAGCCGACGAGTGGCGCATGCAGTCATCCATATTTAACTCGCCCGACGAGAAACATCAATACGCATATTCTTTTGAGATTTATATCTTAAAAAATTTGCACAAGATACAAAAAAACTTTATATTTGCAAATTAATTTTTAAAGATATATAAAATGAAACACATAATCTGTTTATTGCTGATTGCCGCATTTTCGTTGAATATGTTGCAGTCTCAGACAAAAATAATTGCCCATCGCGGTTATTGGGACTGCGAAGGTTCGGCGCAAAACTCAATTGCATCCTTGCAAAAAGCGCAGGAATTGCGTATTTACGGTTCGGAGTTTGACGTTTGGCTGACTTCCGACGGCGTGCTGGTGGTGAATCACGACGCCGAAATTAAGGGGTTAAAGATTGAAGACACGCCGTATGAGCAACTTAAAGACGTTCAGTTGAAGAACGGTGAAAAACTGCCCACGCTCGAAGCATATCTTCAGCAAGGCAAAAAGGACAAGAAAACTAAGTTGATCATGGAGATCAAGCCTCACAGCAACAAGGACAAGGAAGACCGGGCAGTAGCAGCCGTCGTGAAAATGGTTAAAAAAGCCGGAGTGAAGAAACACACGGAATATATCTCGTTTAGCCTGAATATCTGTAAGGAACTGCTTCGGAACGATCCGAAAGCCCAAGTGGCTTACCTCAATGGCGAACTCTCCCCGCAGGAGCTGAAAGCGCTCAAAATAACCGGATTAGATTATAATCTCAAAGTCATGCAAAACAATAAGCATTGGATTGAAGAAGCCCACAAACTGAAAATGACCGTGAATGTCTGGACAGTGAATAAAGATGCAGACCTTCAGGAGATGATCGCCGCCGGAGTGGATTTTATCACAACGGATAAACCAACGGTAGCCAAAGAGATGATTCAATGATTTATTCCTATCATCTGCCCGATGATCGTATTGCCAGATACCCGTTAGCCGAACGCGACCAGTCTAAATTGTTAGTCTATCGGAACAGGACGATCTCCACAGATGTTTTTTCGCATTTGCCGGAATATATCAACGAAGGCGATATGCTGGCGTTCAATAACACCCGCGTAATCCGCGCACGAATCGAAATGGAAAAGGAAACGGGTGCGCGAATTGAAATTTTTTGTCTTGAACCGCACGAACCGCATGATTATCAGCAATCTTTTGCTCAACAATATACCTGCCAGTGGAAATGTATGGTGGGTAATCTGAAAAAATGGAAAACAGGTATTTTGAAAAAACAGGTCGTAAGCAACGGAACTGCAATCAATCTGTCTGCCGAACGGATCGGAGGCGCTGAACAGTATCAGGTGGTCTGTTTTAAGTGGAACAAGCCTATTGATTTCGGCTCATTGCTCGACGCCTGCGGATATACCCCTATCCCACCCTACCTGAACCGAAAAACCGAAGAAATCGACGAAACGCGCTACCAAACGGTGTACTCAAAACACAAAGGTTCAGTTGCCGCGCCTACCGCCGGTTTACACTTCACCCCGCAAGTTCTGCAACAATTGTCGGATAAGGGTGTGACGCTTAACGAACTGACACTGCATGTCGGAGCAGGAACTTTTCGACCTGTTCAGCAAAACGACATTAGCCGACACGAGATGCACGTCGAATTTTTTTCCGTCCATTTGGATGTGATCCGAAACCTGATCGCAAATAAAGGTACGATCACTGCTGTCGGAACAACTTCACTGCGGGCTTTGGAAAGCATATACTGGTTCGGAGTCAAAATGTTACGGCATAACGCCGAATTGCAAAATCTTCGATTAGATCAATGGGAAGCATATACCCTGCCCCAAGATATTCCGGTATATCAGTCATTAACAAAGGTTTGTGAAATACTTGAAGCCAATCAACAAAATACGCTTTTCGCTTCCACAAAAATAATGATTGTACCCGGATATACGTTCAGGATTTGCAAACGATTGATCACAAATTTTCATCAGCCGCAAAGCACCCTGTTATTATTAGTCGGGGCTTTTGTGGGCAAACAGTGGAAAGAAATCTATCAATACGCATTGGATCACGATTTCCGGTTCCTGAGTTATGGAGACAGTTCGTTATTGGATTGCCCGCCAGGGCTAACGTATATCAACATCCGGGACGACAACGACCCGTTAACATTCTATCCATCAGGAAATATAGAATCGGATTTTTTGTAGCGGAATGGCTGATTTTTATTCACACGCTTGGAAAAACCAAATTTTCATGTACTTTTGTGACTTCAAAGAAAAATCAACGATGATTTGTAATATCCTAAAACAAGCCACGGTATGAAGATTTTATACCGTTTCATGCTCAAACAGTTTATGGGGCCGTTTGTCATGGCTTTTGTCATTGTGGTCTTTACGTTGTTGATGCAGTTCCTGTGGAAATACATTGACGACCTTGTGGGGAAAGGCTTGGAAATATCGGTCATCGGCGAGTTGCTTCTCTACACGTCTGCAAATCTGGCCATCATGGCCTTCCCGCTGGCCGTGCTGCTGGCGTCCATTTTCACCATGGGCAATCTGGGCGAAAACTACGAACTCATCGCCCTCAAAGCGGCAGGCATTTCCCTGCAACGCATTGTATTACCCTTGGTCATACTGTCAATTGTTATTTCCATTGGCGCGTTTATTTTTGCCAACAATGTAACGCCCCGCACCTATATGAAAATGCGATCGCTGCTTTATGATATCACACAACAGCGGCCTGAATTGCAAATACAGGAAAACATAGTATACAATGGAATAGATGGATACAGCATCCGTATCGGGCGACGCGACTTTAGAACCAACATGCTGTATGACCTGAAAATATGGGACCACACAAAGAAAGCAGGCAATGTGCAGGTGATTCTTGCCGATTCAGGACGCATGGCGGTAACCGCCGATAAACGGTTTCTTGAAGTAACGCTCTATCACGGGCATAGTTACGAGGATGTAGTGGATAACAGCAAAAAAAACAGCAGGCAGCAAAACAAAAATTACCCTTTCCGCCGCGACTATTTTGATGAACAGGTTTTCAGAATGGTGCTTCCGGGATTTGATTTTGAACGTTCGGACGAGCAGATTTTCAAATCGGGTTACCAAATGATGAACATAGAGATGTTGAGTCATACGATTGACTCGCTTTCGCAAATCATCACTACCCAGACAAGCCAGTTACGCGGGGTTATGCAACCTGTTTATAACAATCCTGAATTGAGCGCCATGCGCATAGATACTTCACTCAGGGCAAAAGTGCCGGATAATTTTTGGCCGGATTTCAACAAACAGCAGAAACAGATAAAAAAGACGGCCATACAGGGGGCATTGAACAGCGTCCGCGCACAAAAAGATCAGGTATCGGGATTAATCTACGAGTTGGACGACAAGAGCCGGCGGTCGTGGAAGTACGAAATTGAGTGGCACAGAAAATTCACCATGTCGCTTGCCTGTTTCATTTTTTTCTTTATCGGCGCGCCGTTGGGCGCCATCATCAGAAAAGGAGGAATAGGCACGCCCATCATCATTGCGGTTTTTTTCTTTGTTCTGTATTATGTCTTTTCCATGATCGGGGAAAGGTCGGCAAAAGAGGGAGCCATGACACCGTTCTGGGGTATGTGGTTCACTACTTACGTTATAATGGCTATCGGAACTTTTCTTACCATCATGGCCACGCGCGATTCGTCCATCTTCAATCAGGAATTGTATGCCGGCTACATCAAAAAAGGGTTGAGTTTCATCTTTGTCACATACCGTGCGCCCCGTCCCGATATTTTATATCAGGCAACCGTTGCCGACCTTGACCCTGAAAATATGATCGCCAAACTTGACCAACTATCGCGGTGTTGCAGGCGGTATCTTCAGGGAGATTTCAAAAAACGCCTGCGACCTGCTAAAATATGGTACCGGCAACCGGAGGATGAATTAGCCGATTTAGGCAACCGTTACGACGACATCCGCGCCGTACTGGAACAGTCGGACATTGATATGATCCGTGAAACCGTAGCAGAATACCCGTGTGCGTCTCTTCACAACTACAAAATCAAAAAAGACGCGAATTGGCGCGTAATAGCGGCAGCCGTTATTTTTCCCGTATGGTTTTATCTGTATCTGAAAGTCTTGATACAGAAATATTCCCTGCGCAATGAGTTACAAAATATCATAGACGCTAACCGGAATCTTGTTAACGAGTTGAACAGCGCTTTATAGGTAATAATTTGGCGACGCAACACTTGCCTGAACGCCTTTTTTCTTATTTTTGCCTTTTTTTAACCCATCATCATGAAAAACATTTTTTTTAGTTCAAAATCAACATTATTCACTCTTTTCTTTTCATTTTTCATTCTTCGCTCATTCGCCGCCGAACCGCCCGCCGGCCTCGCCACCGACCTGCTGGAGCATACCGGTCGCGTATTTCTTGACGGTTATCCCGCCAACTTTTCGCTGGAGGAACGACACGCCGCCGTTGAACGTTACCAGGTGGCAGCCATCCGCAGCGAAAAACCGTATTTCGGATGGATTGTGAACGACGACAAGCCTAACACGCTGCAAACTGCTTACCGTATCTTAGTGGCGAGCGATGCGAAGTTACTGGCGCAAAATCAGGGCGATATGTGGGACAGCGGACGTACTGCAAGCGATAACTCTACCGCCGTGCAATATGCAGGGAAACCGTTGCAACCGTCTGTCGTGTATTACTGGAAAGTGCAGACATGGAACAATCACGGCGAAGAAAGCCCGTTTTCCGAACCAAAATCATTCATCACTGCCGAAGTGTTGGATAACCGCACGGCTCGCTATCCTTTGCAGATAACCGACGAATATCCTGTACGGATACGTAACCTGAACGAAGTAATCTTTATCGACTTTGGGAAAGCCGCTTTTGGCCGTCTGCGCATAACGCTGACTTCGCCGAAGACCGACACGGTGGTCATTCATTTGGGCGAACTTGCAAGGGATGGCCGCATTGACCGCAACCCCGGCGGAACCATCCGATACGCATCCTGCAAATTGCCTTTAATGGCCGGAACGCACACCTATTCTGTGAAAATAAGTCCCGACCGGCGCAATACCAGCCCTACGGCTAACTCAAGCGGCGTGAAAGCCATCCTCATGCCCGGTTATACCGGCGAGGTAACCCCTTTCCGCTATTGCGAATTAGAAGGTTATCATGGAACTATCCGCAATTACGACGTGGTACGCCAATCGGTGCATTATCCTTTCAATGAACAGGCGTCGCACTTTTTTTCATCCGACACGGTACTGAATCAGGTGTGGGATTTATGCAAATATTCCGTCAAGGCTACTTCCTTTGCGGGAACGTATGTGGACGGCGACCGCGAACGCATCCCTTACGAGGCCGACGCACTCATCAACCAGTTGTGCCACTATGCCGTAGACCGCGAGTTTGCCATTGCCCGCCACAGCCACGAGTACCTCGTCGAATATGCCACCTGGCCTGCCGAATGGATCATGCAGTCGGTGCTGATGGCGTGGTACGATTACCTGTACACCGGAAATCCCGCATCGTTGCAACGTTTCTACAACGATTTGAAAGCCAAAACCCTTTCGGCTCTGACCGAAACCAATGGCCTTATCAGCACGCGAACCGGCAAACAAACGCCCGAATTTCTAAAATCCATTCATTTTAAAGGGAAAGAGATAAGCGATATTGTCGATTGGCCGCAAAGCGGCGTCCTTGGCGTGGGAAAAGAATCGCCCGGCGAAGCGGATGCATTTGTATTCACTGACTATAACACGGTGGTGAACGCCTATCATTACGAAGCGTTGAAAGTGATGGCACGTATCGCGGAAGCGCTCGGCAAAACCGCCGACCGTGACGCTTATCTGAAACAGGCGGAACACGTCAGACAGCAGTTCAATCAACACTTTCTCGACAGGAAAAAAGGATATTACAACGATGGCATCGGAACAGACCACAGCGCGTTGCATTCCAACATGTTCCCACTGGCTTTCGGGATGGTTCCCGTCAAAAATAACAAGGCGGTGACCGATTACATGCGTTCCCGCGGAATGGCTTGCAGCGTGTACGGCTCGCAATTCCTGACGGACGCCGTATACAACGGCCACGACGCCGACTACGGTTTGCAGTTACTTTCGTCTACCGCCGAACGCAGCTGGTACAACATGATTCGCGCGGGTTCCACCGTTTCGCTCGAAGCGTGGGACAACAAATACAAGCCCAATCAGGACTGGAACCACGCATGGGGCGCCGTTCCCGCCAATGTCATCCCGCGCAAACTGATGGGCGTTGAGCCTCTTGAACCGGGTTTCCGCAAAATCCGCATCAAGCCGCAACCCTCCAACCTTGCGCACGCCGAACTTACCGTGCCGACCATTCGCGGCAACGTAAAAATTTCATTCAACAACGCGCCCGGAACGAAATTTGAAATGGAAACCGAAATCCCCGCCAATACCGTTGCGGAAGTCTGGCTACCGTTCTGGGACAGGAAACAGCGCGTAACGATGGACGGCGTTGCGCAAAAGGGAATTACAGACGGCGCATTCGTGATATTGCAGGTCGGGTCGGGAAAACATTATTTTGTGGTGGAAAAATGATTTTTTGTACTTTTGCGCCCGATAATTTTTGACCTCAAACAATAGTTTAAAAGAAAAAACGTTATTTGCTTTGTCAATAATAACGGTATTTGTATCATCGGAAAATACTATCAACATATAGCATTATTACTCTGCTGCGGGATTTTCTTCTGCAACAGCACGGTATTTGCCCAAACGGAAGGCAATGGCGACGACAACGCTCCGTCTCCGCTGACGCCGCTTGAGTATCGTTTTCTGAAACCGCCGACGAATCCATACGAGTTTCAGTCGCAAGGCGGAGGGCTGTATCTGAAACCGCCGTCGAACCTGACGACGGAAATTGTGTTCGACCCGATCACACGGCAGTATGTCTTTAAGGAAAAAGTGGGGAATACGGCAACGGGAACGCCCTATTCGATGGATATGCCCGAATTTCTGAAATATAACCTGACGCAACAGAAAAAGACCAACTGGGAAGCCAGTTCCAAGCAATCGCGCACGGGCGGCGGCGGTAGTACCGGTTTCATGCCGCAATTCAGTTTTGGGGGCGAAACGTTCGACCGTATTTTCGGAACCAACGTCATCAGTATCGTGCCGCAAGGTTCGGCCGAACTTATTTTCGGGCTGAACAGCACGCGAACCGAAAATCCGAATCTGAGCGAAAGCGCCCGTAAAAACACTACTTTCAATTTCGATACCAAATTGCAGGTGAACGTGGCGGGAACCATCGGCGACAAGATGCGGCTGGGCATCAACTACAACACCGAAGCGTCGTTCGACTTTGAGAATCAGGCCACATTGGTGTACGAGGGCAAGGAAGACGAAATCATCCAGAAAATAGAGGCGGGAAACGTCACCATGCCGTTGCCGGGGTCGCTCATCACGGGCAGCCAGAGCCTTTTCGGACTGAAAACCGAATTGCAGTTCGGAAAGTTATCGGTAACGGCGGTGGCTTCGCAACAAAAGGGGCAGACGAAAACCCTGGAAATCAGAGGAGGCTCGCAAATCAACGAGTTCAACGTGCGCGGCGACGAATACGAGGCCAACCGGCATTTCTTTCTTGCGCAATATTTCCGCGACAATTTTGAAGATGCGCACAAAACCATTCCCACCATCACTTCGGGCGTTGTGATTACCAAACTTGAAGTGTGGGTGACCAACAAGAGAAACACCACCGAAGGCAACCGTAACTTGGTGGCCTTCATGGATCTTGGCGAAATGAACGACTATATCTACAATCGTGGAAATTTTAAAAGTAATAACCCGCAAACATGGCCCGACAACGATTCAACCGGACTGTACAACGGGTTGTACAAAAACGTGTTCAATATTGTGCGCGATTTCAATGCCAATATCAACGGACAACTGATGCAGAAAGGCTTACAGCCGGGCGTCGATTTTGAAAAATTAGACCGCGCCCGTCTGCTGACCGAACGCGAATATTCCTTCAACCCCGTATTGGGTTATATTTCGCTCAACACGGCGCTCAACGCCGACGAAGTGCTGGGCGTTGCCTACGAATATACCTATCGCGGAAGAACCTACAAAGTGGGCGAATTGTCGCGCGGGGGCGTCGCCGGCGAAAAGGGTATTGTGGTGAAAATGCTGAAAGGCACCAAACTCGTGCCGCGCTATCCGACATGGAAACTGATGATGAAAAACATCTACTATGTCGCTTTCAACATCGAAAAGAAGGATTTTCAAATGAACGTGCTTTATTCCGACGACCGCACGGGCAACGAAATCAACTACATTCCCGAAGACGCGGTGAGCAAGGATATTCTGTTGAGCGTGATGGGATTGGACAAGGTCAATTCGCAATTGGACGCTTTTCCCGACGGGGTGTTCGACTTCATCGAGGGCGTTACCATCAATTCGTCTACCGGAAGAATCATTTTCCCCGTGCTGGAGCCTTTCGGACAAACGCTCCGCGACCATCTCAAAAGCAAGGGTCTCAGCGATGATAAAATTGACAAGTACGTATATCAGGCGCTTTACGATTCCACGCTCACCAAGGCGCGCGAAATAGCCGAACTGAACAAGTTTGTGTTGCGCGGACGTTACAGTTCCGAAGGCGGATCGGAAATCACGCTCAATGCGATGAATACCCCCGAAGGGTCGGTAGTGGTGACGGCAGG
>Ga0082212_10007384_pt1 | contig 14540 bp, 15 predicted proteins | sample TergutNt197P3_FD_71548 | JGI IMG/M metagenome (GOLD analysis project Ga0082212, IMG submission 71548) | Neocapritermes taracua P3 segment gut microbial communities from Petit-Saut dam, French Guiana - Nt197 P3 | ecosystem: Host-associated > Arthropoda: Insects > Digestive system > Gut ... | reverse complement strand
GGATGCTTTACAAGTAGTTATCCAATGGAAGTACCAGATAAAATTGAAAGAGACATTTTCGAAAAAATATTGTAATAGAGATATAAAATGGCGCAATAGAAGGAAAAACAAGGAGGAAAAATAAAGAGTATTTTAGTATTGCTGTTGCTAGACATACAGTAATTGATTCTAAACAAATATTTAATATTTTAAAGCCAGGAGGAGTACTAATTGTTAGAGGAGTAGACAAATTAGATTGTTGGCAATTAAAAAGGATGTTTGATGGAGGACAAGGATACAGTGATGTAAATCCAATTAGTTTAATTGATTATAATAGTATAATAGATGCTGGATTTAAGGAGATAGAATTGATTCCTATACACATAAGGGAATATTATAAGACTAAAGAAGATTTACTTGCATTATTATATAAAACTCCTATACTTGCTGATTTTTCAGAAGAAAAAAGAAATTTTGAGAAGGAAATTATTAATACTGAGATTTTAGATAACTATATAAGCAAAAATACGTACGAAAGAGGAATTTTATTGATAAGAAGATATTATGGAATTGTAGCGAAAAAATAGAGAGGTAGGAAGAAAATTAAAGCACATATAAAAACGAAGGAGGCATAAGGATGGACAGTCACGAAGGGTTACAATTAAGGGAACGTGATTTGATACCTATTAGCGAAGTATTAGAACAAGTATTAGCAGATAGTTATAATGCATATGAAATATTCCAAGAAGCATTACCAGATTTAGAAATAGAACAAAATTGGCAATGGTACACCCCTCATAAAGTATGGTGTGCAAAAGGACAGTATTTCTGGACATCAACAAGGGGAACAAGGAAAGAAAAAACACTTTATTGGCTACACGTTTTTGATGGCTATTTTAAAGTAGCAGTTTGGTTCAAAGAGAAAAATAGAGATGTAGTGATAAATGCTAATGTGAGTGAAAAAACAAAAGAAATTGTTTATAATACTAAGTCTGTAATGAATGAATGTACATTTCCAGTAGTGTTTGATGTAACAACAGAAGAATCCCTTATCGACATTTATAAACTAATAGAATTAAAGAAAAAAATAGAAGGAAAATAGGGGGGATTTATGAAGAATGAAATATCAACATTCAAAGAACTTTTCCCTAGCAATAGTGTGAAATACTTTGTAAGTTAATATAAATTCAAATTTAGGAGGTTTTAATTTAATGAGCAATAATCTTATTAAAGAAAGTGAATTTTTAATATATGAAACAGATGACGGAAATGTTGTTATAGATGTTGTATTAAAAGATGAAGATATATGGCTTTCGCAAAAAGGTATGTCAAAATTATTTGATGTTAATATTCCTGATATATCAAAACACTTAAATAATATTTATAATGAAGGAGAATTGAGCAAAGATTCAACTGTTTCCAAAATGGAAATAGTTCAAAACGAAGGAAACAGAAGCGTTAAGAGAAATATAGATGTATATAATTTAGATGCTATTATAGCATTAGGATATAGAGTAAATTCTAAAAGAGCTACTCAATTTAGAATTTGGGCAACTAAAACTTTAAAAGAATACATTATTAAGGGCTTTGTTGTTGATAAAGAGAGATTAAAAAATGGTCCAAAGTTTGGTAAAGATTATTTTGATGAATTATTAGAAATAATCAAAGAGATTAGATTAAGTGAAAGAAGACTTTACCAAAAGATAACAGATATTTTTGAAGCAACCAGTATTGATTATAAAAGTGATTCTGAAGAAGCATATACATTTTTCAAAATAGTTCAAAATAAATTGCATTATGCTATATCTAAAAAAACAGCTGCAGAACTTATTTTTGAAAGAGTTGACTCGAATAAAGAGCATATGGGACTTACTAATTGGAAAAACTCTCCTGATGGAAAAATTCTTAAATATGATGTTAGTATTGCTAAAAATTATTTAAACCAAGAGGAAATTGAAAAACTAGAAGATTTAACAGAAATGTTTTTACTTACAGCACAAACTGAGGCTAAAGAACAAAGAACTATGACAATGCAGGATTGGATAAATGTTACAGATGATTTGTTAAAGTTTAGGAAGAGTTATATAGCAAATATTTAGAAGAAAATAAAAATTAAATGAAATTTAATAAGTGCAAAAATTACATTTTTGAAAAAGATAGGAGACCAAAAAAATGAAAGTATTGTTTGCAACAACTAATAAAGCAAAAGTTAAATATTATGCTACAAGGTTAAAAGAAAAAGGTATTGAAGTAGTTACCCTAGGTGATTTAAATATTTATGTAGATGTTGAAGAAAATGGAAATAGTCCTATGGATAATGCAATAATAAAAGCAAAAGAATATGCAAAATTAAGTGGACTACTAACTATATCTATGGATGACGGATTGTTTTTTAATAATGTTCCAGATGGAGTACAACCAGGCACTAATGTTAGAAGAGTTAATGGAAAAAGATTAAATGATAGAGAAATGATAGATTATTATATTAGTTTAGTTAGTAAATATGGTGATAATGGTGAACTGAAAGGGTATTTTTTAAAAGGTGTAGCAGTTACTTTGAAAGATAAAGTGGAGTCATATCAAAGAAATTCACCGAGAATATTTGTAAACAAGCAAAGCAAAGTTATTGATGAAGGGTATCCATTAGCATCAATACAAATAATTCCAAAGTTTAACAAATTCAAATCTGAGCTTACAAGACAAGAAGAATGTGCTACTATAGATGTAGAACAAAAAGAAATATTAGAGTTTATGTTAGACGCTATAGAAAAACTATCTAGATACTAAAAAATTATTGGAGTGATACAATGGATTTACAAAAATTAAATGAAGAATTTGCTAAACTACAAAATAAATATGGAGCAAAAGAATTGGACGCAATATGTAACGGAGGATGCGAAATTAACCCCGACATTTGTTTTGTATTTATGAACCCAACACTTAAAAATATTGCTTCGTCAAAAGAGTGGAGAGGGATAAAATCTCCATGGATAGGAACAAAAAATATTTGGGATTTATTTTTTGCATTAGGTCTTTTAGATAATGATATTTATAATAAAATTAAATCTATAAAAGGCATTGATTGGACTGAACCATTCGCTGAGCAAGTTTATAGAAGTATTGCTGATAATAAATGTTATATTACAAATTTGGGGAAGTGTACTCAAGTTGATGCAAGAGAATTACCTAATAGTGTCTACGAACAATATTTAGATTTGTTTTTAAAGGAAATAGATATAGTAAAACCAAAAATTATAGTATTATTTGGCAATCAAGTAAGTTCTGTTGTACTTAATGAAAAAATATCAGTTTCACAATGTAGAAAAAAGAAATTTGAAAAAGAAATAAATTCAAATATATATAATTTTTATTCATTATATTACCCAGTTGGAAACGGAAGATTTAATATTGATAAAACAATTGAAGATTTAAAATGGATAATTGCAAAAGAGATAAAGTGACCGAATTCGTGTAATGAATTTTAAGGCATTAAAGAATGCTAAAATATATAAGTATTCAACTGCTGAAGAAATTTCAATAGTTGATGGAAGTAGACTCTATGAAAAATTATGTAAAATTCATGTAAATATATATTGATATAATTACATGTTAATGTTAGTATATAGTTATATATATTAAGAGGAGTAAAATTTAGTGAAACTATATAGATATATGAGTCTGGAAGAATTTAATAAATATATAAATGGCGAAACTATGGAACGGAAAAGATTGGTCTAGAACTTCTACAACAATGCAGAAAGGAGTTTGTTTTATTGGAGAAAATAGTAAAACAACAAATATAAACTATTGGGAAGTCATTCAAGCGAATATGCCAAATGTTCGTGAATATATTGCTGAGTATAATCAAAAAGAAAGAGACTTAAATAGTCATTATAAGTTTTTTCTAGATATTGATAGTGATGACATTACTTCAACTATGTTAGAAACTGTAATAAAAAATATGATAAGAGACGGATATGCTTTTGAGTCACTTCCAGGAGATGAAGAAATAATGTCTCCAAAGGATTGTTATAATAACTTATTTATTAAAACTCAAATAGATAATACTGTATTAGTAGAATTCGAATATGAGGGAGAAGCAAATAAAGCACAAGCATATTATGGTAATGATTATACGGCAAGAATACTAGAAGAATATTATTTAGATAGTTATAATAGAGACAATCTAAAATGCTTAAGTTATGAATTTGGGAACATTCTTGATACTGCAGGGAAAAATTTGAAGTTTGAATATAATAAACCAGTAGATATTTATAGTGTATATAAAGAATGCCTTAACGAGTTTGCCAACCAAGCTGTTAACCAATTTACTGAATATAGGAATCAGCTTCCATGGTTAAAATTCATGAGCGATGATCAATTTAAAGAATTGCTTGAATCAGGAGAAAGTGATGCTGAAATAACTGATGAATTAATAATTAGAGCCAAATTTAAATACTCGGATATTTTAGATATGTTTTATATTAGTGCCAAAACACAAAATGTGAATTGGGGAAATTTAGTTTTTGCATATATCGATAAAGAAACAGGAGAGTTAAAAGGTAATTGTGGAGTATGCCTTAATATTGGAGAGTTTGAAAATTTAGCATTTAAAGAAAATAGTAATGGAGCCTTAGACTTCATAACAGCTAGTATGAAGGATGTATTACCTTTAAGAGCGACTGAAGAATATTATACTGCATTATACATACCAGAAAATTGTCCTGAGACAGTAATAACAAACTCAGAATATAATAAAGCAAGAAATAATAATAAAATGTATGAATTTTTGTTTAAATACAGAGATAAAATACCATATATAAAAGAGTTAGATGATGAGAACTTTAATAATTTAATTAATACAGATAGTGCATTTATAAAAGATGATAGGTTAGAGATAGATATAAAGGGGAATTCACCTGATCTTGATGGAGAAGAAATGGAAAATTTCGAAAGTTCTTTATACAAAGATGGTTTAAGAATGCCATATATGTTAAGAAATATAATATATTCAAAAGACGAATCTCTAATTTTTAACTTAGAATGTTATGGGGAAAGCAGAGGGTGTTTACATTTTACAATGACAGAAACAGGTGAACTAAAAGATATGTATTGTGACAATAAAGAATATGAAACTCAATTAAAACAAATCATATCTGATTGGGAAAATGAATTATCACCATTAGCACAAAAAGAGAAAGAATTATCTAAATTAGAAAAAGAAGAACAAGCAATTTCTGAAACAGAAGCCTTAATTGATAAAGGCAATCAAAAGCAAGGCGAACAAGTAGGAGAATAATATTATGAAAGAGAATACAAAGGAAAAAAGTTTAATATCAGTTAATGGAAATAGTATATTTTACAAAATAAAAATGTTCTTCAGAAATCTGTTTAATAAAAAAGAGGTTATTGATAATTCTGTAGATGTTTATACTACAACAAATATTGTAAAAGAAAAAGAAAATTCGAAAAACTCTTTTATGGGAGATATTAATAATATTGAAAATGAAGAAACAAAGTTATTAAAACTTCAGAAACAATATCGTACAGGAGAAATACAGGAAAAGGATTTAACAGAAGAAGAAATTAGTTCTTTATGCACTTTATATGATAAACAAATATCAAACTTAAAGAAAACTAATGAAATAAGAAAACAAAAAATATTAGATTATAGAAGGAAGTTACAAACAGATAAATAGAATTGAAATGATTATGGAAGAAGAAATGGTGCTATTTATTTCAAAAAAGCAAATCAAGTGAGCGAATTCATTTAATTGGAAATATGTTGAAAAAATGATATAAATAGATATAAATAATGCTATTTTTTTCATTTAGTGTTATCTAATTACACGAATTTCATTTACAATTACACGAATTTTTAGGCGTATAGTGGTCACTTTTTTGGTCACGTGGGAGGAAAAATGTTTAAATTAGAATCAGAATATAAGCCAGCAGGCGACCAACCAGAGGCTATAAAAAAGTTAGTGGAAGGTATAAATAGGGGAGAGAAATTCCAGACACTTCTAGGAGTTACAGGCTCACGGAAAAACCTTTACAATGGCAAATGTAATAGAGCAGGTTCAAAAACCTACTCTTGTTTTGGCACATAATAAAACATTGGCTGGACAATTATATAGTGAGTTCAAAGAGTTGTACCCCAACAATGCTGTGGAATACTTTGTATCTTACTACGACTACTACCAACCAGAGGCATATATTGCTCATTCAGATACATATATAGAAAAAGATGCAGATATAAATGAAGAAATAGACAAGTTAAGACATTCGGCAACTGCTTCTTTATTTGAAACCAGAGACACAATTATAATAGCGTCTGTTTCTTGTATATATGGTTTAGGAGACCCAATTGATTATGAAAACATGATAGTATCTCTTCGTCCTGGGATGCAAAAAGACAGAAATGAGATTATGAAAAAACTTGTAGGTATGCAATACACCAGAAACGAAATGGATTTTAAAAGAGGAGTATTTAGAGCAAAAGGCGATATATTAGAAGTGTATCCATCAAACCAAGAAGAAAGTGCAATAAGAATTGAATTTTGGGGAGATGCAATAGAAAAGATATCTGAAATAAATCCGTTAACTGGAAAACCAATTGGGGTTAGGCAACATGTTATGATATTTCCTAATTCACATTATGTTACTAGTAGAGACAAGCTAGATAGAGCACTTGTAGCTATAGAAGAAGAAATGGAAGAACGAGTAAAATATTTTACTGAAAATAAAAAACTAATTGAAGCACAGCGAATAGAAGAGCGAACAAATTTTGATTTAGAAATGTTAAAAGAAACTGGATTTTGCTCAGGTATAGAAAACTATTCTAGACACATAAGTGGCAGACCTGCAGGAAGCCCACCATATACATTATTCAACTATTTTCCAGACGACTTTTTATTAATAGTAGATGAATCACATGCAACAGTGCCACAAGTAAGGGGAATGTATAATGGAGATAGAGCAAGAAAAGAGTCACTAATAAATTATGGTTTTAGATTGCCTTCAGCATTTGATAACAGGCCATTAAAATTTGATGAATTTGAAGAACGAATAAACCAATGTGTTTTTGTAAGTGCAACACCTGCAGATTATGAAAAAGAAAATTCAAAAGGAAATATTGTAGAACAAATTATAAGGCCAACCGGGCTTTTAGATCCTAAAATAGAAGTTAAGCCAACTGGAAATCAAATTGATGATTTAATGGAGCAGATAAATACAGTAGTTGAAAGAGGAGAGCGAGTACTTGTAACAACACTTACAAAGAAAATGGCTGAAGATTTAACTACATATTTAAGAAATACGGGTATAAAAGTAAGGTACATGCATTCAGACATAAAGGCACTAGAGAGAATGGAAATAATAAGAGATTTAAGGATTGGAGTATTTGATGTATTGGTTGGAATAAACCTTCTAAGAGAGGGATTAGACATACCAGAAGTCTCATTAGTTGCAATATTGGATGCAGACAAAGAAGGATTTCTACGTTCTGAACGTTCTCTAATTCAAACAGTGGGACGTGCTGCAAGAAATGTAGAAGGACGTGTAATTATGTATGCAGATGAGCTTACTGAATCAATAGAGAAAGCAATAAGTGAAACAAACAGAAGAAGGAAAATACAAGAAGAATTTAATATAAAAAATAACATAACACCTCAAACAATTAAAAAATCTGTAAGAGATACTATTAAAGCAACAATTGTAGAAGATATTGAAGGCGAATACAATATTGGAAAAGATGAAACAATTGAAGAAATAATTAATAAGCTAACAGATGAAATGCTGGTGCATGCTAAAAATATGGAGTTTGAGAAGGCAGCAGAGCTGAGAGATAAAATAAAAGAACTTGAAAATATGATGTAACGTACTGCTGGATTAGGATGTGAGGTGATTTTTTGTGTAAATTATACATTAAACGACAAAAGTCAACATAATAAATTACGAATAAAGCATTGACATTTCATGGAAAAGGTAGTATAATTCTTTAGTGTAAAAACAAAAGAAGATTAAGTTATTAAAAGGATGTAAAAATTAGGGGGCATATTAATTGAGTAGATATGTAAATAAGCATAAAAAACTTATCTTATTAATAGTGGATTTAACTATTATTGTATGTTCATATTTTTTAGCAGAAACACTTAAAGAGAACTTTGTGTTAACTGACGAAATTAGAATAAAATTAATTAATACGATATTAATTTCATGTTTTATATATGGAATTATGTTTTCTGTTTTCAGGGTGTATAGCCATATTATTGTATTTGCTAGTGCAAAAGAGTATATTATATGCGCTATGGCAAGCATGGTTTCCTTTATGACAGTGTTTGTTTTTGAAATAATTTCGAAATTTAATATTTTAGATGCCCAATCTTGCTTTTTAGCAATGATGTTTATTATTTTTGGGACTATAGGCTATAGAGTATTGTATAGAGATTACTACATAAATAAAGTATTAAAATTGGAGAAGGTTAATAAAGAAGAAAATAAAAATGTTATAATAATTGGAGCAGGCTTTGCTGGTAACGAAGTGGTAAAAACGATTTTAAAAGGTATGAGGCACAAATATAATATAATAGGAATTATAGATGATGATGAAAACAAGAAAAACCATGCTATTTCTAGTGTAAAAATATTAGGTAACAGGCATAAAATTAAAGAAGTTGTAAAAGAGAAAAGAGTGGATTTAATATTTTTTGTAATTTCTGCAATTGATAATGAAAACAGAAAAGAAATATTAAATATTTGTCAAGAAACAGGCGTAAAAGTTAGAATATTACCTTCAATACACGATATAATAAAAAATAAAAAGCTAATAGATAATTTTAGAGATGTTGAAATAGAAGATTTACTTGGCAGAGAGCCTGCTGTATTAGATAATGAAAATATTTCAGTATATATAAAAGATAAAAATGTGATGGTAACAGGAGCGGGGTCAATAGGATCGGAACTATGTAGGCAAATAATGAAATTTGAGCCGAAAAAATTAATTATAATAGACAATTACGAAAATAATTTGTATGATATAGAAACAGAACTTAAACAACAGTACCCTACGCTTGAAATAATAGCAATAATAGCAAATATAAGAGAAGGAAACAGACTGGACGAAATATTTAAAAAATATTTACCATCGATAGTATTTCATGCAGCTGCACATAAACATGTTCCACTTATGGAAGAAAGCCCAGTTGAAGCAATAAAAAACAATATTTTTGGCACATATAACGTAGTGGAATGTAGTGATAAATATAATGTAAATAAATTTGTATTAATATCTACAGATAAAGCAGTTAACCCAACTAATATAATGGGAGCAACAAAAAGATTTTGCGAAATGATAATACAATCGAAAAGTAAAGAAAGCAAAACGGAATTTGTAGCTGTAAGATTTGGAAATGTATTGGGTAGCAATGGTTCTGTAATACCGTTATTTAAAAAACAAATAGCAAAAGGTGGACCAGTTACTTTAACTCATAAAGAAATAACAAGATTTTTTATGACAATACCAGAAGCTGTGCAGTTAATAATGCAAGCAGGGGCATATGCAAAAGGCGGAGAGATATTTGTGCTTGATATGGGAGAACCAGTAAAAATATATGATTTGGCAGTTAAATTAATAAAATTATCTGGACTGGAGCCAAATGTAGATATGAAGATAGATATAACAGGGCTAAGACCAGGAGAGAAACTATATGAAGAATTGCTGATGGCTGAAGAAGGACTAACAGAGACTCAAAATCGTAAAATACGTATTGCAAAACCAATGGAAATAAATAGGCTGGAGCTTCAAGAGAATTTAAAGAAACTAAAAATGGCAACAGAATACAGTTATACTAATAATGAAATTAAAGAAATTATGAGACAAGCGGTACCTACATATGCTGATGCTGAAAAATATAATGATGTTAAGAAAAAAGAAAATGTAATAGAAGTAGAAGAAGGAACTACAATAGAAATGAAGGAGCTGGAAGAATTGCCTGTAGCAGTAAGTGTGTAGTTGTTGAAAAAAGATATTTTATAGGAGGAATTAAAAATGAATAAAAGAACATACCTGGTATCGCCACATATGTCTGGAGATGAGATGAAATATATTAAAGATGCATTTGATAAAAACTGGATAACATCACTTGGAGAGAATGTAGATGTATTTGAACAAGATGTATGTAGGTATACGGGAGCCGAAAATGCAGTTGCACTAGCATCTGGAACAGGAGCAATACATATGGCACTTAAAGCAGTAGGGGTTTCAAGTAGAGATGTAGTATTTTGCTCATCTCTTACTTTTGCTGCAAGTGCTAACCCAATTGTATATCAAAATGCAACTCCAGTATTTATTGATAGCGAGAAAGAAAGTTATAATATGAGCCCAAAAGCTTTAGAAAAAGCGTTTGAAAAATATATTCCTAAAGCGGTAATTGTTGTTAACTTATATGGACAATCTGCAGATATGGATAAAATACTTGAAATATGTAATAAGCACAATGTTCCTGTTATAGAAGATGCGGCAGAAAGTTTGGGGGCGACATATAAAGGAAAGCAAAGTGGTACATTGGGAAAATTTGGAATATACTCATTTAATGGAAATAAAATCATTACAACAAGTGGTGGTGGAATTCTTGTATCTGATGATGAAGCATCTATCAAAAAAGTTAAATTCTGGAGTACACAATCAAGGGAAAATGAAAGACATTATGAACATAAAGAACTAGGATTCAACTACCGTATGAGTAATATATTGGCAGGAATAGGTAGAGGACAGATGGAAATTTTAAGTGAAAGAATAACAAAGAAAAAAGAAATATATGAAAAATATGAAAAAGGGTTTGAAGAAATAGAATATATAGAAATGTGTCCGATTTGTGATTATGGAGAGCCAAACTATTGGTTATCTGTAATTACACTTAAAAAAGAAAGTAAAGTAAAACCACTAGATATTATAGTAGCACTAGAAAAAGAAAACATAGAAAGTAGACCAATATGGAAACCGTTACATATACAACCGGTTTTTGAAGGAAGTGACTTTTTTAATCACAATGATGATGGCATTAGCGTATCTGAAGATATTTTCAATAGAGGAATATGCTTACCATCAGATACAAAGATGACAGATGAAGATATGGAAAGAATAATAGGTATTGTAAAGAAGTGTTTTGAATAGGGGGTTATATATTGTATAGAAAAATTAATTTAGCAATAAAAAGAATTTTCGATATAGTAAGTAGTATAATAGGATTATTGGTACTAGTGCCAATTTTATTAGTAATAGCAATTTTGATAAAGATAGATTCTGATGGGCCTGTCTTCTTTCTGCAGGAACGACTTGGGAAAAATGGAAAAGTATTTAAAATTATAAAGTTTAGAACAATGGTAGTAAATGCAGAAAATATGGGAGATGGGGTAAAAGTAAAAGATAGCGAAGATAGTAGAATAACAAGAGTGGGGAAAATATTAAGAGATACCAGTTTCGATGAAATACCTCAATTAATAAATGTTATTAAAGGAGATATGAGTTTAATAGGACCTAGACCACCAGTTACATATTATCCATATGAGTTTGAAGAGTATAGTGAAGAGCAAAGAAAAAGATTTTCATTTAGGCCAGGAATAACAGGATTATCACAAATAAAGGTAAGAGAATCTGTTCCGTGGGATGAAAAAATAAAATATGATATTGAATATGTAAGTAGTTTTTCTACATATTTAGACTTTAAAATTCTAATTCTAACATTTCCTAAGGTATTAAAAAGGGATGATATTTATCTGGATGTAGAAAAACAAAATAATAAAGAGAAAGCCGGAGAAAGGTTGATGTAAAATGAATATTTTAATTTTAAGTGTAGGAACTAGAAACAAATTAGTGCAATATTTTAAAAAAGAATTGCAAGGGGAGGGTACAGTAGTTGCAACTGATTGTAACAATTTAGCACCGGGACTATATGATGCAGATAGATTCTACATTGTACCTCGAATAACAGAAAAAAACTATTTGGATATTATACTAGACATTTGTGAAAAAGAAAACATTAAAGCTGTATTTTCTTTAATAGACCCAGAATTAAGTTTGATATCTAAAAATAAAGAAAGATTTTTGGAGATAGGAGTGACCCCAATTGTATCAGACTATGAACAAATAGAACTTTGTTTTAACAAATATAATATGTATAAATTTCTAAGAGACAACAATATTAAAACAGCAAAAACTTATATAAGTAAAGAAGAGTTTTATAATGATTTAAATAAAGGAGGAATAAATTTCCCTGTATTTGTAAAGCCAGTAACGGGGAGCTGTAGTGTAAACACCAATAAAGTTAACAATGTAGAAGAATTGGAGATGCTGTTTTCTAATTATGATGATTTAATAATTCAAGAATATATGAATGGAATTGAGTATGATGCAGATGTATATATAGATATGATATCAAACAAGGTAATTGAAATATTTACGAAAGAAAAAATAAGTAGGACAGCTGGTGAAACATATAAAACTGTTTCAATGAAAGATGAAAAGTTATATGATATAATTAAAAATTTCCTTAAAAAATCTAATTTTAAAGGAATCATAGATATTGATGTATTTAAAGTAAATAATGAATATTACATATCAGAAGTAAACCCGAGATTTGGTGGAATATATCCACACTCATATGAGTGTGGAATGAATGTTCCGAGAATGATAATAAATAACTTGAAGCAAATTTCGAATGAGGAGAATATAGGTAATTATAACCAAGGATTATATATGTTAAAATATCATGAAATAAAAATAATATAAGTCAAAAAGACGTTGTAAGACAAATTTTAGCACATATGACATGAGAATGTAAATATCATGCAGAGTATATCAAGTTTTATAGGCTGCTAAAAATGGAGGTAGATATCTTGAAAAAGGTGCTTTTTGTAGCAACAGTAGATACTCATATTATTAGTTTTCATTTGCCATATTTGAAATGGTTTAAAGAACATGGGTATAAAGTTCATGTTGCATCAAATGGAGACAAGAAGATAGAAGTCTGTGATAAAAAACACGAAATATGCTTTGAACGCAGTCCATTTAAAATTAATAACATAAAAGCATATAAACAATTGAAAAAAATAATTCAAGAAGAACAGTTTGATATTGTTCATTGCCATACTCCGATGGGCGGAGTATTAGCAAGATTGGCTTCAATAAAAGCGAGAAAAAGTAAAACAAAAGTAATTTATACTGCACACGGCTTTCACTTTTACAAAGGGGCACCAATATTAAATTGGCTATTATATTACTCAATAGAAAAATGGTTATCTAAGCATACTGATTGTTTAATTACAATAAATAGTGAAGATTATGAACTAGCTAAAAGAAAGTTTAAGGCAAAAAAAATAGAGTTTATAACCGGAATAGGAATAGATGAAAATAAATTTAATATAGAAACAACTGAAGAAGAAAAATTAAAACTAAGAGAAGAATTAGGCTTAAAAAAAGATGACTTTATTGCAATATATATTGCAGAAATAAGCAAAAGGAAAAATCAGGAATTTTTGATTAAGGCGTTAAAAAATGTTATAGAAGAAAATAAAGAGATACATTTAATATTAACAGGAAATGATTCTTTGAATGGAAAATGTCAAAAAGTATCTGTTGAACTGGGAATAAATAATAATGTACACTTTTTGGGATACAGAACAGATATAAGAAAGTTAATAGAGATATCAAATCTATATGTATCAACAAGCAGACAGGAGGGATTACCTGTAAATATAATGGAAGCTATGATAATGGGAAAGCCTATTATTGCGACAAATTGCAGAGGAAATAGGGATTTAATAAAAAATGAAGTGAATGGATGTTTGATAGAGCAAGGAGATGAAACAGAGTTTGCAAATGGATTTTTAAATATATTTAAAAATCTTGAAAAATGGAAAGAAATTGGATATAATGGAAAAGAAGATATAAAAACATATATGTTAAATGAAATCTTAAAGCAAATGGAAAGAATTTATACATATATTGGAGAAAAATAATGAAAATAGTGTATTTTTTATTATACATATATTTCTTGTTGAAACCATATTACATTGGAGAATCTGGTGGATTACAAATAGCAGATTTATTTCTTGTTGTGGCTTTTTTGTTTTTTCTTTTGGCTAGTAAAAATATAGAAAAAAATTATAATATGTTTAATTACAAATCTATAAAATTAGATGTGTGCTTAATATTCATTATTTGTATATTTGGAATAAATTTAATTTATTCATTGATGTACTTAAAAATTGAATTTGCATATTCAATTTTGTATTACATATTTAACATTATGGCAATAATAATGCTAACTGTAGCGTGTAATGAAAAAAAATTTTTAAAAAACATATATAATATAAGTATTATTAATATAATTGTTCAGTTAATATTGTATGTCTCAAATCTTGGCAGAGTATATGGAGGCATACGATATATGGGCACATTTAATGATCCAAATCAATTTGCATTCTATATATTTTCAAGTTTAATGGCTACATACATATTAAAACATATTTTGCAAGTGAAAGCAAAAATGTGGACGATAGCA
>Ga0082212_10007383_pt1 | contig 14541 bp, 10 predicted proteins | sample TergutNt197P3_FD_71548 | JGI IMG/M metagenome (GOLD analysis project Ga0082212, IMG submission 71548) | Neocapritermes taracua P3 segment gut microbial communities from Petit-Saut dam, French Guiana - Nt197 P3 | ecosystem: Host-associated > Arthropoda: Insects > Digestive system > Gut ... | reverse complement strand
GACATTTCCTGACGCAACTGCGTTGATTCCCGTAGTTGGTTGCGTACGTGAATCAGTTCCATCGAACACATGGGGCACGGAGCGAGAACTTCGTCGATTCCGTCTCGTTCCGCAATGGCAAGATTTCGGGCAGGGAGAGCGACGGCTAATTTTTTATTGATATTGTGTGCCGCCGTTGCTCCGCAGCAGATCCAGTCGTCGAGTTCCTTGAGTTCAACCTGCAATTTTTTCATGCAAGCACGAATAGAAGCCTCATAATCATTCGACGACCCGTGCAACGCACAGCCGGGATAGTAACCGATTTCTAGGACACTTGACATGATGTCATTCTATCCCTTCGGTAGAGAAAATACAACCGGCGACCCAATCGTCGTCTGCTCTCTTGGAGATTTTGTGTTCGAGCGAAAACCTTATGCAACCCGAAGCACTCGGCTGAGCAGTGAACCGGTCGCTTCGTCTTGAGCGTGCATCATTTTGACATTCGTCTCCACCGCCCTGGAAGCGATGATCATTTCGATCATTTCCGTCGAAGGATTCACCGACGACATTTCAAGATGTCCCGAACGAATACGCGGTCGCTCCTCATCGGCAATGTCCTGATAGCCGAGCGTTCCGTCGGGAATGTCAAGCCGATAGACATTTTCTCCAATTTTGACCATCGTTTTCATGTCATCCGGCTGGACCAAAGCGATTTGTTGCACCCGACCGACTCCGACATCGTGAACGACACCGTCATCGGTAATGTGCCACGTTTTGGACTCCGCCATCGGCAACGTCACCGCCTCTCCTTCTGTATCGAGGAGTTGAAAACGGCTTCGTCCCCACTCGGTTACGAACGTTCCATCTCTGTCCACCTGAAAATGACCTGCTCGAGTGAGAAATTCTTCTCCATTTGCCACGTCTCGAACGCGAAACCAGCCGTCTCCTTGAATAGCAAGGTCGGTATTGAGTTCCGTCGGTGCAATCGTTCCCTGCTTAAACTCGGTATGCGTGCCGATGGTATGCACACCACCGCCGATGTCGGTCATCAGTCCCGTATCGAAGGGAACCTCGCCAAGAGGATAGACGGACACGGTGTGCCGAGCCATTTGAAGGGCGACTTCCCGCTTAAAGCCGGGCGTGTCGAGGTTCGCAATGTTGTTGGCTATGGTTTGCATCCGCTTTTCCTGCGACATTGCACCTTCGGAGGAAATGTAGAGACCGTAAGACATTTTTTACTATGGGGGGAATGGAAAAGTGTCTTGTGGAACGCCTATATCGGCAAAACCGACTTTTCCGGTTAGGAAAAACAGGTACAATTTGCGATTTTTACCTGAAAATAGTACACAGTTTTCCAAATATCATTCCATTGAATCGCTACCCTATTTTACCAAAAGTGGCGTTTTTGATAGAATAGGGTGAATTTTGACGGCTTGAAAACTGGTTTGCTACTGGCTCAAAAGATACCTTGCAGGTTACGTGGCAGATCGAGTTGACATTCAATACAAAACATGGTATGTTAAAAAACGGTTAGTTTGTTGGCTCTAAATTTTTCTACCTGTTCAAATGGTGGTGTTTAACTTGGGTAAATTGGGGTAGCGTGAAAATGGCAAAAACAGTACCCTTCTTTGATTTTTCCCACCACTCAGGAATCTTTCATGCCCACCTCTCTTCCCTGTGGCACTCCCGCCATCCAATGTGAAGTCACTCCCACCGCCACCGGCTATGCCGCTACCGGCACCTTTCACTTCCTGCTCCCCTTCGGTGAAAGCCTGAACGAACTCGATCACATCGAACGTTGTGTCGAACACGCCGGACAACAAATCAAACGACATCTTTGCCAAACTGCCCTCGAAACTGCCGACGCACGATGCGCCGAGTTGTTCCAAAAAATGCAGCCTCCACTGCATAAAAATGGAAAAAAAAGTTCACCATCGTAACCCGATTCGGTGAAGTCGAACTCCGCCGACAACGCTTGCGTAACAAAGTAAATGGCACCTCGTTGACTCCCTCCGCAATCTTTTGGCAGACATCACCGAAACGACATCTGACACAACAAGTCCGCGAGTCGGCTTGCGAAGCCTCACAGTCTGTTTCGTATCGGCAAGCCGCCCAACAACTTGCCCATGAAGCCGGTGTAGAAAAATTGCTTTCGACTTCGACCGTGTGGAACAAGAAGCAAGAGAAGGGAAAAGAACTTGCCCAACGACAAGATGATTTTGTGCAACAAGTTCTGACACAGCAAGAAGTTCCGCAGCCTCTCGGTGTGCTGTCCAGCGAAGGGAAGTGTCGGATCGAACAGGACACGATTCAACTTCAAATGGATGAGGTGAAAACGAAATCGCAAGAAGAGGGGAAGAAGTGGAACCTCACTTATACGGCAACGTTGGCAACGCCGGACAATCGTTGTCATTATTTTGCGGCGGAGAGTTCGGAACGGTTGATTCAATTGGTCGTGGTGTATCTTACGGTGCTGGGCTTGTCTCTTGGCAAGCGGTTGGAAGTGGTGAGCGATGGTGCGAGTTGGATCAGCGATTGGGTCAAGAGTCTGCAAGATGTTGCGGTCGAGCAGGTTCTTTGTTGGTATCACTTACAGAAGCGGATTTACGAAGGTCTGGGTGCGGTGGGACTTCCGAAGGAGCGTCGAGAATTATTGCAGAGGGAGATTTTAGGTCATTTATGGCGTGGTCGAACGGCGGAGGCGGTGTGGATATTATGGGGATTAAGGTCATCATCGCGGGTGCCGAAGCGGATTGATGATTTGATGGGTTATTTATTGCGAAAGCGTCGGATCATTGTGAACTATGAGGAGCGGCGTGGTCGGGGGTTGTGGCTGGCGAGTACTCGGGTGGAGAAGTGGAATGACACGGCGGTGGCGGCACGGTGCAAGCATAACGGTAGGAGTTGGAAATCGAAGGGCGTACTGGCAGTGGCTCTCTATGCCGCAGAACAAAAAAGAAAAATCCACACCACCACGTGAACAGGTAGAAAATTTTTGGAGTACCGATAGACTTTGCGCTTTATTTTGGTATAAACTATCCCAAATCTTCCCAAAAAATTCTAACCATGACCTTATTAGTAGTTGGTTCGATTGCTTACGATTCTATAGAAACACCGGTGGCGAAGCGGGAAAACGTTCTCGGCGGCTCCGCACCCTTCTTTGCCTACGCCGCAGGCTTTTTCTGTCCCGTCCAGATGGTCGGAGTCGTCGGAGCCGATTGGCTGCCCGAATATACCGAAATGTTCCGAAAACATGGCGTTGATACTGCCGGCATCGAAATCGTGCCGGACGGCAAAACCTTTCGATGGAGCGGAAAATATCACAAAAACATGAACGACCGCGACACGTTGGAGACGCAACTGAACGTTCTCGGAACCTTCGAACCAAAATTGCCGGAAAACTATCGCCGTTCACAATTCGTTTATCTCGGCAACTGCGCACCCTCCACATGCCTTACCACCCTCGATCAACTTCAAGGGGCTGATTTCGTAGTGGCGGATACAATGAATTTTTGGATCAACACAACCCGAACCGACCTCGATCAACTGCTGAAACGCATTGACGGGCTCATCATCAACGACGACGAAGCAAAAATGTTGTCCGGCGAACTCAATACCGTAGCGGCAGGGCGCAAAATTTTAGCGATGGGTCCCAAATTCGTGATCGTCAAAAAGGGAGAACATGGTGCGATATTTGTCAGTGAATACGAGACGTATGTTGTTCCTGCCTATCCTGTAGAAGACGTGGTTGATCCGACGGGTGCCGGGGACTCCTTTGCCGGCGGTTTGATGGGATACATTGCCTCGAAACAGGGTAATCTCGACGGCGAAACGATCAAAAACGCTTTGGTCTATGGCACCATTGCCGCCAGTTTCGGCATTGAGGGATTTAGTTTTGACCGGTACAAGGAAATTAGCCGAGCGGACATCGACGCACGGTATGAAGCCTTCCGAAAAATTGCTTCGTTTTGAGGGCAGAGGAACTTGCGGTTAGGCGACTCCGCAGTGCCTAACCTTGACTATCCTGCCAACTATGCTAAAAATAATAGGCTATGCCCTCTAACATCGCAAAGCCGGAAACGCCGATGATGCGGCAGTTTCACGATGCCAAAAAAGTTTGTCCCGAAGCCCTGCTCTTGTTTCGGATGGGCGATTTTTATGAAACGTTCCTAGACGATGCAAAAATCGCTGCAAAAATCCTCGGACTCGCCCTCACCAGCCGCGATAAAGGTCCCGATGGCATGCCCATGGCAGGTTTTCCCCATCACCAACTCGATACCTATATTGCGAAAATCATTGCCGCCGGTTATCGTGTTGCCGTCTGCGATCAAATCGAAGACCCCAAAAAAGCAAAGGGACTCGTCAAACGTGCTATCACCCGGATCGTTTCCGCTGGAACCGTTACCGAGGAAACGATGCTCGATCCCAAGACGTTCAACTACCTTGCCGCCATTTGCCAAGTCCACCGCACGCCGCAACTCGAAGTCGGACTCGCCTGGGTCGAACTCTCCACCGGAGACTTTTTCGCTACCGTCGTGCCGCAAAACCAACTGTCCGAACATCTTGCTCGAATCGCTCCTTCCGAAATTTTGCACAGCGACAAAGAATCGTTTGTTTTTCCATCGCAGAACCAAGTTCTGCTCACCAAGCGTCCCGACTGGACGTTCGGATTGCGAACGGCTTCCGACACATTACTGAAGCATTTTGGAATAGCGACGCTAGACGGCTTCGGCTTTACCGACAAACCTGCCGACGTACCGGCACTCTGTGCGGCAGGAGCGATTCTCGATTATCTGAACGAAACGCAAAAACAGGCATCGACGCAGATCAATTCCCTCACGCCGTATCGGGCTGGTTCGCAACTGGAAATTGACGAGGCAACCCGAAAAAGCCTCGAAATCACCACAACCATTCGCGGCGGACATCGGCACGGTTCGCTGCTCGGTGTCTTGGATCATTGCGTTACGCCGATGGGTTCCCGAATGCTTGGGGAAGTGATTGCCAGTCCGCTGACCGATATTGAAGACATCCAATCGCGGCAAAATGCTGTCGAAGAGTGCTACCGTGATGATGCGCTTGTCGCCGCCATTCGGGAACAACTTCGCAAAGTTTACGATCTTTCCCGAATTCTGACCCGCGTGTTGCAAAACCGGTGTACGCCGCGCGATCTCGTCGCCATCGCCCGAACGCTCCGAGTATTGCCTTTTTTTCACGAAAAACTCGCCAGCGTTTCGAGTACCCGACTGCAAACGTTCAAGACGGACATCAATCCGTGCGAGGAATTGGAAGCCTTGCTTTCGTCGGCACTCGACGACAATGCGCCGTTTCACATTCGGGAAGGGGGATACATCCGCACCGGTTTCAATGCCGAACTCGATGAATTGCGGTCGCTGCAAACCAGCGGAAAAGATTGGATCGCTCAATATCAGGCACAGGAAATTGCCCGGTCAGGAATTCCGACGCTCAAAGTGGGCTACAATGCTGTTTTCGGGTATTACATTGAAATCACCAACGTCCATCAAGCAAAGATTCCCGATAATTACACCCGGAAGCAAACGCTCAAAAATGCGGAGCGGTACATCACGCCGGAACTCAAAGAGTACGAAGAAAAAGTTCTCACGGCAACCGAGCGGGCAGTGACGTTGGAAATCGAAATTTTTGAAAAACTTCGGGAAAAGACCTGCGAGTACCGACCGGTGTTGCAACAGACCTCGAAGGCACTTGCCCGATTGGACATTGCTACGATGCTTGCCATGCTTGCGAGGGAACGGGGATACCACCGACCGGCATTGGTGAAAGAGCCGATTTTGAACATCGTTGAGGGTCGGCATCCGGTGCTCGATGCTCTCGAACCGGCAGGAACGTTCGTTCCGAACGATACGATTATTGACGAATGCGGTCGTGTTCAACTCGTTACCGGTCCGAATATGGCGGGAAAGAGTACATTCATTCGGCAAACGGCACTGTTGTGCATTATGGCGCAGATCGGCAGTTTCATACCGGCACGCGAGGCGACGATTGGAATCTGCGACCGGATTTTTGCACGAGTGGGAGCGAGCGACGAAATTGCCCGCGGACAGAGTACGTTTATGGTCGAAATGACGGAGACTGCCCGGATTCTCAATCAGGCAACGCCGCACAGTTTGGTCATTCTGGACGAAATCGGCAGAGGAACGAGTACGTATGATGGTCTCTCGCTGGCTTGGGCGATTGTCGAGTACATTCACGACCGGATTGCTTGCCGAACGTTGTTTGCGACTCATTATCATGAGTTGACCGACTTGTCGGATATGATGGAAGGCATACAAAACTTGAACGTGGCGGTAAAGGAGGAACGGGGCGATGTGGTGTTTTTGCACAAAATCGTACCGGGAGCGGCGGACAAGAGTTACGGTATTCACGTTGCCAAGTTGGCGGGGGTGCCTTCGGCGGTGGTAAAGCGTTCACAGGAAATTTTGGACGAATTGGAAAAGAGCCATACAAGAGCGGGGGGCACAAGCCCGCCGGTAAGCGGACACAAATTTTCTGTTGGCAACACGCAGTTTTCGCTTTTCGGAGCCTCGGATCATCCGGTTGTTTCGGAATTGCAAGACGTAAACGTGGACGAACTGAAACCGATGGATGCTTTGCAACTGCTGGCGAAGTGGAAAGCGTTTGTGTAGGACACAAGCCGCAAGCGTGAAATTGCGAAAAGCCGGGGATGCTGGCGGTACCTGCGGGAGAATTTTGAGAAAACTTGCATTTAACCAGCACTCCGGTCAGAGCTGTAACCGTTAGATTTCGCATCCCTTTACTTTATTTTGTTTCGTAGCATACTCGATAAAAATGGCTTGACCGAGTTGAGAATAATCGCACTGATTTTTTTGTTCTGCGATAATGTGATAGAGTCTTTATCACGCTTATTAAACATGTCCAATAGAAACTGGTAGTCAAGGCGTGGGTTATGCCGGTTGTGGCTCGTTGCTCGGAAAGCCCCGTTGTCAAAAAGGTAGGATAACAATTTCCTTGAGAAATGCTCTCGTGATAACGTGATAAAGTCTCCATTTTCAATCGCATGCAACAACTTGAACAGTTTCTCTCTGATGGTGGCAGTTTCATTCAAATCGGCACGCCCAAACTTCTCTATGCACGAACTACCAATAGGGAAAAGTGTTTTTCCGGTAAGACGGTTTTTTATTGTGAACAAATAACGCAGATTCTCTTTGCCACATACGCATGAGGAACTCAGCATTTTATCCTCAACACAGTCAACAACATCCCATTCCTGAACTGCTTGTTCCCACGTTTTAGTCTTGGAGCAATCGAGGACTCTCTTGATAAGATTGTTGTAGTACACACTTTTCAGCGTAACTTGTCTCTTATTCGTTTGCGGTTCACAGGGAACAGCAATCACGGGCTTCACACTGATCTGGGGATTTTCATTGCAGGGAGACTTGATAATACATTCGTCCTGTTCGGCTTCTTTTAGTGCCGTATTGAAATGAATATTTCTCGGTGTTGTAATTCTTTCAAACGAAATTGAGTAACATGACTTTTCTTCATCACTCGATATTATTTCACCATTCCCGAAAACTTCGTGAACGATTTTTGTACCAACGGGAAACACCGGCAATCGGTTAATGCGCTTTTCGTGACTGACAAAACTATGTTGTGCGTCTTCAATCATTTTTTTGTCAAGAGGAACCAAATATTCCAGATTGACCTCTTCGGTATCAAAAATGAATCTTGACGGATGACGAAACGCACCATCGAAGGTAAATCCTTCCGAATCCGACAAGTGAAGCATGTCGCCCGCTCTGGTAAAGGCGACGTAAGCAAGCCGACGCTCTTCTTCGAGTTTTTCAGGAGTAAACGTTTTTTGCGATGGGAATATCCCCTCGTTCATACCGCAAACAAAAACACAGGTGAACTCCAATCCTTTTGCCGAGTGGATTGTCATCAACTTGACGGACTCAATTTTGTCTTCTTTGTCCGTGTTGGTAAACAAAACTATATCCTGTAAATAGCCGTCCAGACTTGTTTCTTCACCGGCAGTGGTTTCATACGCATAGATCGACTGCTTCAATTCGGCAAGATTATTTAGACGATCCTCATCGCCGGATATTCGCAGGTACTCTTCATATCCGCTTTCATCCAATAGGGCATTCAGCAAGTCCGTTACGGTGAACGTACTGTACGATGTTTTGTACTTGTTGATCAATTTAATGAAGGCGGAGGCACCAGTGTTTGCAAAAATAGAATGCTGGACATTATCGGAAAGCGCAGACAAAAAAGAACAGCGGTTTTTTTCAGCATAGTCTCTCAAAAATTCGACTCGTTTTTTACCGATTTTTCGTCCCGGCACATTGACGATCCGCAAAAACGACAGATCATCGTCGCTACAAATGAGTCGGAGATAACATAAAACATCTTTGATTTCTTTTCTTTGATAAAATGGAATTCCACTCAGCACACTATAAGGCAGACGATTGATGAGCAAGGCTTCTTCGATGGGTCGTGCAACTGAATGAATACGATACAATACGGCAATGTTTGACAGATTAACGTCATGTTCTTGGAGAGTCTTAATTTGCTTGGCAATCCATTCCGCCTCTTCCTTCTGGCTTTTTGCGTGAAAGTATTTTGCATAGCCTTCTCCCTTTCGATGCGGAATCAAGTCTTTATCAATTCGCATTTTGTTTTTTCGGATCAACGCATTAGACGCATTGATGACACTGGGCAAGGAACGATAATTGACATCCATAACAATCGTTTGAGCGTTTGGAAAATTCTTGTCGAAATCCAAAATCGCTTCGATCCACGCACCACGCCAAGTATAGATTGTTTGATCAGGGTCGCCGACCACGAAAAGATTCTTATGATAGCCGCTTAAAATTTTCGCCAGTTCATATTGATCTTTATCGACATCCTGAAATTCATCGACCATGACGTACTGAAGACGTTGTTGCCATTTTGTTCTTGCCTGCTCGTCGTGCCGCAAAATATGGAGTGCAAAAATAATCAGGTCGTCAAAATCCAGAGTGAATGCTTTTCGTTGTTCGTAAAGATACTCGTAAATGATTTTTTCTTCCAGCATCTTCGCGTTATTCCGTTCTTTCAACAACACGGTCATTCGCGGGTCGGTGAGTAATTCGCAGTATGCATGATCGGTATGCTTGAATTTGCTGATGGCTTCCTTTGCTTTTTTAACCGTCATCTGTTTTGATGTTATTCCTAATTTTTCAAAACACAGTTTTATCGTGTTCTCGGAATCTGTCCCGTCAAGAATGTGAAAATACGGCGGATATTGCAACACATGACAATCTTCCCTCAAAAGTTGGACGCAGAATCCGTGAAACGTGGAGATACGCCCGACACCAAAGTCACCGATCATTTGCCGAATTCGCCTTTTCATCTCACCGGCAGCCTTATTAGTAAAAGTAACGCATAGTATGTCGGACGATGTAATGCCCAGTGTATTCACCAAATAGGCGTAGCGATGGGTCAGGGCGTTTGTCTTCCCCGATCCCGCTCCAGCAATGACGCGAACATAGCCTTCCGTAGTGGTGGCAGCCTGTTTCTGTCGGTCGTTGAGTTTGGTAAAACTGTTTGAAAAATGGGACATAAAACCTGCGTCTCTTGGGATTTTTTGATTGTTTATTGTACCACTGAATTCCAAAAAGCGTTTCGTCAGGTACGACAGGTTTTGTCGTACCTGCGGGAGATTTTTTAGAAAACCGAAAATCAGAAAAATTTAGAGGATTGTGTTTTGTTCAGTGTGATACATCCCCTTGACTCACTGCTCGGAGACGCTACAATGGCAGGAATCTAAAACGTAGCGGACGCACACGTGACAGTACCAGAAAATCTAAACGATAGAGTAAACTGGGCAATTGAATTTGCCTGGAATATTACAATTTGCAAAATTGCTTGTGGAAAAATTAAAATTAACAAAGAAGCCTCATTGCAAATGCATTATTCGCTAAATTTGAAGACTGTTCTTGACCTTATCAAATTTTCTCCAAAGGACAGAGTTGAAATTGAATTGGAAACGGCTGTAATCGTAGAAGGAAAAACTTATATCATTGACATTTTATTGACCTACACAGATGGAATTGTCTCGAAGAAGCATTCGATAGAATTAAAATGCTACAAGGAATTTGCTTCATCTGGTGGAAAAAGAGGTGCTAGCGACATATTCATGAAAGATGTGTATCTTGACATTTATTACTCGGAACTTTATTTACAACATAAGTTTGCTGATTATACCACCTGTCTAATTCTGACGGACTATTCAAATTTCATTAATCCCAAAAGTAAAAAAACTAAAAATTGGGACTACGATATATCTCAAGGTCATTCTTTCACTGGCGGGCATTTTACAACGAGTATTGGTGGTAGAGATGTGGACTTTAGATTAAGGGAAACGTATGAATTTATTTGGCAAAAAAACGGTGATTATTGGGGCACAATACTAAGACCTAAATAATAAATCCGTTGCTGAGAAATGTTGTAATAGCGGATGTTTTCCGCAATCTCACAACTACGGTTCCGCTTTGCCGTACCGCCGGTGCATCTCCGTTATCTCCGCTTTGACACTCTCCCGCAGCGACTCCGGTTCTAATACTTCAGCGTTGCGCCCGAGTTTTAATATCCAAGTGATCAATTCGTAATTCGAGTTCGGCACAACCTCAAATTGCACAATCACATCACCATCCGGCAACGTCTCAAATTGCTGCGTCTCGTGCCAATGATGCTCCTGAACGTACCGAGCCATCCAACCCTCCACCTTGATACGCACCTTTTGTACCGGCTCATCATTGAAAACAAAAAAACCGAAACTGCGCCGCCGATAGGTATCGACATCGAAATCCTTCGGCTTTTTGAACTTGCCCATCAAACGCGCCGCCGCTACAATGCGATTCAATTTCCATGTCCGAATCTCTGCACGTTTGCAGTGAAAACCCACAAGATAAAATGTACCGCTTTGCATAATCAGTGCGTAAGGGTGAATCGTGTATTCTTGCTCTTCCACTGCCGGATACGAACGGTAACGTATGACGGTCTCTTTTTCCTCTTCGCAAGCCAATATCAACGTCGTGATGATGTCCGACTGTTGCGAGTAATCGCTCCAACCTGTCGTCGATTCGTGAAAGATTTTCAGCAGTTGATCGAGCAGGCGGACGTACTGCGTACCAAGTTGCTCCCGAATTTTTTGTAATCCTCTCTCGGAAGCCTCCCAAAGCGTGGAATTTGCCAGCGGTGCCAAAAAACGATGACCGAGATAGAGTGCCGCCGCTTCCTCGAAGTCGAACTTTGCCGGAACAAAAGGGTCTTCTTTGCTGAACCAGAGTTTGCGCCCGTGGGCTTCGGTCATTTCCAGAATGGGCAAACCGTGTTCGATCAATTTTGCTAAGTCCCGCTGGATCGTCCGCTCGGTAACATTGAGTCGCTCGGCAAGTGCTTTGAGCGTACTGCCGCCTTTCGATTCTTTGAGAATCGAGATCAATTTCCACTGTCGCGGCGTGGGCGTATTTTTGTGCGGCATAGGGTTTCCTTCGGTTTTTCCTTGCGAACCATGATTTTATCAGATTACACGTCAACCGAATACACAACCTTTGATCGTTTCCGATGCCTTTTCGTTACCCGATGTGCCTCAACAGGAATCTCGAATCAAAACGACTTTTAAGGCAACGTCTCAACGCAGCCGATTTTGCCGTCGATCATGGAAAACCAGATCCGATGGCTTCCGTCCGGCGTGAACCGATTCACAGCAGAGTTGCCGAGTTTATACGACCAATGCCGGGCACCCGTCGCCGCATCCAGTGCCGTTACCTCGCCCGTCGGCGAACCATGATAAATCGCTCCCGCATGCAAAAGAAGCGGACACGCCACATGGTCGTATTCGATGCCGGTTTCGCCTTCCCAGAGCAATTCAAATTTGTCCGAAACGGCAGAGACCGCAATCACTCGACCATTCATCGTCTTGGCATACGCGATTCGACCATCCGGTGAAGTGCCCATTGCTTCCCGCACCGTAAATGTGTTGTCCCGCCAAATTTGTCTGCCGGTCTTTCGGTCAATCGCCGTCATAAACCGATCCGGTGCAACGATCACCACTTGCGACTCGGAAATTACAGGGATCACATTGCCGGGCGAATAGAGAATGCCCCGTCGTCCGCCATTCCAAACCCACTGCTCCTTGCCAGTGGCGGCATCCAAAGCGTACAATCTTTCGTTCCACGCTCCGAAGGCAATGGTTCCATAGCCCAGTGCCGGTGCTGCTTGAAATCGACCGTCGATACCACGATACGACCACCGTTTTTGACCGGTACGAACATCAATTTTGCAAAACTCCTCTCGTCCCAGTCCGGCATAGCAATCGTCGCCATCAGCCAGAAAATCTCCTGAAACAGGTCCCAGAGTTTCAATCCGCCAAAGTTGTTTTCCTTCGGCGGTGTCCAGAGCCACCAATTCGTTGTCGGGCGTTCCGACAATTACCCTATCCGCAAAGAGAGCAGGCATCGAATAGAGGGGATATTTGAACGTTTTCTTCCACCGATCTTCCAAAGTTGGTTTTCCGTTGGCATTTGTCGCTATCTTGCAGTATTTGACTTCACCGAGCGAGTTGCCATAAGCCATGCATCCGCCTAAAATTGCAACACCGCCGAAGAGGGAAGCACCATCTTCACGAACGACGGTTATCGACACCCCATCCGGCAATGGTTTGTTGGAGATGACCAGCGGCGTATCCGATTTGATTCCTTTCACCGCATCGGGATCGCCCATCGTGATTGTCGCAAACGGTTCTCCTTGCGGCGTTCCGTATTCACGGGGGTAGATTGAAAGTTGATCTCCGTCGATTTCAATGACATTATAACTGGGCGGATTAGCCGCTCCGCGCAACAGCGGTCGCCCCATGAAGCCGGGTGTCGAGTCGAAATTGAGTTTGACGAGCCGGTGTTCATGTCCGCAAAAAGCGGCAACCACATTGTACTTTTTCAGCACTGCCGTAACGTCAGACCAATTACCGAGACCGTTGTTGAGCGGATAATGGGAAAAGACCAACACCTTTGTTTTCGGGTCTTTCGTATTTTCTGCGAGTTTTTGCTCAAGCCAATGGATGTCTTCCGCTTTGACATGTCCATTGCTCATTTTCATGTAGGGTCCCGTCGAAAAACCAATGCAGTAGAAGTTGCCGTGCCGAAATTCGAATCGGTCATTCCCCCAAATATCCGTAATGGTTCGGCAGGCATCTTCCGACCAGCAAGTTTCGTGGTTTCCGGGAATCGCATAGCATTTGACTCCCAGTGCATCGAAACATTTTTTAGCGGCAAGCAGTTCGGCTTTTGACCCTGCATTGGTCAGGTCGCCGGTTACAACCGCAAAATCGTAGGTATCCTTATCTCGCTGGGTTTCTTCAGCAATTTTTGCCATTGCCTGTTCTTGTGCGTTGCCCGGTACGATATGCGTGTCAGTCAGGAAAAGAATACGAACACCGTCGCCCGCAAAGCAACTGGATGCCGATATTAAAATCAGCAACAGTTGAACGAGCACTTGTTGAAATGGGAATCGAAGGAAATGAATGGGCATTGCTTGCTCCTTTCTGAAAATTGGTTTTGAATCGTTAGTAATGACCCTTAAAGCTCAACCTATTGGGGAAGTTTGGGGGCTTTTTTGGGTATTTTGGTATCAGGAACAAACGACGTTTCGATATTATAATCGAAAACGTTCTTTTGTCCTTCGACCACCTCAAATTCTATAGTGCTTTTCTCGTTGAACTCCGGCGGGACAATGCGAACATGGTATTCGTCCACGTCGTCTGTCAACGCTGTTCTCGGAGCACTGGTTTTTCTGTCGTAGGTCAGTTCGCAAGTGATACCGACGCGGTATTTTCCCGGCTTGACACCGTTACGTCCGGTCAAGGAATACTTTCCCCCTTTCACGATATGTCCTACACCGCCTGCGGTGCGGTCTCCGCCGTCGAGCGGCGAGAAGAAAATTCGGGCACCTGTTTCAAGCGGCTGTCCGTTCAGTTGAATCGTGCCTGTAACGGATTCCCTGCCATCGGCGGCGGGGTCTTTGACCGTACCGCATCCTGCGAGTCCCAGAAGGAGCACGAAGAGAATGTACCGTTGTGTTGTCATGATTGATGATCTTGGTTAAATTTTGATGTTGCAAACTGGAGTCCGTCATTGCGCTGCGTTCCATTCCGGCTTCCGTAACTGACGGCAAGCAAAACGCCGGAATAAAACGAAGTGGAATGACGGTCTTACAACGAAAGGGATTGTCCGCTATTGGCGGCTCCAAACACTCTCCACATCTCTCTGGAAACGGTGTCCGTATAGAAGGAGACGCTTCCATCGCCTCGCGTCGCATTCACACCGCCTGGGTGGTAGGACCGCGCCGATTGCCGGATTTCATACAAACCTCTCGGCGATCTCGTATAGTCGCAAGGGGCGTTTGGTGTCGTGGGAGACATAGGATCATCCGTACTTTTGTGGCAGTAATTGTTTGACATCATTTCGTCCGGCTGCTTCGAATTCGGCTCGAAGTAGGTCGTGAACATCGCAACCTCCCCGC
>Ga0082212_10007382_pt1 | contig 14544 bp, 11 predicted proteins | sample TergutNt197P3_FD_71548 | JGI IMG/M metagenome (GOLD analysis project Ga0082212, IMG submission 71548) | Neocapritermes taracua P3 segment gut microbial communities from Petit-Saut dam, French Guiana - Nt197 P3 | ecosystem: Host-associated > Arthropoda: Insects > Digestive system > Gut ... | reverse complement strand
AAGGTTGTTGTTCACTGGAGCCATTTAAGATGACGCGCATATTTTTGAATTTTCCGCTGTGGAAAATATTGATGAGTTCAGGTAGTTTGCGCCTGTCGGTATAGTTTTCACGCAGAACGAATACTGATAAATCGGCAAGTTGTCCAACGATGACGGCATCGGTAACTAAATCAACCGGGGCGCAATCGATAAATACGTAGTCGTACTCAATTTTCAATTTCTCTATCAATGATTTTAACTGATCGCTCATCAATAATTCAGATGGATTTGGCGGTATAGCGCCCACAGGGATAATGTCGAAACCGTCATAGTTTTGAGCCTCGGCAATAAATAAATGATCTTTCGGATTGCTCAAAAAGTCAGATATCCCCGACACAGGACTGTTGATATACTTGCTCAATGACGCCGTTCTTAAATCCAAGTCTAAAAGTATGATTTTTTTATCGGTAAGTGAAAAACTCTTGGCGATATTTGCAGATATGAAAGTTTTCCCGCATCCGGGTTCCATAGAGGTAAACATGATTACTTTCAGATCGGGTTTACAGGTAAAGTCTAAGTTGGTGCGGACGATACGGAATGCTTCATTGATCGCGCCTCTGCCTTGTGGCTGTACCAGAATCAAGTCTTTCGGGTCGGCTATTTTTGTTAATGGAATGGTTCCTAATGACTGAACAGGGAAGTCGCTCAGGTCTATTTTTCCACGAACAGCCGTATTGATCATACTCAGCCCCCAAATGACGCTGCCGGGGATACCCAGTCCTGCCATCACCACTATCAGCATGATTTGAACCTTTTTGGGTTTTACAGGCGCTGAACCGCCTGAAGGCATGCTGATCAGCCGCGAATTGGTCGTGGTGGTCACAAGCGCAATTTCATTTTCTTCGCGTTGCTTGAGCAAAGACATGTAAAGGCCTTTCTTTATATCTCTTTCACTTTCAATTGATTGTAATTCAATTTCTATTGCTGGGTTGGATGCTATCTGGGAGATCACCGTGCTTGCCTGCGACTGGAGGCTCTTTAACTGCATCGTATTGGTAGTTATCAGGTTGTCAACTGTCTGCAAAATTGACTGCCGCAAGGAGCCGATTGAACTGTTCAACTCCACCAACACCGGATTGCTTTCACCGCTATCGGCAATTAATCTGTTCCGTTTCTGAATTAATTCATTATGCTGCAAAATAGATGATACAATTGCCTGCTGATTCAAGCCTATGTTGGCAGGTAACAAATCCCAGCGTTTTCTTTCATCCTTTAAATCTTCCTGTATGAATTGGGCGATGGATATCTGTGTTTGAACTTCCGCCGCTTTTGTCGAATAATCGGTTTGCGCTCTCCTGTCCAACGATCCGGCGTCGCGGAGATCGGTTACCAAGTGTTGGCGTTTGAACATTTCCAACCTCTTGTCTATTTCAGTCAAATTATTATAAGCGGTTTTAATTTTATCATTAAGAAATTCTAAAGCGGTCACAATGGTCTGGTTTTTTTCTCTCAAACAATTTTCATTGTAAACACTGATCAATGTATTCAAAAAATCTTCAGCTCTTTGTGTGGATACATCTGACATATCCAAGATGATAATCGTATTTTCCTTGCTTGCAAGAGAAACCTTCAGTGACCCTGAAAATCCCCTGGCAACAGATCTTATATAATTTTTAGAAATTTCAACAGGTTGTTGCAGTTCAGTTGAATAATACAGGGAAGGTAAAATCATTATTTTTCCGACAGGAGTTGATGTTTCTTCGCTGAGTTTGACCCTGATCGTTTGAGATATTTTGCTATCCCCAAAAACAAAGTTTGAAAGTTGCGCCATACTGTCAGGTAATAACTTCAATTGAAAAGATACATACGCTTGATTGGTTGAGTCTGGAAATAACGCAATTACAGGAGATTGTGTGTACAAGTCAATTTTTTGTATTCCGTTTTTCGTAGTATAATTGATGTGCAAATTTAAGCGTTTGACCACTTCCTGAGCTAATTGCGGCGATTTTAGCGCTTCAATTTCATTATGTACATTGACTTTGTTGGGTCTATATTGACCGCGTTGGGCGAAAACTTCGGCTATATCGGGTTTGTTATCCTCGCTGATCTGCAAGGCTGCTACGCGGTTATATACCTTGGGGGTGGTTTTGATATACAGGAAACCGAGGATACAACACACGATGGTCGAAAGTACAAACCATCGCCAATGTTTGAGATATATGGCAACTGTATCGAATAACTGAAATTCGTCGTTTTTTGGAAGAGGTTGATTTTCCATATAATTGATGATGAATAGATTCTTTATTTGGTTGATATGATAATGAGGGATGCGATAGATGTAAGTAATGACGCCACTGAAATCCAAACGCCTACCGTTCTGTTTTCATTGATTCTCGATCTGGCAGCCACAGCATTATTAGGCTCAACATATACAATATCATTTTGTTGCAGATAATAAACAGGTGACTTGAGTAAAGCTTCAGAGCGTATATCTACCCGAAAGTAAGTAACTACTCCGTTGATTTCACGTTGAACAAGGACATTATCTCGTCTGCCATAAATGGTCATATCCCCCGCTCTGCTAAGCGCTTGAAGCAATGTGATTCTGTCTTCGGTAATGTTAAAAGTGCCCGGCGTTTTCACCTCCCCTAAAACAGATATATAAAAATTCATGAACTCTACGATAACTATGGGATCTTTCAGAAGATTTTCACTAATCAATTTTTGTTTGATCATTTCAGACAACTGTTCCCGATTCATTCCGGCTACGTGCAGTTTTCCCAATAAGGGAAATTCAATGTCCCCTTCCGAATCTACATGATAACCAAGTATTCGTTGCGTATAACTGGAAGATTCCCGCGTGCTCCCTGCCTGATAGGAATAGATGGGAAGGTTAAAAGCCACTACTAATTCAGGATTTTTACTGGAAACGATGATAGACAGAATGTCTTTGGGTTTCACTACAACGCCTGCCGCCTCAACTCCTGTTCTCATTGCGGCTTCATTTGCAGCATCCTGCAAATACACAACATTTTTTGATGCTTCGCATGAGACTAATACGCAATACAGCAAAATAATAAGTTTGAAATTCATTTTCATTTGATGGTCTGTTTTTTTTGATGTTATATATATTCCGACTTGTTACAGCTTCGCCACCGTCAGTCACATCCGAAGATGCCGACGAATCTTCAAATTATACGAAAATAGCAAAAATAAGTTACAAAAAAATACATAAAAACCAAATTTCTCAAACATGGTCGCAAATGTATGATTATAAATACTTTATTTGCTCAAGGATGATTTCCGGCCTTTTTTGGGCAAAATCTTTCATATCTTCAATGCTCTGACGCCAATATCTGATACCTCTGGGTTCTCTCCAGCGGGCAATCTGCCTTTCTATTTCCTGCCGGTATCTTACTTCAAAAATGTTGATTTGTTCCAGCATTTTTTCAGAAGTCAACTGATTTTTAACTAAATATTTATACCGGCCAATAAATTTTTCTTTAAATCCGGCATTTTCCATGAATCCAAAGAAAATCTGCGTTACAGGATTATGTGCATATTCGTTCCGAAGCCGTTCAAATGTGTTGATGTCTGGTTCGTTCATACTGTTGTCCAAATCATAAAACAGCCAGCGCCATTTACCGGCGTCAATACCATTTTGTTGCATCGATTCTGTTTGGCGGCCGAACCGGTAAAATCTGACATTGTTGCCCGGCCAGTCCAAATTGGCGAAAAAGGTTTGTAAAATCATGTATTCTATGAAATTGTCCACATCAATTTGCGTACATGCGGCATGGTAGGCGGTTTGGTCTGCCAATGAATTTTGCCGGATAAAGCTCAGCAATTGCTCAAATGATTGCAATGACGATTCCGGGCCATAATTCATGGTATAATGGTTGGCGAAATACTCAAAATAATTGACGATGGAAATATCTTGCAGTGGAACGTCATATTTGGCGGCTAAATAATTTTCTTCCTGTTTCTCGCGAATGTTATGAATACCCCAGTAATTCCCGTTGATATAAAGCACAGAAGGCGTATATGCCTGAAGGTCAACTCCGGTTCCGTTGGCTAACCGATGAACCAGCGCGTCCTGAAACAACGTGTACAGGACGTCGTTGCCGGAATTTCGCAACAACAACCTTTTGTACGTTGAATCGGGCAGTTCATCAAAAAACGGATGCCTGATCACGGTATCGCTTTTGTTGTCGGGCATGATTCGCAGCGATTTTTCGGCAAATGCTCTGGAGCCCATACCATTGATACAAAGGTTTATATTCTGTTCAAAAAGCGTTTTCCCTGAGATATCCATCAGAATCAACGTTGCAGGACGAGTCCACTTCGGCCCCCGCTGATGATAATTTGCAGGATAATATATCCAATCCTGAGAAGAAGGCTGTTGGTTAATCTCAACCATTGCCTTTTTACTGTAATATTTCTCGCCCAGCACATAAATTCCTTTCGTGGGAGAGAATAAACTGTCCGGTTCGATTAATATATGAACTATATGAAAACCAAGATGCTGACCAATATCAGGAGCGCTGTATACCACATTTTTCACTTTTCCGTATCCCACGCCCGCCCTGAAGCATCTCGCCCTGATGACGGTGCTGTGACTTTGCCTGCCCATAGGAGGATACCACACAAGCGACGTTGCGATGTACATCATATCCCTGTTCAGGTTTGTATTCGGGTCAACAGTAATTCGTTTCTGATATTTTCGGGAACGAACAGTAGGAGTTGAGCCATCAGTAGTATAATAGATGTCGCAACCCGAAGGCGCATTGATTTCAAGTTCAAACGGCTGTCCGTAAATGCCTTCTGGAACCGAGAATACGGGAAGCGGAATGTTGTCGCACGAAGTCAGGCAGTCATAACTTTTCCATTCACGTTCATTTGCTATTTGACGGTATGAAACAACCGAAATCACTATAAACAATGCTCCGAGAACTCCGAAACACAAAACCATCCATAAATGATTACTTTCTTTTGTAGATGATTTTATGATTTTCATTATACAATCGCATATAAATTTTGTACCCCCAACACATATTTGGAACTTTTCGTAACCCGAAAAGGGAAATGCTGGGAGATTCGGTTGATGTGATCCTCATTTTCAGGGTCGTATTTGATTTCGAGAATCAGATCGTTTTTAAAATGATGGCACACGTTAAAGTCATTCATGCCGGAATGTATCCGGTAATAAGTCACATCCTTGTCCAATGTGATTCTGAATTTTTGATCATCCGAAATAAAATATTCGCGAACATATCTGTTCAAAAGGGTGGGATAAGTGGTCAATAATTCATTCTTCACCGGCAAGGGAAGATTGTTGGCTTTAAGTTCCCGTTTCAATTGCCCGATTGTAAATCCCGTACCTGTATGGATGTTGGACAACGGATACGACTTTTTGTCGCCCAACAATCCGTTTTTCAATTTGTATTCCAATGTCAGTTTTTTCTGAAAGGAAAAAGTATCATCATACCAACGGATTCTGATTTTTTTCCTCAACTGCTCGCCATTGACGTTGTCGTAAAAAAAATCAAACCCCGGCGTGTCCATGTAAATATTGTTGATGGTACGGGGATAAAAGGCTTCACGGAAAACGGCGGGATGAGTTAATATCAGACTTTTGACATGGTCGAAATCAAACTCTGTTCCCGGCAGGTAATATTTACGCTCGTAACGATACATTTAATAATCTTTTGAAGTATCCATAAAACTGATGCTCGCCTTTCCGTCTTCCCGAACCAATTGTTCCCTGATGCTTTCAAAATTTTTGACGTCGTCGAGATCGAGGTAGAACGAGGCTTCTAACCGCCCGTCGGTTTCGTCGGTGCGTTTCAGTTTTACGGCAATGCTGTTGGATGAAAGAATTTCAATAATTCTTGTAAGACTTAATTTGTTTAGATTACACACAATAAGTATATACAAGCTCATGCCCGTTGTTTTGTCCTTTATCTTGTGAAGAAGAACAATGAAAGTGACGATACACACGAAAGCGAGCAGCGTAATAGCGATTTGCGATGCTCCACAACCTAATCCGATGGCAATGTTGAGAAACAGATAGGTCAGCTCTTCCGGTTCTTTGATAGCCGCGCGGAACCGTACAATAGACAAAGCGCCAACCAAACCCAGCGAAAGCGCCAGTGACGATTTGACTACCATGATGATAAACATGGTGGTAGTGGCTAAAATAACGAAGTTTCTTGCAAAAGTTTTCCTGTTGGAAAGACTGTTCCCGTATTTTACGTATACCTTGCTCAGTATAAACGATAACAAGGCGCATAAAAGCATTGCAAAAAGGAATTTCAGAAAATGCAAAAGAGCAAAATCAATGATATTATCTGCTGCAAAATACTTTAAAACTTCAACAACTTTTTCTGCGTTCATCACTTTATCAATATTTATTGGTTCAATTTGTTCATATTATTATAATTAATACGAACGATGAAAGAAATAGTTACAAAAAACGCAAAATTATTCAGGAAACATGCCGACGGATCGAAATCAGAAACTTACTTTCAACAAACTCGATGAGTTGACCGAAAAAGTTGAAAAATTCATGGCGAAAGTCATTGTAAAATGCTTCCATTACGCTGATAGCAAACTCGGTTTCGTTGGGCAACGACGTGCGTTTCGACATGGTATCCAGCACATCGCGGATTCCGTCAAGAGTAGCGTACCGCTCAATCCAGCGTTCACTCATGAAGCCGGGCAAAAAACTTTTCAACCGTTCGGGAAGTATTTCGAATCTGTTCAGTATTACATTGTGCATCCGATTCACGTAATCGTGCAACAAAACGTCGCAGAAATCCTTCCAGTTACTTGCTAAATAGTGGTCATAAAGAATATCAATAATCACTCCCGAATATCTGGCATAACGGGAATGGAAACGGCTGGCGCTCTGTCGTATGACAGGATGCTGGTCGGTGAACGAATCAATATTTCGGTGCAAAGTAATACCTGTCTGGATATCTGTGGAATACTTCAGGTAATCGCTTCCTTTTACCCAGTCGCCGAGGAAATTCCCGATCTTGATCTCGTCGTTATCGCCCGACAGGTATGTATGAGCCAGATAGTTCATTAGGTCGAATCCTTCCTGTTACACAAAATATGGGTAAAAATTGATAAAATAATGTATATCAAAATGATTGCAGATAAACCCGCCCAATGCAGGAATATCAGGATAAATGCCGAAAGCGCCATGAAGATATACCGAATTTGGTTCTTTTTCCAGTCGAACGATTTGAATTTAAGCGAAAAAAGAGGCAGTTCGGCTACCAGCAGGTACGAAAAAATCACTGTTATTGCCAACAAAAAGAATATATTTCCGGCAAGCATGGACAACAGTTGGTTGTCCGGCGATACGAAAGCCAGCGAACAGATGAACAACGCATTAGCCGGAGTTGGCAAACCGATGAACGAGTCGGTTTGGCGCGTATCAATATTAAACTTGGCCAACCGTAACGCCGAAAAGACGGCAATTACAAATGCAAACATAGCGATGAACCAACCGCAGGTAAATATTTCAACCGGCAGGCCATGCCGCGCTGTGGCGGGCAACAACAAGGCATACATGATACACGCCGGAGCCACGCCAAAACTGACCACATCGGCAAGCGAGTCAAGTTCCTTTCCCATAGCGGAATATGCTTTGAGCCAGCGAGCCATGAACCCGTCAAAAAAGTCGAAAACGGCTGCGGCAAGGATGAAATATGCCGCCATTTCCAACTTCCCGTTCAACGCGGAAATAATGGACAAACATCCGCAAAACAGGTTCAGACATGTGATTGCGTTCGGTATATGACGAAAAGACGATATTTTTTTTGACATACGAATAATTGATTTTTTGACAAAAGTAAATGAAATTTGTTACTTTTGTTGAAAAAAATTTATTTATGATGAATAATAACAATACCTCTGTACTTCTTATTTATACGGGTGGAACCATCGGAATGACCGAAAACAGAAATACCGGACTGCTCGAAGCCGTTGATTTCGCACGCCTGAAAGAACATATTCCCGAATTTGCCATGCTCAGATTCACGATTGACAGTATTCAACTCGATCCGCCCATCGATTCGTCGGATATGGACTTAAACGGATGGATAAAGATCGTGCGGATCATACAGGACAATTACAGCCGCTACGATGGATTCGTGGTGCTGCATGGCACTGATACGATGGCATATACTGCTTCGGCATTGAGTTTCATGCTCGAAAACATCGACAAGCCGGTTATTCTTACCGGTTCGCAGTTACCGATTGGTAAAGTACGTACCGACGGCAAGGAAAATCTGATTACCGCTTTGGAAATTGCTGTGGATAAGGCTCCTGACGGACGCCCGTATGTGCCCGAAGTCTGTATTTTTTTCCAAAACGACCTGATGCGCGGTAACCGTACCACCAAGGTAAACGCCGAAAATTTCAACGCATTTAAGTCAAATAACTATCCGGTACTGGCTCAGGCCGGGGTGCATATCAGGTACGAACGCCACCTGATTATTTATCCCCGCATCCGCCAGATGCCGCGGTTTCATTATACGATCGATCCCAATGTGGTGATTTTGAAACTGTTTCCAAGTATTTCGCCTGATATGACGAAGGCTATTCTCAATATTCCCAACCTGAAAGGAGTAGTACTCGAAACTTACGGAATGGGTAATGCTCCCAATCTCAGTTGGTTCCGGCAGGCTGTACAAGACGCCGTTGAACGGGGAATTGTGATCGTGAACGTGTCGCAATGCACTACGGGAACCGTTGAGATGGAACGCTACCATGCCGGAAAGATATTGCTCGATGCAGGCGTGGTGAGCGGCTACAACAGCACCACCGAGGCCGCCGTCACTAAACTGATGTTCCTGCTGGGACAGGGAATGACTCCCGTACAAGTGAAAGAACATTTAAGATGTTCGCTTGCAGGCGAAATTGATGTAAATTGACGTTGTATCAACATCATAATCTTACATGTTATACAATCTTATACATCTTACGGGCTTATTTAAAAAAAGGCTTGACAACATATCCTGCCATCAAACCTCAGTCCATAACCAAACCTCATTGATTAATAGTAAGACGGAAAAATGATGAAACGTTGCGTGAAAAAATGATTTTTTTTTGGAAAAACAGTTTTGCCGGTAATAACCGAACAGCCTTTCCACATTTTTCCAACGCATAGTTGGTGTCTGACAGGAAAAATGTAAATGTAATATTCAACGCACCTCCCCTGTATTCCGTCAGGAATCCAACCCTAATCCCAGAATTGTTGCATTCCTGTATTTGTAGCCGATGCCTGTGGGGTAACATTTTTTTGCCAAGCTAAAATTTATTTACTCGCCGGGCAGCAAAATAGAAGGAGTTCTAAAATTATTCATATTTTTGTCGGCTTATTTTAGTCATAAGATCATATTTCTCATATTACGATGTATCAAAAATATTATATCATTCTTTTCATGTTGTTGTGGAATAGCGTGTTATTTGCCCAAACCGACAATTTCGGAGTCGTTGCGCAAATAGATCTGGAAGAAGTCGTTGTATCGTCGACCAAAGAGACCAACGAACTAAAAACGTTACCCGGCTCCATTTCTTTCATTACGCCCCGAATGATCGACGAACAGAAAATTATTTCGATTGTCGATTTAAGCGCTGTCATTCCGAATTTCTTTGTTCCGAATTACGGTTCCAAAATGTCGGCATCGGTATACATTCGCGGAATCGGAGAGCGCAGTACGGGACAGGCGGTAGGCTTGTATGTCGATAATATGCCCTATTTGGACAAATCGGTTTTTAACTTTGAATTTTTGGACGTGCAGCGCATCGAAGCGCTCAGAGGGCCGCAGGGAACGCTTTACGGACGGAACGCCATGGGTGGAATCGTAAATATTTATACGCGCTCGCCTTTGGATTACGAAAGAACCAAAGTAACGTTAACAGCCGGTAATTACGGTCTATTTCGCGCCAACGTATCCGTTTCTAAAAAAACCGGCAAAAAAGCGGGAATTTCGCTGAACGGATATTACGATGGAAATGAAGGCTTTTTCGAAAATCAATACGACGGAAAACGCGCCGATCGGTTGCGTTCAGCCGGTGGCCGCTTTCGTTTGGATGTGCGACCTGTTGAAAACTGGACGGTGCAACTGATGGCCAACTACGACCATTCCGATCAGGGCGCTTTTCCTTACGGAGAATACGCCAACGGCAAGATTGCGCCACCCAATTACGACCATCGCGGAAAATACGCCCGCGAAGTGGCAGGCGGCAACGTCAACGTGGAATTTAAGAACGGGAAAATACTCTTTTCTTCGTCCACAGGGTTTCAGTATTTCGACGACGATATGCGCATGGATTTGGACTATACGCCTCAACCTGTTTTCACCATCAACCAGTTGCAAAAGGAACGAAACTGGACGCAGGAGTTTGCCGTTAAATCCAACACGAAAAACAATTACCAGTGGTCGTTTGGCGCTTTCGGATTCAGCCGCGGTTTGCGAACGGATGTGGTAACCACCATGGGTAGCGCGGGCGTCGAAAATGTGCTGCAACCGCTTCTTGATGCGGCTACAGCCAATAATCCCCGCGCCCCGTCGCTTGTGGCTACCGACAACGAAATCCCTATTCCGGGAACGTTCAAAACGCCGGCTTATGGAGGCGCATTTTTTCATCAATCAACCTGTAATAACCTGATACTTGAAGGTTTATCGCTGACGGCGGGGATACGTTTGGATTACGAAAAAACGGAATTGGATTACAACACTTCCATGATGGCAAATATCGACGCGGTGATGCACGGTGTGACGGTTGGTTCGCAAGAGGCCGGAACGACGTTGGTTGGCGCCGGTTCCATGTCGTTTACCGAATGGCTGCCCAAAGTCGCCCTGAAATACGATTTCAATAGAAAACGTTACGCTTATTTTTCTGTATCAAAAGGTTACAAGGCTGGCGGATATAACATACAAATGTTTGCCGATATTGTACAGGAAGTGGTGAAGAAAAAATACCAAAGCGGAAAACCCGATGATCCCATACCGGAAGAATCATCTGATGAGATACTTGCAACAGTGTCGTACCATCCCGAATACAGTTGGAATTATGAAGCGGGTTTCAAAGGCGAAATCATTCAGAACATGCTTCATGCGGAAACCGCCGTTTTCTACGTTGACGTGAAAGACGTGCTGATCACCCAATTCGTGGAAAGCGGTCACGGGCGTTTGTTGAAAAATGCCGGACACGCCGAAAGCATGGGATTTGATTTGGGATTAACGGCAAATGTGATCGACGGACTCACCTTATCGGCTAATTACGGATTCACACGCGCTATCTTAAAGGATTACAAAACGGATGAAACAGGAACATCCAACTATTCGGGAAACTACATTCCGTTTGCACCGCGGAATACTTTTGCAGTAACTGCGGGTTATAAACGCGCGCTAAGCAACCGCCGCGTCATCGATCGGTTCAACGTGCAGGCGCAATATAACGGCGCCGGAAAAATCTACTGGACGGAAGCCAACGACGTGTATCAGAATTTTTACGGATTGTTGCATCTGAAAGCAGGAATGAACAAAGGCATTTTCGGGTTGAACCTCTGGACGCGAAACACCCTGAATACTGATTACGCTGCTTTTTATTTTGAAACAAACGCCCTGAATTTAGCGCAAAAAGGCGCTCCGTTCCAAATTGGCGTTGATTTGACGGTGGCGTTTTAACGATTACTCTCCCACCACGATTTTCTTCACCACTCTCCGGGTATTATCATACGCACACACGATATACATTCCGGAAGGATAACCCTTTACGGGAACAGTCACCAAACGGTTGGCGATGGCGGTGTTGGAATAAAACAGCTGACCGGTTGTACTCCAAATTTCGATACGGGCGACGGAAGCGTTGTCATCAATTTGTATGTTCACGTAATGGCTGGCAGGATTCGGAAAAACCGTAATGCCGGGCATTTTGATCCATTCGGGCTGCGACAGCACATCATCGGGCGACACGTCAATCACGGCGCGCACTTCCGTGGAAATCTCGCCAAGCCATCCGGCATTGGCATTCACTGCGGTATAAATTTTAATGAAGTCGATAGCGTCAAGATGTACCGGGCGTCCTTCCCCGTCTACCGCCCAGTCGATATCGAAAGCATCGCCGCCGTCGCCTTCGGTCACGCCAACAGTATGCGGGTTATCAGGAAGGAAAGGCGGTTTTGAGCCGGTGAACGGTAAATTGTCCGCGTAACCATACGATTGCGCCGTGATACGAATAAACTGCGGGTTGTCGTCATTGATGTCATGCCCGATCAACGTACCCGTGAAACTTACCTCGTCCTGCGGATAGCCGGTGAAAATTTCCGGTAACGGATAATAGGGCTGCCCGTGTGCCGACACCTTTTTCAACGCACTGATCTGTCCCTCGCTGTCACTCCATTCAACGTCGGCTGCCGCTTCTGATTTGGGATTCCTGTAAGTAATGGTATAATTCCGAATGGTTGCGGGCAAGTCGTAGGCGCTGCCCTTAAGTTCGTACCAGACGCCGTTGTGTTCCCCGCAGCCGGTTTCACACATCACCATTACAATACCCGGCTCGGAGTGATTGGGCGTCGCATTGCCTGCCACCGTAAAATCGACGCCGTAAGGGTTGTCGGGATCATTCAGTATTTGATGGTCAAAACCCAGTACGATGTACCCGCCGAACCCGCCCAGCGAAACCAATCCGTCCAGTCCGCCCACGATGCTTTCAGCCGCTTCGGGCGTTCCGATACCTTCCTGATTGATGAACTGCCCCGGCGCAGGCTTGTATTCAATTATCCTGCTGATGAACGGACTTTTACCGGTTTCGGCCGCACGAAGCGCCTGCCAGTCGGGAGAACCCGTCTGTGCCTGTATCGCCGGCGAAAACAGGATGAGGAATAAAATCGGAAAACGCAAAACTTTTGTATGAATCATACTATTTAACTGTCCGCGCCTTAATGTTGTCGATACAGAAATATGCAGGCGTGTTCATCCCCCACTCGCCATTATCGGTTGAAGACAGGGAAAATTCAAGTTTGGTAATATTTCCTGTTTCAACCTTTACAGGGTTCCATACATTGGTAATTTGAGTACCCTCGCCCAGATTGATGGCGATAATTTCGGTTCCGTCCGTTGATGTAACCGTTATTGTCAATTCAAACAAATCGCCTTCTTCAAATTCCCTTGCAAAATGATTGGGATCTTCGCCTTTCATTGCCAGAGCAGCCAATGTATTATTCGCTACATCAAACGACAAATCCTTCACCGGCTGGTTGAAAGTAACCGTTATGGACGGAGCATCCCAAACGCTGATAAATCCCGCCATAAAGATGTTTTCAGGCGAGTCGCCGGGAACATACGCGCTAAATTCATTGGTAGCATAATCGAAAAGCGTAACATTGTGCATTTTCGAATATGCAAATCCGTACCAATACGAATAATCCCATTCCCCGTCATACTCATACGAGTTTTGGAACGACACAATTCCTTCAGTAAATACGCCTGCCTCTCCGGAATCGTTTTTGTACTTCAATCCATCGGGGAATGTTGTATTCTGAAAATCAACCAAAACATCATAAGGATCTTCTTTTTCCTTATGACACGAAACACAAACACACGGCAAAATCATTGCCAGAAAAACAAATCTAAAACGTAAAAACATAATATAAAATATTAAAAATGAAACATTACCGGAGGTTTTCACCGTTCGGCATAAAAATAAAAAAAACTGCGAAACATTCCGTCCACCGACGCCCTTTTCCCGTGAGTTATCGGTTTCATCGTGGTCATTGGCAGGTCTTCTGACTTGTCCCTGTTTGCAAACGCCTTCCCGAAACGGAATGTTCCAGTGGCTTGGGTATTATGTTTGCAACATAACGCGGGACACACAGCAGCGGGTACTGTCCGGGATTTACACACCGGTTCCCTTTTTCATTGCATCGACCGGATGATCAGATGCAAACCAAATCGGGCGCAAAAATAATGTTAGTTTTTGTTTTTACAAAAAAATATTTGGCAAAGGGGCAGAGCAAACGCATCTAAAATTTTCAATATTTTTTTGAGATACGCGTTATCCCACCCTGCTTTTAATCTTTTTCCCTTAATTCCACATTTTGTTGTGGTTTCTTACCCTAGAAAAAGTTGACTCACCAAAGAGTCAAATATGCAAATACACACAAAGAAACAAAAGTTGTATTACGATGAAGTAATCAGATTACATCGCGAGTATGGATATGGAGAGAGTCGCATATCCAGGATTTTACCGATAGGACATGCTACGGTTTCCCGCTGGATATCTATCTTTGCAGCGGACAACAAAGAAATATCCGTTCGCATGAAAAAGCAGAAGCAGAAGATAGATACTAATGTTTCGCACCTCTTTTTAGTGTTTTGAGGCACAATAAATTGTTGTCGTATCTATTTTTGCAATTTGCTATGTATCAATGGATTGTTTTTTCCATATTTTCAACTTGCTTTTTTATAACATGTTTCCATCATATTTTCTACCCATTGTGCCATTTCAGGTTTACGCATCATCAAATCCATTACATCGTCA
>Ga0082212_10007381_pt1 | contig 14544 bp, 15 predicted proteins | sample TergutNt197P3_FD_71548 | JGI IMG/M metagenome (GOLD analysis project Ga0082212, IMG submission 71548) | Neocapritermes taracua P3 segment gut microbial communities from Petit-Saut dam, French Guiana - Nt197 P3 | ecosystem: Host-associated > Arthropoda: Insects > Digestive system > Gut ... | reverse complement strand
TCGGCTTTACCTCTGGCAAGGCGGAGGAGCCGAAGCGTAGCCGAGCTACGTGAGGTGACGACAACGCAGTCCAGGCGGAAAAAGGGCAGCGAAGATGGCGGCGAGGGGTTTTTAGAGGTTGCCTTAAGATGATGCAAAAAACAAAACGGGCCGCTTTATTATCGGTCCGTCTTATTTTTTGCATCGTCTTCATTATGCTCTTTGCACTTTGCCGGAACGCAGGCAACGGGTGCAAGTGACAACTCTTTTGGGGGTACCGTTTACCACAGCGCGAACCCGCTGTAAATTGGGCTTCCATTTCCTTTTGTTTCTGATATGAGAGTGACTAACTTTCATGCCGGTCACAGAAGTTTTGCCACAAATTTCACATCTAGCCATAAGCACACCTCCTTCTGGCTATCTCAGGTTGATAGACACTATGCTATTTTAACAGAAAGAGAGAGTTTTGGCAAGTTTTTTTTAGTGGCTGAGAAAAATTATTTAGCTAATAAATTTCATTTTTCTCCCCAAGCAGAGGGTCGTCTGTTTTATCACAAAAGCGAGCCATTATTAATAAAATATAGGTGAGCGGCGATTAGTAGATTTATGGAGGTGAGGTGCTTTTGAAGACGGAAAAGGAATTGTTACGCAAGGTAGGGCAATATAAGCATCAACTGGTGATGGCTATAGAAGAAAAAGCCAGCTATGATAATAAGCTTTGCCCTGATATAGATTTAGTAATATTTTCCTTAATAGATAAGTTGGAAACTCTCTTTTGGGTTTTGGAAATGGAGTTGCCGGAGGGAGATTTGTTGGATGGGCTAAGCAGAGCTAACCACTAGATATTTATTAACACCTGTATTTTAAAAAAGGCGGGCTTGTTCCGCCTTTTTTAAAATACAGGTGTTAATGATTTTTAGTCGATTTCCAGCCAGATATTGGCTTTGCCTTTATGTTGTTGGATTAGGGAGCGGGCCATTTGATTTTGACGGTTACTCATACGAAGGCTATAGGCGCATCCCCTGCTCAGATGGCGAGGGGTAGGTATCAACTCTCCCCTGATACCATTTTGGGAGAGCAGCGCTTCCATGCGGACAGCTTCCGTCATATTATTAAAGCCAATGAGGAGATTTTTTTTACTTCCCATAAAGTTACATCCTTTCTTAAGAGCTTGCCTTCAACCAGGGTCCAGGCTCAAAGGGTGAAGGATAGGCTATATAAACAGTATATGAAGGACAAAGCCTGAATGAAACAACTTCTAAAACGCTCGAAGACCGCCTTAGTATAAAAATAGAAAATCCTGGCAATAATTTGGCCAGGAGGTGTTCATATGCGCAAAAAAGATGAAAAAGAAGTTGACCGTTATGGCTTTGTTCGTTATAGCTCCACCGAAAGAAGGGTTCGTCGGGAGCGGCGGCGTTGGATCTTGACCATGGTAGCCGTGGCTTTGCTGGTGGGAGGGTTTACTGTCTGGAAAAGCCCTCTTTGGAGGATTCAGCCGGTAGAGGTTACCGCCGATCCTTTCCAATTCAGCCAGCTGGTTCTGCCCATGGATGAATTGATCCCTGCCTTTTATCCGGATCTGGCATCTGAAGTAGGGTTGCTAAGTACAGAAGAGGCAGCTCCGGAGGAGGAAGTTTCAGAGGAGGAAGTTTCAGAGCAGGAAGTTTCGGAGCAGGAAGAACCGGATGTTTTAGCGGAGGAAATTGTGCCTGTGATCGGGCCGCCGCCTTCCGTCTGGCTGCTGCCCTTTGGCGGGCAGTCCCCTCAGGAAGAACGGCTTTATGGTTATAGCTATGATCCTACCTATGAAGATTTTCGTTTTCATGGAGGGATCGATTTTACCTTGCCCATTGGCGCCCTGGTATTAGCCAGCGCCGCCGGGAAGGTGGTCAGCCTGGAGCAAGGGGGGATTTGGGACGGTTGGGTGATATTGGAACATGATGGGGGCTATGCCAGCGCTTATTATGGAGTATTACCACTTGACCTGAGCCTGGGCCAGGAAGTAGCAGCCGGCGACAGCATCGGCACAGTCTTACCGGCCCCCGCAGCCGAAATCAACCAACAACCCCATCTCCACTTCGAAATCATCAGGGAAGACTTGAGGGAGGACCCGCTGGCTTATTTAGTTGGTATGGAGTAGGTTTTTAATAGATTTGAGCCAATTCTGTTCCGCTATAGTAGTGAGCTAAAATAGATTCACAGTCATAGCCGGCCAGCGCCATGCCTCTGGCTCCCCATTGGCAGAGGCCTACTCCGTGGCCGTATCCTTTTACCTGGAAAAGGAAATTGTCATTGTCTTTTGTCCAACTGAAAAATGTGGAGTTTAAGCCTAGCTTTTGCCGGAGTTCCCCGGCGGAGAATTCCTGGTTTCCGGCTGCTGCTTTCATTACCCGGCCGCTATCCCCTTGGCTGATCAAGCGAAGGCTTTCAGCCTGTGCCAAAGTAACTTCCAGTCTGGCAGCAACTTCTTCTAAAGTCATGCTGACCTGACTGCTGTATTTGGGCGCTTCCCGGTCAAAGGGGCAGTCTACACTGATAAGCCAGGGTGAATAACTGCCCCAGGTTTCGGCGCAATCCGCGCTTCTTCCTCCGCAAACGGCGGAATAGGGGGTTGTAACCAATTTCCCCTCATATGTGAGGGTCAAGCCGGCGGTGGCAGTCACCGCTCTACTTATTTTGTCGATATTAGCCTGGCTGTCTTTGCCCCAGTATCCGGCCGTTTCATCCGGGGGGATATAGGCCTGGCAGTGGGCGGGATTGCTGCAAACGTTAACAGCGCCATGTTTATTGGTCCCTCCGGCAAAAGCGCAGCAGCGCATAATATAGGTTCTAGCTGCGATTGCCTGAGCTTTTAGCGCTTCCTCCGGAAAATTAGCCGGCATTTCCGCAGCTAAAACCCCTATTAGATATTGATCCAAGGGCAAGAGTGTCTCCCGGCCATTGGGCAATAGCACCCGAATCTCCGGGGAATTTGCAGATATGACCTGCATCGCATCGGTTTTTTTATTGCCAATGACCAGGGTCAAAAAAAGGGGTATGATAGCCAAAAGCAGAAATAGGGACAGGCAATACCAGCCAATAGCCTGGCGCAAACGCATATCTTTCACCTCAGAAAGATTATATGCATCAGTAAATGCTTTTAAACCCGAAAGGAATGACTAAATAAATGATTATTAACATGAAAAGAATCTGCGTATACATTTTTTGTTGCTGTACTCTATTCTTTCCTGCTTGTGCCCAACCGGTCAATAGCACGCAAACGGATGATGCTATGGTCATTGCCTTTGGGGCTTTGGGGGCTCAACTGACAGAAACCCGGCTGGCAGCCTGGCGGCCTTTAGCAGAAGAAATGCTTCCATTAGAGACTATGGAGCAGATAGCAGCCGATATCGCAGACTCGCTTGGTTTAAAACAGCGGCGGCCGTATGCCATCAAAGAGCAAAACTGGCAGAGCTATCAGCTGGACGGTGAAACTGATCAATCATCCTATCAGGTCTTACTCCAAACCAGTGAGTTGCAGACTTATCTGATAGTCAACAGCGCTTCTCCGGCTCATATCCGTCACTTTCCTTCCTTGAAGGCGCAAACCATAAACGCGGCAGGAGAGGAAGCCGAGCTGAATTGTCTGCTGGTAGGGGAACTGGATAGCGGCTATAGCAGCAAGGAATTGGCAAAACGTTTTAGCGCGGCTTTTGCTGCTGCTGGAATAAAAAAAGTAGAAGTAAGCGGAGATGATTCATATTACAGCCAAACCGGCTATCTGGAGGGAATTGCTCCGGCTTTGCGCTCTGGCAAAAATAAATACAATATCCAACTAGCCGCCAGCTACGATGAGGATAAAGGCATAACCATGGTATACCTAGGCTCACCCTTGATCTACAGCGACTATTGACAATTGACAATTGACAATGGACAATTATTGTTGTTTCGCTTCGCGAAACTCTTTATTTAATTATTGGTTTTGTGGAACAAAACCTTCCAAAATTGTCAATCATCAATTGTCAATTGTCAATTGCAAAGGCCCTAAACGGAAAAAGAGGATATAATGACCTGGCGTTGAAATATTATAAATCAGCTCTAATTAAAAAAGTAATCAGGCCTTTGGACAAGCGGGGGTTTATATATTGAAGAAGATTGTGATTGAGGGAGGGACCCCACTGAGGGGGGAAATCACGGTCAGTGGCGCCAAAAACGCAGTGCTGCCCCTGATTGCCTCCAGTCTTTTAGCGGACGGGGTCAGCCGGATTTGTGAAGCGCCTTGGCTGGCTGATGTGAACACCATGTGCCAGGTACTGGAGCATTTAGGCATCCAAGTTGGTTTTACTCAGGACAGCAACTGTCTGGAAATAGATACATCCACCTTAAACGGCATTGAGCCTCCGGGAGAACTGGTGCGGAAGATGCGGGCCTCTTTTTTATTGATGGGCCCTCTTTTGGCTCGCTATGGGGCGGCCAAAATGTCTTTGCCCGGGGGTTGCGCGATTGGCTCCAGGCCCATTGACCTGCATTTGAAAGGTCTGGAGGCTATGGGAGCCCATTTTAATATAGGCCACGGTTATATTGACGCCCAGGCCCAGCGCCTGCGGGGCAACCGGATCTATTTGGACTTTCCCAGTGTGGGCGCTACGGAAAACCTGATGATGGCAGCTACCCTGGCCGAAGGCGCCACCATTATCGAAAATGCCGCCGAAGAGCCGGAAATCGTTGATTTGGCAAATTTCCTCTCGGCCATGGGGGCAAAAATCAAAGGCGCCGGCACCAAGGTGATCAGAATCGAAGGTGTCAATCATCTGCAACCGGTCACCCATGTGGTCATCCCCGACCGGATCGAAGCAGGCAGCTATATGCTGGCTGCGGCGGCTACCGGCGGCGAGATGCTGATATGCAATGTCATTGATGAACACCTCAAATCCGTTACAGCCAAACTGCAGGAGTCAGGGGTAGAGGTTATTGAGGGTGAAGAAGGGATTTTGGTCCGGGGTCCGGATGCTATCAACCCGGTCAATATCAAAACCCTGCCCTATCCCGGCTTTCCCACGGATATGCAGGCCCAGTTCATGGCTTTGCTGAGTGTGGCCAAAGGTTCCAGTATTATTACAGAAACTGTCTTTGAGAACCGTTTTATGCATGTAGCTCAATTAAGCTTGATGGCCGGGGATATCCGGATCGAGGGTCACAGCGCGGTGATCAATGGAGTCAGCCGCTTGAAAGGTGCCAGAGTAGAGGCGACGGATTTGCGGGCCGGGGCGGCTATGATCATTGCGGGGCTGATGGCGGAAGGCAGGACGGAAATTGAGAATATTTGTCATATCGAAAGGGGTTATGCCAATATTTGCCAAAAATTTGAGCAGGTAGGAGCAAAAATTAAAATTGTGGATGATTAATCCTTGCTTTATTTGGAAAAAATATCCTGTTTGCTTCAGGATAAAAAAATCAACTAAGGGGAAAATTAGATTTGCAACACACTCTAATCAAGGAGGTAATAGCCGTGGCTAATAATAGTAATAAGAACAAAAACAAAAGCAACAGATCTAATTCTCCCAGCCAATGCAATGACGGCCCCAGCCAAAACAGTGGCGATGGCGGCCGCCGCAACCGTAGTGAATAGTTTGAACTAACAACCCTGTTTAAGTAGGATTCTTTGCCTAATAAATCAGTGTTTTGAAAAAATAGATTAGAGTTGAGCAACGATTTTTTCTTTGGCCAGACAAGAAAAAATCGCTTCTGAAGGGATAATGGTTTTCCATTATCCCTTCAGCATATTTCGGCTTCGGCATTTCTTACTTTACATAAATAGTCGAGGTAGGATAAATGAACAAACCTCTTGAGACTTTTTAAAAGGCCCATTTTGGGCCTTTTAACCACCGAATAGAGGATCAAAATCAATCCAAAAATCAATCTCTAGCACAGACTTTTTTGAGATTTTGAGAAAAAAGAGAAAAAGAGAAAAAACACATGCTTAGGCTAATATCCCTGTTGAAAGTTTCCAAAATTTATGCTATAGTGTTAGTACCTATGAGACACAAAGTGTCAATAAAAAAGGTTCTTTGCTTCAACAAAGCTTTCGCGGAGCGAAAAGTTACCACAATTCAGCACTCAGCATTCAGCATTCAGCATTGCGGGCAAAGCCCGCCTTAGAACATAAAAGGAAAAATTGATTTAAGAGAGGTATCGCCGATGAGTAATGCTTTAGTTACCATTTCAGATTGGTTGAAAGACCCCAATAATGAGTCATGCAAATTCATGATTCAGGTTCTTATTGCGCCTATTATAGTGGGGATGATTCTTGGGATATGGAACGCCATTATAAAAATACGCCCAAACTCAGCAATCGCTAATCACGAAGACCCCAAAAACAGAACTAAACATTATTTGTATTATTCTCAGCTAAAAATGAAAGCCGTCGGGTATGATGATAAATTTAAAAAACTGGATGACTTCTTAAAGCTTGGAAATCCTTTCAAATGGTGCTTAATAATAGGTGAAGGCGGTACGGGCAAATCTAAGCTGTGCTACGATTTTATGCGGTCAAAAGAGCGTAAATGGTGGAAACCATGGGGGTGGCAGCCATGTATGCCAGTGAAAACAGACAAAGGTTTCACCAAAGAAACGCTCGACGCATGTATAGAGCGTCTGCCAAGAAAAACTTTATTTATCCTAGACTATGCCGAATATAACACAAAAGAAATAAATAACTGGATGTCTTCTTTGTCTCTTGGTAGAAACAAGAAAAGAAAAATTCGCGTTATCTTGATCCAACGCAGGAAGTCTCCGTCTCAGGCATTTGACAACCTTTGCCACGAAGGTTATCAATTTCCCAAAAGCAACGATCCGATATCACTGAACGATTCGCTTAGCGATAATTCCATGCGGGAGCTTATCGGTAAATATATTAAAAAGTATAAAAAGAGCGTGAGTGAGACTTCCAATGAGATTTACGAAAAATTAGTGCGCTTTGGTCGAAAAAAAAAGACTTATTTGCGCCCTCTTTATGCCCTGATGCTCGTTGACGCGCTTTCGGAAAAAAAACCTATCTCGTACGCAAAAGACATATTAGAGCATACATACTATCGCATTCAACGAACAATAAAAGATTCTTTGGCTGACGACGGGTTTGGGGTGTCTGATAATGGGTATTCTAATGAACAGAAAACAGCGTTAATCTTAAATGTTATTGCAACGATGATAGGCACTGTTTCTGTTGACGCTACATGCACTGCTTTGGGAATTACTCTGCCAATTCAGCAAGCTTCATCAGATAAAAGATTTTCAGGAATATCAATCTTCAATAACGAAAACTGTGAACCGATTGAACCGGATATTATCGGCACATATTTCGTTTTAAAATGTATAGAGGATAATATTTTGGAGAACCCTTCTCAATATATTTCATATGCGTGGAGACTCGATGAAAATCACTATATGCGCGGTTTCATGAAGCGTCTGTTGCAGGAGTGGGAAACAAGCGAAAGCGCGTTCAAACACTTTAACCTAGATACTTTCTCTACCGTGGAAATAAGAGACGGTGAAACAGAAGTCGCGACACAGGCATTCATGTCTCATACATACATTAAAAAAATCATCATCCCAGCAAGCATAACACACATCAAATTTGAGGCGTTTACCGGTTGCGGGAATCTTGAGGAAGTTGTCTTTGCAGAAAGCAGTCAGTTAGAATCGATTGGCACAGCGGCATTTTACGGTTGTGTTCGCTTAATAACAATAAATCTGCCAAGTGCCTTGACCACGATCGGCTCTCATGCTTTTGAGAAGTGTCCGCTTGGTGATAGCGTAATTGTCCCCGCGAGCATCAATAACGCAGGGAAATTCGCTTTCTTTGGTTGCAGAGTAACTTTCCCCGACGGATTTGACGAGGCTTTTGAAACCAGATTACTTGGTGGAGAGACACTTGAATTTGGCGGCCTGATTTGGGATGTTGTAGATGAACGCTCATACAAAGGCAGAATACAAAAACTGATTATCACGCACGAAGTTATCGAAAAAAGAGCCTACGATGCCGTTACTGAAGACTTTTGGTATAGCGATGATTATACAGGAACGGACTGGCATAATTGTTCATTACGGGCATATTTGAACAGCACAGTTCACGAATACAAACAACCGGATGGCACAAAATCAAAATTTGATTTTAGCACAAACGGGTTCCTTTCCCGCTTCACTGACGAACAATTACGGCAAATCTGTCCGCTGGAAGAAAACGGCGTACCATTCACGGCAAATGAGAACAGCAGCGAAGGGTATGTTGCGGCAAACGAAACACAAGTAGCCCCCGTACCGGGAAAGGAAACTATTGATAAAGTATTCTTGTTAAGCACGAAAGAAGTGAAAAAGTATTATCAGCCGATAGAAATAAGCGCGGCGAACTATTTGAAGTGGTGTCATGGCAATGGTTTTGATGTGGGCGCTCCTGATGAGGAATTCTTAACAGGAGAATTTAGCGGATGGTTTCCTGCCGCGTTCCCTATGTCGGAAGATTTGATTGCTTGCGACGGCAAAGAGACGGCGTGGTGGTGGCTTCGGTCGCCCGGTTACAGCAGTGATAACGCCGCTTATGTCGACAGTGACGGTTACGTGAGCGTGAGTGGTTACAATGCGTTCCGTGAGTCGGGTGGTGTTCGTCCCGCTTTATGGTTAAATCTGTAATCTTAAATCTTTTAATCTTTTTGCGCCCGCAGGCGCAATTAACTTTACCCGCGAAGCGGGTCACAAAAGTTTTTAAAAATGGAGGTTGCCTGTGACCGCGCAAAAAAATGAGCTGACCGTTATCATGAAAGCCAAAGACCTCTGCACATACATAGTCAACATAACACAAAAGTCCCCAAAGCAGTTCCGTTTTACTTTTGTCGCTCGTATGCAGAATTTAGCCATGGATATTATTGAGGCTATTTACAGAGCAAATGAAGTTTTTATAGGCGCCGGGAATCCTAAAAACGCCGAAAAGAGGCTTGATCTGCAGCACAATGCATTGACACTGTTAAAATTGCTTGCGTATTTTTCAGAGATAGCGATGACGCAAAACTGCATTCTTCCAAAGCAATATGAACAGATTGCAAAACTCACCGTTGATTGCCAGCGCTTGGTCGGCGCCTGGATAAACAGCGAAAAAAAGCGATTACCGTCTTAACACGCAACGTTTCAACCGCTTTGCGCTAAAGACGTTATTCGAGGGATCCGGTTGTCCGGACGTGGTGGTGGCTTCGGTCGCCCGGTAACAACAGTAATAACGCCGCTTATGTCAACAATGACGGTAACGTAAACATGAATGGTAACAATACGTTCCGTGAGTCGGGTGGTGTTCGTCCCGCCTTACCTCATGCCTGATATTCGTTTGAAAGCTCGGCGAATCCGTGCGAGGAAGGTAAAGGAATCGGATTCCTTTCTGCCCAACGGGTGGAAAAACACAGATTGGCGGAAGTTTGGACGTGATTTTATTTTCAAACTTTACGGGTATGGCGCAGGTTGAACACCATACCCGCCGCCAGTTAATGAAAGCGGGAGAGGAATATGGCAGACGAATATGAAAGGCTGTGTGACTTTCAGAATTTATATGCAGCGCATAAAGCCGCCTGCCGTGGCAAACGAGGTAAATTTGAAGTCATCGACTTTGAGATGAACCTTGCGGTAAACCTATGTGATTTGCAATCAGCGCTTGCAAATAAAAACTATACACCCAAAGGCTATAATCACTTTAAAATTTACGAACCGAAAAAGCGGGAAATATTTGCCCCAAGCTACGCCGACCGTGTAGTTCAGCATTGCTTATGCGACAATATCTTAATGCCGGCGTTGGAATCGCGGCTGATCTTCGATAACGCCGCTTGCAGGAAAAATAAAGGCACGCATTTCGCAATTAACAGACTTTCAGGCTTTATGCGTGATTTTTACCGCAAACATGGTACACAAGGTTATTTCCTGAAATGCGATATCCGCAAATATTTTGAAAATATTAACCACGCCGTTTTAAAAAAGAAACTGCATAAAATCTGGGGTGATACCGATATTGGCGCTCTGCTCTGCAAAATAATTGACAGCTATGAAAATACCCATGGAGTGGGATTGCCCCTCGGCAATCAAACAAGCCAGTGGTTTGCACTTTATTATTTAGACCGCATTGACCGGCTGATAAAAGAACAACTGCAAATCAATTATTATACCCGCTACATGGACGATTTCGTTTTGATATATCGCGATAAAGAATATCTAAAGCAGTGTCTTGCAAAAATCCGGGAAGTTTGCGAAAACGAATTAAATATCCAGATGAATGACAAAACACAAATTTTTCCAATAAAAAACGGAGTTGATTATCTCGGCTGGCATTTTTACTTAACAGACACTGGAAAAGTTATTCGAAAATTGCGAACTTCAAATAAAAAGTCACTTAAACGGCGAATGAAAAAGATAGCGCAAAAATATAGTGATAGTATTATAGAAATGGATGATGTATCTCGCAGCATAGCGTCAACTTATGGGCATCTTAAACACGGGCATACTTATCGACTGAGGAACAAGCTGTCCTGGGAAACGGTTTTTGGAAGAACAAGTCGAAGCCAAAGAGGTTCAAAATGAACCATTTTGGGCCTTTTAAACCACTTAATAGAGGATCAAAATCAACCATAAGGCGCTGAAAATTGCATATGACGCGCATCACCGCCAGGTTGACGATAGCGGCGTTCCGTATATATACCACCCGGCATTCCTTGCCGCGCAGATGGACACGGAGGACGAGATCATCACCGCCCTATTGCATGATGTTGTTGAGGATACACCGGTCACATTTGAGGCTCTTAAAGGTGAGGGGTTCCCGCAGGCCGTCCTTGACGCGCTGAAGCTTCTGACTCATAACGATAAAAGCAAATACATGGACTATATCCGCCGTATCGGGTCAAATCCGCTTGCCGTTAAAGTAAAAATGGCCGATCTGCGCCATAATAGCGATCTTTCGCGCAATGCGGACTTGCCGCCAAAGAAAGCGGCGAGATGCAAAGAAAAATACGGCGAGGCCATACGGCTGCTTAGCGAGCGCGAAAAGAAGTGGGCGGATCTGATGCAAAAAGCGGAGAACAGCGACCCGACATCGCTGTTCCTGACGGGAGCCAAGTATTATTGGGGGGAAGCTGCTCCTCTCGACAAGCGCAAAGCGTTTGAGATGATTTCGCGCGCGATGGAAGTGGGATTAGAGAAAGATGTTCCCGGAAGCTACGGCGAGTATACCGAATGCAAGGCAGCATGGTTTTTAGCCGACATGCTGCTCAAGGACGACGATGGCGTTTTATCTGCACGGAAGGAACCGTTCTGGTTTGAAAAACCGTTGGAAACGGCATCGGAAGTGGATAAAATTTTTATGTACCTTACCGGCCACGGCGGTGTGGAGCGCGATTTGGAAAAGGCCGGTAACATTGCGCACAATATCGGTTATCAGTTCCGCTATGAGCATTACGCGGATTTCCACCCAGCCGTTGAACTGCGCGACCTCATTGGGAGGGCCCGCGTGGCCGAGCAACTGCAAAGCGCGAGGGATAATCCAAAAGAGGCATTCAAGCTGGGCGTAGAGTATTACCAGGGTCGCCACGGCCATGAGAGCCGTCCCGGTTCATGGAACAGGCAAAAGGCTTTTGAATGGTTTTCGTACGCTATGGAAAAAGGTTTGCCCAAGGACGAAGAGTATGCTTCGTCCGACGACAGTGAACTCCACGCAATGTTGTTTTTGGCGCCAATGCTCCTCACGGACGAAGGCGGCTGTTTGTCAACGCGAAAAGAGTCGTTCTGGTTTGAGAAGCCTCTTGAAGCTAAATAGGCAAGGTTTCCATGTATATCCGGGATATTTTGCGATACATCACAGGCAGGGGCGCCGCCGAGCGCGATTTGGGCATAGCGGCGGATATTGCTCAAAACATTGTACTGGCATTAAGCGCCGGAGACAGTGACCATAACTCCGCCGTTGAACTGCGCGATCTGATCGGGAGGGCGTATAAAAAAGAGGCGGAGAACGGTGATCGAAAAGCGACGTTCGATGGGTGCGAATCCGGATGATCGGATAGGCTGAAAGCATCGCAAGAAGAGTTACGCAGCAAACAGTAAATAGTGTTCCTTTTTAAGATCCATGGTATGAGATGGATAGGTGAAAAAATCAAGGACGAAGCGCAGATGGACCCCGAATTCAGGAAATGGTTCACCAGCGAGAGTAAAAGAATAGACATTGCTGTTGAGCTCTCTAACTTGCGAAAGGAGTCAGGGTTGACACAACGGGAACTCGCCGAAAAAGTAGGAAAGGCACAGAGTACTATCGTGAGAATCGAAACAGGTCAAATGCTCCCATCGGTCACACTTATTAATGACATCGCCTTCGTCCTTGGTAAACAAGTTGAGATAAAATTCTTTTAAAGACCCTTTTGAGGGGCTTTTAGGGGGCACAACAAATGGATTTTATTAATATTATACAGCTTTTTATCCCGGTCATTACTTTTGCAATGGGCTACTTTTTAACTGACATCGGATATAAACGGGATAGGAAGCTCAGTATTATCCGGGAAAAATTCGATAGGCTATATCATCCGTTCTATGTTCTGGTAAATGAGCTTGGAATGGAAAGTGAATTAGGCTTTGCGTTTGATAGCGAGAACGGGGCTATGTTAAAGCCAATCCTTGAGCATCTCACAAAAAACTCATACTTAACTACTGCTGAAGGACAGAAACTTATCTGGGAAACTCGCTATCTTTTTGTCTCAGGTGCGACTGAAGGAGAAACAATCGGCAAAGATAAAGAGGAGCTATTCGCTAAATCAATTGGCGCGTTGTTTGAGTATTTGATACAGGAATATATGAAGTCTGCCAATGCCCTTGGTTATGAGCTGATTGGTATGGGAACCATAGCGGGCTCGAATGAGAGCTGAGCAAGCATTTGCATGGACCTCATTGTCGGGAGCGTTACAAAAGAAAAAAGTTATAAAATCAAAAGGCTTCAACCATGCACCCCTTTTTTATGTGTAAAACAATACTTTCTCTTGACAAATAGGTCGGAGTGTGTTAGACTTGCGTTAGGTCTAATCAACTACGACTTTCGTTGGGGAGGCTATATTATGGAACCTGTATTCAGATTGACAAATGCCGAGGCAAGGCTGGCGGAGCTTTTGTGGGATAAGGCGCCGGTTGCGTCCATGGAAATGGTAAGGCTGGCGGAGCAGGCGTTTGGCTGGAAAAAGTCTACCACGTTCACCAATTTAAAATTCCTGATCGGCAAAGGGCTTGCCAGAAATGAAAACTCATGCGTGACCATGCTCTACACCCGTGACGAGATCATTGCGGAACAGAGCTGCCGCTATGTGGACGACACCTTTGGCGGTTCCCTGCCCATGTTCATCGCGGCCTATACTAGCAGCCGGAAGCTGTCGCCGGAGCAAGCCGCGGAACTAAAGCGTCTGATAGATGAGCAGCCCGGGGACTCCGATGAAGCGTTTGATCATCGGGATGGGGGTGACAGCCATGGATAAACTGTTTCTTTCGATCCTGAACATGAGTTTTACCGGCGCCTTTGTCGTTGCAGCCATCTGCCTGGCCCGCCTGTCGATCAAAAGGGCTCCGAAAATCATCTCCTACTGCCTGTGGGCGGTGGCAGGGTTTAGGCTTGTGTTTCCCTTTTCGATCGAGAGCGTGTACAGTCTGATCCCTTTTAAAGCGCAGACCATACCGCCGGACATCGCGACGCAGTCTGTTCCGCACATTGACAGCGGGATACCGTTCCTTAACAATGCTGTCAGCAATGTACTGCCGTCTCAGGCAACCTCCATGGATCCAAGCCTAAATCCGTTGCAGGTATGGACTGCTGCCGGCTCGTGGGTTTGGCTCGCCGGCGCAGCTGTTATGCTCGCCTTTGGTGTGGTGTTTTATATCCGTCTTCAACAGAGGATGGGTTCGGCTATTCGTGTTGAAGGCAATCTATACGAAACCGACGGCATCCGGTCGCCCTTTGTATCGGGCGTACTCAAACCGAAAATCTATATCCCGTTGGATTTAACGGGACAGGAACGCGAATATATCATCCTGCATGAGCGGATCCATATTCGCCGCTATGACCATATTATCAAATGCGCAGCCTATTTAATTCTCTGTTTACACTGGTTCAATCCGCTGGCTTGGCTAGCCTTCCGGCTGATGGGCCTGGATATGGAAATGTCCTGCGACGAGCTTGTATTAAAAAACTTGGGCGGAGAAATAAAAAGAAATTATTCGATGTCGTTGTTGTCTATAGCGGCGGATCGGCGTGTTTTACGCAGTGCGCCGCTTGCTTTTGGCGAGAACGGTGTGGAGAAGCGGGTAAAAAACGTGTTGAAATCCAGAAAGTCATCGCGGATTGCGGTTGCGCTGGCGGTTGCGTTCGTGACGGTGCTGAGCTTGGGACTAGTGGTGAGCAGGGCGGGCGCCGGCGATTTGATTGACTCCGGCAACGGCATGAACGCGGAAAGAATTTACACAATCACTGAATACTACAATGAGGGCGGTCAGTTTTCCTCTCTCGGGCTGACGCTTGACGAGAAGGATTCCGAA
>Ga0082212_10007380_pt1 | contig 14545 bp, 13 predicted proteins | sample TergutNt197P3_FD_71548 | JGI IMG/M metagenome (GOLD analysis project Ga0082212, IMG submission 71548) | Neocapritermes taracua P3 segment gut microbial communities from Petit-Saut dam, French Guiana - Nt197 P3 | ecosystem: Host-associated > Arthropoda: Insects > Digestive system > Gut ... | reverse complement strand
TATGGAATGGATGGGCTTTATTATGATCAATATAATCTTGATAGGCGCAATGGAAATGGCGTTTCCACGTTTATTGATAGACCTAATGATATGGGGCCTGGCGATTTTTATGCAAACGTGAGACCTGTCAATTTACGCACAGGTGAATCCTCATTTAGTCTGGATTGGGGATTTAATTACAATATGTGGGGGGGATTATGCCTCGCTCTGTGATTCTTTCAATTCCACCGGCAACGCCGCAGCCTCCGCAACGATGGTAGTTCGTGTGGAATATTTATAACGGTTGCGGTAGGGACTGGCCTTGCGGCCAGCCCCCCGCGCAGATCCGAGCGTGCGGGATTACCGCACTCGGCTCTTGCCTTGAGTAGTGGCGGCAAAGCGTTCCCAGGGCCAGGGATGACAGATTCTTCCGCGCGGCAGCCAGCGTTGCGACAATACGCGCATGCGCTCCCATGTGACACGGCTTCGCTGGCTGCGCCTTCGCAGCGCGAAGTGCCATGATTTCACCACTTCGCAACGGAACTGCTCCATTGCGCGTGAGTTGGTCGGCACTGCGTAGTAGTTGTAATACCCTCGCAGGACTTGCCGCAACCATGCGCCTTGCGCTGGCACCGGTTCGTGCCGGCGAGCCATAAGCTCGTCGCGTATCGAACGCAGTTTGGCGCGCTGGCGTTTGGCGATGGTATGCCGCATCAGCAGGAAGATTCCCGAGCGCGAGCGTCCGCAGATGTGCGTGAAGCCGAGGAACGCTATCGTTCCGGGCTTGCACCCACTCCGGGCGCATCTTTCGCGCGCATAGCGTCCGAACTGCACGAGTCGTGTTTTGTCCGGGTGAAGTTCCAGGTGGAACTTTGCCATGCGTTCGCGCAGTTGTTCGTGGAACTTTCTTGCGTCCTGTTCTTTCTCGAAGCCGATGAGCGCATCGTCCGCGTAGCGCACGATGCACACTTCGCCGCTGGCGTGATGTTTGCGCCAGTGCGCGGCCCACAGGTCGAGCACGTAGTGCAAATACACGTTGGCGAGCAATGGCGAGACCACTGAGCCTTGCGGGGTTCCTTCCTCGGTTGCTTTCCAGAGGCCGTCCTCAAGCACTCCGGCCTTGAGCCATTTCTGGATGAGGTGTTACGAACTTTTTTCCTGTCGTATTTTTTGCCGAATTGAGGCCGTAGGGTTTTCACGACGATTTTGACGGTTCACCGCACTGGCATCGTCTTTTGTCGCCAAATTGCCACGCTCCGGTCTTATGCCGAGTGTCGTGTTATGCCGAGTTGGCGCGCGCCTCCATAGACAAAAGCTGCCGCGCAACCCGGCATAATATCAAAGCGTTTTTATAAGTTGTTCAGGAAGTTGAGCAGCCGGTCGCTGGGCTTGTAGCGTTGTATTTTCCCCGTGACCGGGCTGGCTTTCGCAAGCACTTCCTCCTTCAGCGCAAGGTTGGCATCAAGGTATATTCGCGTCGTGTTCAGCGACGCATGCCCAAGCCACAAGGCTATCATTGAACAATCCACGCCGGCCTGCATCAACTCCATTGCGGCAGTGTGCCGGAGCACATGCGGGGTGACTCGTTTGGTCGCAAGTGACGGACAATGTTTGCGCGCCTCCTCCGCATGCTTGCGCACGATATTTTGAAACGCATCGGAACTGAGGCGTCCGCCGGCACGATTTGGGAAGACGAACAATTGTTGATCTTCGCCTTGCTCCTTCATCCACGTTGCGAGGATTCTGGCCGCCGGCTTGGTCAGTGGCGTGGCTCGCTCCTTGCGGCCCTTTCCCATGCATCGCACATGCGCCCCCTCGCCCAGTATCACATCTTTTTGCTGCAGCGAGGTAAGTTCGCTCAAGCGCAACCCGGTTTGCACCGCTGTGAGCAGCAGTGCATGGTCGCGCCGCCCAAACCAATCCGTTGTGTTTGGCGCGGCGAGCAGCGCTTCGATTTCAGGTCGGCTGAGGTAATCGACTTGCCGCCGCTCGTGACGTTTGCTGGGCATTGCGAGCACACGCGCGGCCAGTGCCGAGTGCTCGGGCGCCTCAAACGCGACAAAGCCAAAAAAGGACCGGATCGCCGCGAGCCGCAAATTCCGGCTTCTTGCCGTGTTGCGCCTGTTGGTTTCCAGTTCGGACAAAAATGCGCCAAGCAGTGCGGTGTCCAGATCGCCAGGCGCCAGTTGCGAGGGCATTTTCCCGAGTTGTCTCCGGGCAAAGCAAAGCAGCAGCCGGAACGTGTCGCGATACGAGGCGATGGTGTGCGCGCTGGCTCCTTGCTGGGCGATCAGGCGCTTGGTGAAAAACGCCTCGATAAGTGTTGGCAGATCAGCGCTCATCTCGCGCCTCCTTCCCATCGAGCCTCAAGGCATTTTTTCGCGGCAGCCATCAGTTCGGGTGTGTTGCTCAGATACCAGTAGGTTCCGCTTACCCCGCTGTGTCCCAGATAGGTCGCCAGAACCGGCATCAAATTTCCAACCTCTTTCCCGCTCTCATACCATCGCAACAACGTGGCAACCGCAAAGCGGTGCCGCAAATCATGCAGCCGGGGGCCGCGCTTGGCGCCCGGCTCGCGCAGCCCGGCGCGCCGCAAGAGCGTGTGGAAGTCGAGGCAGGCGTGCCTGCCTCTCAATGCCTTGCCACGGCAGGTGACAAAAAAACATGGTTGCGCGCGCCGGCCCCATTCGGCGAAAAAGCGCTCGCGCCGCGCGCGGTAGGCGCGCAACTTGTCCAGTGTCGTGGGATGCACGGGAACCAGGCGCGATTTCAAAAATTTCGCGTCCTTGATCCTGACAACCCCTTCATTCCAGTCCACGTCATCATCCCTGAGATTAAGCGCTTCGCCAAGCCGCATGCCAGTGGCGGCAAGCAAGCCTATCAACGTGTGAAGAGTCCAAGGTTTGAGGGCATAGCGCCTGGCGCATGCCTTTGACAGGGGGTAGTTCCATGCAAGCGTGAGCAACTGCTCCACTTCCTTGTCAGTATAAATGTAAGGACGCATCCGGACCGCATGGCGGCCAAGCAAACCTGGCGGGAGATCCTCGACAGCAAACCCCATCCCCCTGAGATAAAGCGCAAAGCCGCGTATCGCGCACCAGTATGCTTTTTTTGTCGTGCCCGCGCGGGTTTCGGAGCCACTTGCAAAGTGCGCTGCCAAGGCTGTCGTGATGCGCGAGGCCCCTTTGTTTTTCAGGAACGCCACAAAGCCGCGCAATCGCGATTCCACAGTCTTGAGTTTGAATCCCAAGCCGCGCCTTAGTTCGAGATATTCGTCAAGCATGGCATCGAGTGTTTTCACGGGGCACCTCCTATCCACGGCATCGCCAAGGCACGCAGGGACTCCAAGTCAACCTTGGCATAAATGGCTGTCGCATCAGGGCCCTTGTGTCGCAAAATGCGCCCGATCTGCTCGAGTGAAGCGCCGTTTTTCAACAGTTCTCCCGCCAGCGTGTGACGGAAAACATGCGATCCCTTGCGAGCAGAGTCCACCCCCGCGCGATCAAGCGCGCGGCGCACGATATAGCCAATCGCGCCCGTGCAGGAAAACTCCTTCAATGGCGCTTTGTCCACGCGCACAAAAACATGGCGGGAGGCGCACTTCGGACGGGCGTTCTTGAGATAACACGCGAGCGCCTCGCCAACCTCCCGGCACATGGGCAGCCTGCACCAGACACCTCCCTTTTTCGAACGCACCGTGAGTTGCGCGCGCGCCCAGTCAATATCCTCCAAGCGCAGCGCCACGACCTCCCCGGCACGCAGGCCCAGGCGCGCGAGCAACATCAAAATCGCATAATCGCGCATTCCCTGCGCGCTCTTGCGCTCACAACACCTTAACGCCTGCTCGGCTCCTCCCGGGGGAAGCGACTTGGGCAAAACCGAAAGTTTCCAGCCGGCGACCCGCGGCACGCTTGCGAGCAGATCGGCATTGAGGTTGCCACGTTGACGCGCAAACCGAAAAAACGAACGCAAGCTGGCGGCAAGCTGCGAAGCATGGCTGCGACTGAGTCCGCGCACGTTGTCCCTGACAAAATCAATCACCTCCTGTGCCCGCAATTGCGTCAGATGCACCGGCCTCGCGCCAAACCGGACGCTCAAAAACCGCCCAACATGCCTTGCGCGAATAAAAGCCGTCTTCCCGGCCAGCCCGCATTCGTTAATCAAAAAGTCCGTGTATTCCCGCACGAGGGCCCCGACTGGGCAAGATGGCTTTTCGAGTTGGGCTGGACCAATCACGCCAGCCTCGCGAAGCAACTCCAGAAAAAGGCGCAATGTTGTCCTTGCCCCCTCCTTGCGGTGGCAGCCGGTGCCTTGCGCGAAACATTCAACAAGGTGTTCGTTGATATCTTCCAGCCCCTGCCCGCTGCTCTCCAGCCACAAGTTCAATTGCTCAAGCAAATGGCGATGTCGCGCGCGTATGACCGGGGAGTATCCCAAAGCCTCATCTTTGAGGCAAAACGCCTCCAGATATGCTGACAAGGGGCCGGCGCATGCGCCAGCCCCGCAAGTTTTCGGTGAATGATTACATGTTTTCATACACCGCACCGTAACAGAAGCTGGCTTCGCAATCAGCTTTGCATGGCAATCGGATTATTATGCCGGGTTGCGCGGCAGCTTTTGTCTATGGAGGCGCGCGCCAACTCGGCATAACACGACACTCGGCATAAGACCGGTTATGCCGATATCGGCATAACCGGTCGTAAATTGCGACTGTTTTGGCAAATGGTTGCTCGCTTCCCATGCCCTCTTTTTGCGCGTTGTTTTGTCTTGTGTTGTGACGCAAACAGGCCGCCAGGGTCGCGCGCACTTGCATATTATACGACCTTGGCGGCCCGGTTTGGCCTTCTGTTCAGTATTTATTATTACGATGGTTTTGGCGCAATGCCGTCTTCCCTTGCTTCAGGCGCTTGCGTCAGTTCGAGCATGGCGTCGTTGAAGTTCAGGCGCAGGACTTGCATGCACAGGTCTATCGTGTTGCCGCCAAGTTCGCGTTCGGGCCAGCGCCAGTAGCTGTCTTTTATTATCAGGCCGGGATGCTCGCGCACGGTGTGATTGCCGCCGCCCGCGTCGATGAGATGCAGGCGGCGTTTTTCCAAGAGCGGGGCGATGGGGGCCATGCGCGCGGCGCGGATTTGCTCTTTGCTCCATTGCGGCGCGCTTGGGCGGGCGTGGCGTGCGTGGTGTGTCGGATTCATGTTATATAATGATGTTGTTGTTTATATTATTGTCATGGTCTCACGCGAGGGGTTGGTCGCAGTTTTTTCTCCAGTGCGGTTGCAGGAGCACGCGGTTGACTTGTTTGAGGTCCACGCAGCGCGTTTGGTCGCGCACGGCTTGAACAAGGCAGCCCAGGCAGAGGTTTTTGGTCCTGCGCAGGAGGCCTTCGCCGGAGCGCACGATCAGCGCGAGCGCTTCGGGGCTGAAGGTGTTGTGGCCCAGGCCGGCGGCGTCCAGCGCGTTTAATATGAACGCCTCGATTGCCTCGGGGCAGAGGCGCTGGAGCACGACCGAGTAGGTGACGCGGGATTTGATTTCCTCGTTGATCGAGAGCGAGAGGGTTTGCAACAGCGGGGCCTGTCCCAGGAGCACGAGGTTGTGGGAGCGGGGGAAGTCCTCCAAGAGCAAGCGCAGTTTGCGCAGGCATTCGGAGGGCATGAGGTGCGCGTCGTCGATGACGGGCATGAGCAGTTTGCCTGCCCGGTGCAACCTGTATGCCTCGGCGACCAGGAGCCGTTCGCATTTGTGATTGGTGGCGGCGAACTCGACTTGGAACGCCTCGCAGAGCATGCGAAGTGTGTTGTGCCAGGTGTGCAGGGTGCGGTTGATGACCGGGATTATATAACGCTTGGGGTCGAGTTGGAGGATGGCTTGCTTGGTGGCGGTTTTTCCAACGCCGCTTTCGCCCAGTATCAGGCACAGGCCGCCTTGCTGGGCGTGGACGAGGAGGATGTCCATGACTTCCTGCTGGTGGGCGAGGAGTCTGGGGTTGTCCTCGTGCCCGAAGGGGGTTTTCTGGAGGCCGAAGTGCGCGCGGATCATGATTGGGCCTCCGGTGTTTGGGGTTGTTTTTCGGAGGAGTTTTGCGGCTGCGCGGCTCGCGGTGGTGGTGGTGGCGCGGGGCTTCGCGGGGGTTTCCTGTCGTTTGCGACGAGGTTTACGAGGCGCGCCGCGCCCATGCGTTCGTTTTTATAATATACTATGACCGGGGCATCCGGGGCTTTGTCACCGCGGCGGTGGCGGATTTGTATTTTGCGTTCGGGCAGATGGCGCGGGGCTTCGTAGCGCGAGGCGCGGAAGAAGAAGGTGTTGTCGGCGCGCACGTGACGCTCTTCCTCGACGAAGAAGAGTTCGTCGTTGGTTTCGTTGGGCTGGAGGAAGCGGATGCGGTTGCGGTCGAGCGCAAAGCGTTCGAGGGGGCTCATGCCGAGGATGGAGTGTGGTTGGGCGTTGTAGTGTTCCTCGACCCAGTGGGTGAAGGCGCGGTTGAGCGCGTCGAGCGAGGAGAGGTCGAGTTGGCGCGAGAGGAATTGCAGGCGCACTGTCCTGTGATAGCGCTCCACTTTTCCCTTCGCGGCGCCGTCGCGCACGGGTGCGTGCAGGAGGATGCAGCCGAGGCGCGCGCAGATTTGCATGATTTCCCTGGACACATACGGGGAGCCGTGATCGACGTAGAGGCTCGACGGAACCCCCCTTTTGTATAATGCGGAGCGCAGGGCGGCGATGAGCGCGGTGGTGTTTTCTTGCATGAAAAACTCGCCGTGGCAGCACACGCGCGAGGCGTCGTCTACAAAGGAGATCAGGCGCGCCTGCGCGGGGCCGTCCGGGGTTTGCACAAAGGGGCCGAACATGGTGTCGGCCTGCCAGAGGTCGTTGGCATGGGGTTTTGCGAAGGCGAGGCGGCGGCGGTTTTCGCACTGAGCGTCGGGCTTGAGCAGTTCGAGTTCCCTGGCCAGGCGGGTGAAGGTGTTGGGGGCGACTTGGGAGCGCGTGAGCAGGCCTTTTTCGATGCACAGCCGGTAGAGCAGGGCCCTGGTGGGAGGGCCGGCGTGGCGGGAGGCGCGGGGCGTGTGCGTCAGGGGCAGGACGGCGCGCACGGCCTCGAGCAGTTGCTCGTGGCTGACTTTGCGGGTCTTGCCGCGGTCGGAGCGGGGCGTGTTTTCCATCGAGGTGACGCCGTGTTTCTTGAAGCGTGAATACCAGGTCTGGATGGTGCGCCACGTGAAGAGGCGCGGGTGGCCGTCCTCGTCGGTGAAGCTCGTTTGGGAGACGTTTTTTATGCGCGCGGTGATGCTGTTGCCCTCGGCCGTCTCGATGGCGCCGAGGACGCGCATTTTCAGGTATGCGGTTGGATTTTTCATGGAATGGTTGGTGGATGCGGGTTGTGAGTGATAAACGGGCCGGCATCCTGCCGGGGGCCGGGGGCGGGGGCGCATTGCCAATGCGTGTTGTCGCGTTTTTGGAAAAAGGCGGGCGCGGAAGCTGTTGTGGCAATGCGGCAGGCGCAAGGCGCGGGAAGGGGGATCAAAGGTGTGCGGCGAGCGAAGTGGCGAAGGTGTTTTTCAGCCCAAAAACGGACGCTGGAAGTGCGATTGGAACCATGCGCACAAGCCGGAGGGTTCGCCGCCGGGAACATCGGCGCGAAAGGCGGCGCGCAGATGCGCGAGGGTGTGCAGGAGCGGGTCAGTGGACTGGCAGGGCGGCGGCGGGCCGGTTGCGCGCACGAGCAGCACGCGCAACGCGTCCGTGCGCAGGCGCAGGCGTTTGCGCAGGCGGTAGAAGGTTTCGAGGGCGAAGGGGGTGCGCAACGACTCGGCGGCACGCTTGAGGGGCAGTCCGCCGAGCAACCCGGCGAGCAGTCGCGAGAGCGCGGGCGCGTCCACGCCGTGGCGGGGCAGCACCGTGCAAAGGTAAATGCCAAAAGTGCGCCCGCAACCGCGCTTGCGCGCGCGCTTCGAGCAATACACGCGCTGGCCGCGCGGCACTGGCTCGCAACGGGCGCCAAAGCCCTTGCCCGAGAGGCGGCTGTGGCGGTTGAGCGTGCCGTGTTTTCCGCAATGCGGGCAGCGTTGCAGTTTCAGGGAAAAAGCGCGGCGCTCAAAGCGTGCTCATCGGGAACAAAGCGCGGGAGGGCGGGTTTCATGGGGCAAATCACCAACGCAAACGTCCGGTCATGGCGAGAGCCAAAGATGGCATGAGCAGAGTCGGCGCAGGCCAAGCGACGGCACTTGCGGCGCGCGCTCGGTTCGGCAGGGGGCCGTTTTATGGAAAAGCAGACGGCGCTGGCGGCGGGGCATGCGGCGCTCACGGCACTGATTGCACGGCACTGATTGCGGGTTGATTCTTGCCACGCTCACATCACAAGTTTGCCAGCCTTTGCGACGGCGCTTCGGCAAACCCGCGGCACTTCTTACGACACCAGCGCGGCTCGTAACATATACACTTTGATTTCCGTCACGGGGTCCTTGCGCTCGGTGAAGCGGCGGCTGGTGATGCGGAGCACGGGTTCGCCAGACCAGTTGGCTTTGTAGAAATAGAAGGCGTCCGTGCGTGTTTTGCGGTCGTGGGAGACGAGGCCTTTGTTGTTGAGGCCCGCCATGCCGCCTTCGTTCCGCCCGGAGGCGAAATCAAACATGATCCAGGCAAAACCGCCCCAACAGCAGTCGGTCATGGCGATGGCGCGGTGGTTTTTTTCGTGGACAATGGCGTGCCATTCCTCGGGATGCCAGGGGCCTTTGACTTTGGGCGGGCGGGTCATGCCGAGTTCGTGGTGCCGGGTGTTCACGCCGGCGCCGTATTCGCTGACGGCGAGGCCGCGTCCGCCGCCGGTTTTGTTGAGGGCGGCAAGTCTCGCGGGCATGCCGTCGATGTCGTCGTCATACCAGCCGGGGTAGAAGTTTATGGCGAGCAGGTCGGTGGCGTTGCAGAGGATGCGGTTGCTTTTGTCCGTGGCGAGCGATGTGGGGCGGCAGGGGTCCTCGGTTTGGGCGAGTTGGCGCAGGCTGGCAAGGACATCGGCGCATGCGTTGTAGTCGTGGGAGCGGAGTTCGTTGGAGAGGCTCCAGGTGAAAATGCCCGTGAAGTTGCGGCGTTGGCGGATGAGTTCGCGCAGTTGCGCGCGCGTGGTTTCAAGGAGGCCGGGGTGGAGGGGGGCGCCTTCTTTCGAGAGTCTTTTCATGAGGGGAAGCTCGGACCAGACGAGCAGGCCGGCGCGGTCGCAGAGCGCGTGAAAGGTGTCCGAGTGCGGATAATGCACGAGGCGCACGGCGTTGGCGCCCATCTCGCGGATGATGCGCAGGTCCTCGGCGTGGTCGGCGTCGGAGAGCGCCCAGCCTTTGTCGGGCCGGTCTTGGTGGCGGCAGACGCCGCGGAGTTTCCAGGGTTTGCCGTTGAGAAAAAATCCGCGCTTGGGGTCGATTTTGAACCAGCGGAAGCCGACGGGCCATTCCTGGCTGTCGAGCAGGGCGCCGTCCGCGGCGTCGCGCAGTTCCACGACGAGGGTGTGGAGGTAAGGGTCGTCGGTGCCTTGCCAGAGGCGCGGGTTGTTGAGTGAGATTTCCTGCGTGACAATGGCGGGGGTGTCGCGCGCGGGCCGCGCGGGGGCCGAGGTGGTGGCGAGGGTTTTTCCCGCGGCGTCGCGCAGCGAGAGCGCGACTGTGGTCCGCGCGCCGGCGGGCGCGCCGGTGTCGATGCTGGCCGTGACGCGCAGGGTGGCGCGTTTTGCCGAGACACTGGTTTGGTCGATGGCGACGCCGTAGCTTCCGTGATCGAGCAGCGAGAAGCTCGTGGCGGGCTTGATGACGAGGTGCGCCGGGCGGTAAATGCCGCCGAACACCGACATGCCTTCGAGCGGGATGAGGTCGGGGCGCCAGGAGTTGTCGGCGCGGACAACGAGTTCGTTCGCCTTGCCGGGGCGCGCGTGGGGGGTGATTTCATACGCGAAGGCATTGAACGCGCCGAGGTGGGTGCCGAGGTGGTGTCCGTTGAAATACACGTCGGCAACGGCGGACACGGCTTCAAAGCGGATGTAGGCGCGTTGGCCGTCGCGCAGTTCGGGGATGTCCACGGTGGTTTTATACCAGCCCGGTCCGCGGTGGTAGCCTTTGCCTGTCTGGACTTCGAGCGCGTTCCATGTGTGCGGGACGCTGACGGCGGTCCAGGCGGCGGTGGCGGCGGGCGCGGTGGTCTCGCTCGGGCCGCTGGGGCACGTCATGGCGGTGGACGGCATGACGGGGGAACTGCTGTGGACGCGCGACCTTGTGGCGGAGTACGGGAGCGTCATCCCGCAGTGGTATGCGGGGCAGTGCGTCTTGGCGGACGGCGAGGATGTCATCCTCGCCCCGGCGGGGACGGAGGCGTTGCTCTGCCGCGTCAACGCACGGACGGGCGAGGAACGGTGGCGGACGCCGAACCCGGGACTTGCCATGTCGCATTCGTCGGTGCTGAAGTGCGCGCTGGACGGCGAGGAGACCTACGTCTATGTCGGGATTGGCGGCGTGGCGGGAATCGGCATGGACGGGACGCTACGCTGGCTCAACACGGAGTGGGCGCCGCCCGTGGCGGCGCCCAGCCCTGTCGCCCTGTCGGGAAACCGCCTCTTCCTCTCGGCAGGGTACGGGTACGGCGGCGCGGTGCTCGAAGTCCGCGACGGCGAGGCGCGTGTCATTCAGCGGTGGAAGGCGAACAAGGGGCTGTCCAGCGAACAGCAGACGGCCATCGTCCGTGACGGCATCATCTTTGGCATCATGCCGAAGGATGCGGGAGCCTCCCGCCAGAAGATGCTCGCGTGCGACGCCGCCTCCGACACGCTGTGCGTCCTTGCCGAGAGCCCGCCAGACGTGCGCTTCGGGCTGGGGCCCTACCTGCTCATCGGGGAGCGCTTTTACATCGTCGATGACGACGGCGTGCTGTACACGATGGCGTTTGAGGGCAACGCCTTTGCCGTGACCGCCCGGCACAAGGTCTTGCCGGGACACGACAGTTGGGGGCCGATGGCCTACGCCGACGGCTTCCTCATCGTGCGCGACGCCACCCGAATGACCTGCCTGGATTTAAGGCAGCGCGGCTTGACGGCGGGAGGGGAGTAAGGTATAATCACGCCCTTTTCGTGAAAGGGTTTTGAATTATGGGTAGCAAGAGGACTTATCAGCCGTCGAAATTGAAGCGCGTCCGCAAGCTCGGGTTCCGGGCGAGGATGACGACGAAGGGGGGGCGCAAGATTTTGAGCCGCCGCCGTCGTGACGGGCGCAAGGCGTTGACGCAGGCGTAGACACAATGCCCGCTTCCGTGGACAGGGGGCTTGCACGGCGACAGAGGATTCTGTCGCCGTTGCTGTTTCAAAGGGTCATGCGGCAAGGGAAGTCCTACGCCGGGCGATACCTCGTGGCGTTCATCTTGGACGGCGAGCCGCCGGAGGGCGCACGTCCTCGTGCGCCGCTATTTGGCGTGGTGGCCAGCAAGCGCACCTTCCGTCGGGCGGTGGACCGCAACCGCGCCAAGCGGCTGCTCCGCGAGGCGTTCCGCCTCAATCGCGCCGCCGTGAAGACCCCCGGCGACGTGGTGCTGCTCGCACGGGGCAAGATCCTCGCCGCCAAGCGTCAGACCGTCGAAACCGACTTTCGCGCCGCCATGTGGTATGTCTCTCGCGGAGGCGTCCAGCCCGCCGCGAAAACGAGGCCGCGAAAATGATGTTGTTTTCAAAATTTTCTCACGGAGACACGGAGACACGGAGGGGCAGGTGTTTAGGAACGCCCCTTTGTGCTCCCTGTGCCTCTGTGAGAGAAAAAATGATGTTGCGTCCCTGTGCGAGGGTGCTTATCGGGATGATACGAGGGTATCAGGCGACGCTCAGGCCGTGGCTGGGGGGACACTGCCGCTTCGAGCCGAGCTGTTCGCGGTACGGCATCGAGGCGATTGAAAAGCACGGGGCGTTTCGGGGAGGGTGGCTTGCGCTTCGGCGGGTGCTGCGGTGCCACCCGTGGGGAGGGTGCGGGTACGATCCCGTGCCATGAATATCGTCTTTCGTTCCTCGTCATTCGTCATTCGATTGACGATTTGCGAGAGACGAATGACGAATGACGATGAACGATTGAAAGAGGGTTTATGAACAAAAGTGACAAGATTATAGTGGGCGTGTTGGTGGCGTTGCTGGCGGCGTGGTTTGTCTGGAACTCGCAGAACTCGCGGAAGATGGAGGGCGAACGTCCCCGTTCGCCGTCGGAAGTCGGAAGCCATGAGACCGTCATTGCGGCGGAACCCTCTCCGCCTCCCAGCCTTTCAGCCCTTGAGCCTGCGGCGACGCTAGCGTTGTCTCTCGCAGAACGCCCTCCAGAGGAATTTGCGACGCTCTCCAATGACGTGGTGCGCCTCACGCTCACGTCGCACGGCGGCGGCGTGAAGGAGGTCGCGCTCCACGGTTATCCCCGCACGCTGGGTGCGGAGGAGGGCGACGTGGAGGTGCTCTCGTTCGGGGAGGCGCCCGCGTTGCGGCTGGAGGGGATCGGCTTCGTGGAGGCCGCCGCCTTCGCGATGGCGGTGGCGGAGGACGGCCAGAGCGCGACGCTGAGCGTGGCGGCCGAGGGCGGCATGGCGTTGGAGCGGCACCTTTCGTTCACCAACGGCTACACGCTCGTGGTGCGGGACCGGTTCGTGAACAACGGCGCGGCAGAGGCGGCCATCCCGTCGTTTGGCATCGCCACGGGGCCCATGGCGGCGACGTTGGACGGCGGCCGGGACGAGTGGATGGCGATTGACGCCAAGGTGCAGGAAATCAAGAAGGCGGAATATCCCGAGTTCGACCGTGCAAAGCTGGGGGCTCTCTTCGGCACGTCTGGCGGCGGATGCATGGCGGCGGCAACGGTTTCGGCGAATGCGCCCGAGGCCGGCACGGACAAGATCACGGCACAGGTGGACTGGGTGGCGGTGCGTTCGCGCTTTTTCGTCCAGGCGCTCATGCCGGGGAAAGGCGCAAGCGGGATGGAACTGGGCGCGACGCGGGAGACGGTACCCTCGGGAGGGCTGAAATTGACCGCCGTCTCCGGCGCACTCTTCCGTGACGGCGCGACCCTTGCGCCGGGAGCGGAAGCCATCTACGAATACCGTTACTTTGCAGGCCCCCGCAAGCTCTCGCTCCTGCGGGAACTAGGGGACGGGCAACAGAAGATCATGCGCTTCGGGTTCTGGAGCCTCTTCTGCGAGGGGCTTCTGTGGGGGCTAAACCTCCTCTATGGCGTCGTCCGCAACTACGGCGTGGCGATCATCCTGCTCACGGCAATCGTCCGCCTCCTGATGATGCCCATCACCCGCAAGGGGATGGAGAACATGAAGCGCATGGGGGCGTTGCAACCGAAGTTGAAAGAAATCCAAGCGTTGTACAAGGACGACCCCAAGAAAGTGCAACAAGAGACGATGCGGCTTTACACGGAGAACAAGGTCAACCCCATGACGGGGTGCCTCCCGATGTTCATCCAGCTCCCGATTTTCATCGCCCTCTTCACGGTGCTGAGGGGCGCGGTGGAACTGCGCTTCGCCCCCTTCCTGTGGATCGCCGATTTGAGCGGCCCTGAAAACCTCTTCTACGAGACCTTCAGCCCGATCCTGCGAATGGTCGGCTGGGACTGCGGCCTCAACATCCTGCCCTTGGCGATGGGGGCGACGATGTACTTCCAATCCAAGCTCTCCCCCGCCATGGGCGACGCCCAGCAACAACGGATGATGACCGTCCTGATGCCCCTCATGTTCACGGTCATGTTCTACACGTCGGCCTCGGCGCTGGGGCTCTACTGGTCGGTGAGCCAGCTCTTCGCCATCGGCGGCCTCCTCTGGCAACGCCGCAAAACCAAGAAGGCCGCGGCATCGTCGGGAGATGTGACGGAGGTGATTTCGCCGCCCCGCCAGACCCGCCAAATGCGCCGCCACGGCTAAGGCGTCGCCACCTAAGGCGTCGCAACCATCAATCCCGTGGCCGCTGGATGAGCACCGCCGTGAGGATCACCATGCCCTTGACGGTGCCTTGGAGGAAGGGGGAGACGCCCCACATCGTGAGCATGTTGTTGACGATGCCCAGAATCAGCACGCCCACGACGGTGCCCCAGACGGTGCCTTTACCGCCGCTCATGGAGGTGCCGCCGATGACCACCGCCGCGATGGCGTCCAACTCGTAATTCAACCCCGTCGTCGTGGGGCTCACGGAGTTGAGGCGCGAGGAGAGGAGCACCGCCGTGACGCCGACCGTCGCGCCGCACAGCGCATACGTCGTGAAGCGGATGGTTGAGACGGGGATCGCGGCATAGCGCGAGACCCGTTCGCTGGCGCCGACCGAAAGCGCGTACCGTCCGAACGGCATGGCGTGAAGCATGACGGAGAAAACGATGGCGAGCATGATAAACACCCACGCAGGCGTGGGGATTTTGAGAAAATAGGCCATGCCGAAATTGGAGTATGTCGCCACGGCGGATGTCACCTCCCCCGCCTGCGTGACGTAGAGCGTCAGCGAGCGGAAGACGGACATCGTGCCAAGCGTGGCGATGAACGGGACGATTTTGCCGAAGGTGACGAGAAGCCCATTCAG
>Ga0082212_10007379_pt1 | contig 14546 bp, 13 predicted proteins | sample TergutNt197P3_FD_71548 | JGI IMG/M metagenome (GOLD analysis project Ga0082212, IMG submission 71548) | Neocapritermes taracua P3 segment gut microbial communities from Petit-Saut dam, French Guiana - Nt197 P3 | ecosystem: Host-associated > Arthropoda: Insects > Digestive system > Gut ... | reverse complement strand
GCGTTTTGTATTTCGAGGGCGAGCGGTCGATGAATTACAGGATATTGCGGGCCGCGAAAAACAGGTACGGTTCGACCAACGAGATCGGCGTGTTCGAGATGCTCGACGATGGTCTTTGCGAGGTGATGAACCCGTCCGAAATGCTTCTCGCGGGCAGGCCCTCTATGACTCCCGGCACTTGCGTGACATGCGTTATTGAGGGTACAAGGCCGATTTTAGCCGAGATACAGGCGCTCGTCACTCCAAGTTCCGCAAATATGCCGCGGCGCAACTCGAACGGCGTTGAATACAACCGCGCGATGATGCTTCTCGCCGTACTGCAGCAGCGCGGCGGACTGCGTATCGGCGGGTGCGACGCGTATATCAACGTTATTGGCGGGCTGAACATAGACGACCCCGGCGCAGACCTTGCGGCTGTGCTTGCCCTGGCGTCCGCTTACAGAGACAGTCCGGTAAGGGACGACGTAGCCGCTTTCGGCGAGGTCGGCCTGACAGGCGAACTGAGACAGGTCTCGCAGATAAATCCGAGGCTCGCGGAGACAGCGCGCATGGGGTTCAAAGCCTGCGTTTTGCCGCAAAGTATAAAAGGGCGCCTGCAGGCGCCAAAAGGTCTGGACCTCATTCACGTCTCAACGATCTCCGAAGCAATACGTGAAGCAGTTAGGAATTAGGAATTAGGAGTTAGGAATTAGGAATTAGGTAAACATCGTAGGGGCGGCCTGAGGCCGCCCGCAAGCGCCCGCCGGAGACAGGACTAGAGGTTACGCATCGTAGGGGCGGCCTGTGGCCGCCCGCAATCGCCGACCGGTGTAGTAAAATCAGAAGAACGCATAATAAGTTCCACTGATTCAGGCGGATTGCCGCCGAGGCATGAAGCCGCTGCGCGGCAGCCATCTACGGCGTATAATCTCGAAAAAACGTTTTCATCAGCGGTCACGATCCTGCCGCCCAGGCGGGAAAAACGCAAATGTTTCACGGACGCTAAAGTTCCCCCTATCAACTTGATATAACTCTCCTTGAGCACCCAAAGATCCAGCGGGTCAAACAGCGCCAGTTCCTCATCCGAGCAAAAATACCGCACAGCGCGCTCGCTTATCCCGCGCGGGGACTCAATATCGACGCCGACAGGGCACGGTGACAAAGCGCAGGCGACATGGGTCTTTGAGTGGCTGAGCGAGAAAAAAATCTCCGGTCTTTCGGGAAAAAACGGCTTCCCGTTGGACGTCTTTTTTATTTCCGGAAGATCGCCGCCGTAACAGGCCCGGAACGTGTGACCGAGAAGCGCATAAACGGACGCGGAGCCGTTGTTGCCGCTTTGCGGGTCGAAGCCCCTCGGGGCAATGTAAATATTCATCATTGTGGAACCTCAAACGTGTATTGACCGCCGCAGGATTTAAGTATAAACTATAATTCCAAACAATACTAGCCGGAAACGCCGAATTGTGATACAATAGTATGAAGTGTGCAACTATTTAAGTGGCGCCGGAGGACATTGATTTTGAGCCGACTCGGTAAAAAAATACTTGTGATACTGCTAGCGGCGCTTGTTACCGCGAGCGCGGCAGGCTGCCTTCGCACCACCGCGGACGAACTGTACAGCCTGCCGCAAGCCTCGGAAGAATACCTCAGGCTCCAGGCGCAGATCGACACGATACTGGGGCTTGGAGCGGAATTTTCCCCGCCGGCAGGCGGCCCGAACAGACAGGCCGTGCAGCTGAAAGACCTCAACGGGAATGGCAGTAACGAAGTAATAGCATTCTTTTCCGCACCGGGCGAAAGCGCGCTTCGGATCTACATATTTGAAATGGTCGATGAAGACTACAGCGTGGTCGACATAATCGAAGGAGTCGGCACAGCCTTTGAAAGTGTAAGGTACGCCGATCTGGACGGCAACGGGACCATGGAACTCATCGTCGGATGGCAGATGAGCGCCGGGCTCAAACACATGTCGATATTCACAATGATGGATTTTCACAGCATACTGCTCGCAAACGCGGAGTTCACATGGCTTACCGTCTGCGACATGACAGGAGACGCCGGCGACGACGTCGTCGTGCTTAGACTGCCGTCGGTAGACGCCGGCGCGGTCGCGGAGATGTACACCCTGATGCCGGACGGGGAACTCGTCAAAACGGAAACAAGGCTGTCAAACGGAATAGAAACGATATCCCGCGTACTGACGGGGAGACTCATCGACGGAGTACCCGCCATTTTCGTCGAAAGTGAGGGCAAATTTGACGAAGGCGGGCTCGTTACGGATATATGCGTTTACACGGACGGCAATTTTTCGAATATATCTATCCGGAGCTCAAGCGGGATAAGCGAAGGAACCGTCAGGACGCATATGCTCAGTACCGATATCAATGAAGACGGTGTGATAAAGGTACCGATACCCAGAATACTCAAAGCGCAGTCAGAGACGCCATACTACGCCATTGACTGGTACGCGTTCAACAGCGGCGGCGGCAGCAGCCTGTCGCTGACGACATATCATAACAGCAACGACGGGTGGTTCCTGATCCTTCCGTTTGACTGGCGGGGGAAAGTCTCTCTGCGGAGGGACGACGCCGTCGCGGGGGAAAGGTCCATCGTCTTTTCATATATAGCGGGAGAAGACGGGCCGTACGAAGATTTTCTGAAGGTATATAAACTGACGGGCGATCAGGCCGCGGACAGGGCCTCCCTGCCCGGAAGAGTGATGCTGATGTCGGAAGGCTCGGTCGTTTATGCCTTTGAACTGCTTGCGGCGCCTGACAGTTATGGACTGACTCTGAATGAGGCGCTTATCAGGGAGAATTTCAGGCTGATATACTCAGACTGGCTGACAGGGTAGATGAGAATTGAGAACTGAGAATTGAGAACTGAGAATTGAGAATTGAGAACTGTGAACTGAGAATTGAGAATTGAGAGGTTTTTCGATGAAAAAGATTTTGGTACTCGAGGATGAAACGAGCATACGCAGTTTTGTGGTGATAAACCTGAACCGCGCCGGGTACGAAGTGATCGAGGCGGGGACAGGCGCCGAGGCTTTCGAACAGCTTCGGATACACCCGGACATCAAAGTCGCTATCCTCGACATCATGCTTCCCGATGTGGACGGTTTTGAAGTATGCCGTAAAATACGCGCGGCGGACCCGCATATCGGCATTATCATGCTCACGGCGAGAACGCAGGAGATGGACAAAGTCACGGGTCTCATGACGGGAGCGGACGACTACGTCACAAAACCGTTTTCACCGGCGGAACTCACAGCCCGTATCGACGCGCTGTTTCGAAGGACAGGTGCGTCGGGGCTTGCGGAGACCGGCGAGATCATCCAGGGCCCGTTCCGCCTCAACACGCGCAACAGGACGCTCGAAAAAAACAGCGCCAGAATAAAGCTTACTCAGGTCGAGTATTCGATCATGAAGATGTTCATGGACAACCCGGGCAAAGCGCTCTCGCGCGAGGACATTCTCAACACAGTCTGGGGGCGCGACTATTTCGGAGAACTGAAGATCGCCGACGTCAATATAAGGCGGCTTCGCATAAAAATAGAGGATGACCCGACGAACCCGATCTATATTACGACAGTCTGGGGCTACGGCTATAAATGGGGGCTTTAGTCAATTAACAATTAACAATTAACAATTAACAATTAACAATTAACAATTAACAATTGGCACTATCACTGCGGGTGTGGGAGAGCGAGTTTGGGTAAGTTCTTAAAATTCTTCAAGGGTGGGCTCAGGCAGCGGTGGCTCAGGGGCACGATGCTGATCGTGCTGACTGCGGTCGTGCTGGCGGTCATTCTGCTCTCCGTTGTGATTTTTAATTACTACTACACGACGATCCGGACGGGGCTTGAGGCGAAGGCAAAAACCGCAACGGATTTTTTCGCAAATTACGTCGACCGCTCATTCGCCGATTATTACAACAGCGCGTACAAATATATAGAGACGTTCAAAGAGCGCGATAAACTGGAGTTGCAGTTTTTGAACGCCGACGGCAGCATTATGATATCCTCATTCACCATTACATCGGGGACTCTGCCGAATACGCCCGATGTTGCTGAAGCGATAGAAATGCGCCGGATATCATCGTGGGTCGGGCGGCGCTCATCCACCGGCGAACGCGTGATGGCGGCTTCGGCGCCGATGATATACGCCGACGGAGAGGTCATCGGCGTTATGCGTTATGTGACGAGCCTCAAGCTTGTCGACATGCAGGTGTTTTTGAACCTTCTCGCCGTGATAGGCGTCGGGGCGCTCCTGCTTCTGCTTGTTTTATCGCTGAACCTGATATTTATAAGGTCGGTCATCACGCCTGTGAGCGAGATCACGAAAATGTCAAAGCGCATTGCGGAAGGCAGCTACGGCGTGCAGATCGGCAACAACTACCAGGACGAGATCGGCGACATGGTAGGGGCAATAAACGAAATGTCGCTCAAAATAGCGCAGACAGAGAAGATACAGACAGAGTTTATATCGTCGATCTCCCATGAACTCAGGACGCCGCTGACGGCGATCACAGGCTGGGGCGAAACGCTGATTTACAACGAACAGCTCGACAGCGAATCCAAACGCGGTATCGCGATCATGCTCAAAGAGGCGCGGCGCCTGACGAAAATGGTTGAGGAACTGCTGGAGTTCACACGGATGGAAGACGGGCGGTTCACATTGAATATCGAGATGATCGACGTCGCGGCTGAACTCGAAGACGCCATTTTTACTTTCCGCGAGTTGCTGCACCAGGATGAACTCGAGTTCGACTATGAATCAGACATGGACGAGGCTCCGCTTATCCCGGGCGACCCGAACAGGCTGAAGCAGGTTTTTCTGAACTTGTTTGACAACGCTTTAAAATACGGTCGCGAAGGAAAAAGGATAGAGGTCTCCATAGCCATGAGCGGGGACTTCGTCAGGATAGGGATACGCGATTACGGCCCGGGGGCGCCGGACGACGAAATCGACATCATCAGGATGAAGTTCTATAAAGGCAGCAACTCAAAAGAGCGCGGCAGCGGCATCGGCCTTGCCGTCTGCGACGAGATAATAAAGTATCACGGCGGGAGTATGGAACTCTCGAACCCCGAGGGCGGCGGTTTTCTGGTGACGATATTTCTGCCTGTCAATATCACGGCAGGCAATGCGGATTAGGGAAGTAATATATAAATTAGCAATTACTGAGGAACAGAAAGGTAAATGAATCGCGATGCAGGAAGCTAAAAATAGTAAGGAATTCCGTACCTCTATCGGTGGGCAGGCGCTGATTGAAGGCATTATGATGCGGGGGCCAAAAAAGCAGGCAATCGTTGTAAACACTAAGGATGGGTTCGTTACCAAGACAGAAGAAATAAAGTTACTTAAAGATAAGTATCCTGTCGTCGGTTTTGTGTTTATTCGGGGGGTTGTCAACTTTGTCGCCACGATGAGCATCGGCGTGAGGGCGCTGATGTTTTCCGCCGACCACCTCCCGGAAGAAGAACAGGAGGAAGAATCGAAGTTCGACAGTTGGCTGAACAGGAAGCTGGGAAGCGAAAAAGCGGAAAAGGCGATCATAACGATTTCCGTTATTCTCGGTATAGCGCTCTCGGTCGGGTTGTTCATTCTTCTGCCGACTTTCCTGGCCGGCCTGCTTTCCCGGGTCATTGAACAAAGGATCCTTAAAAACCTGCTTGAGGGAGTTTTGCGCATAGTCATATTTTTGGGGTATATGTGGCTTGCGACGCGGCTGGACGACATGAAACGGGTATGGGCTTATCACGGGGCGGAGCACAAGGCAATTTTCTGTTATGAGAAGGGACTTCCGCTTACGACAGAGAACGTAAGGGGCCAGTCAAGGCTCCATCCCCGTTGCGGCACCAGCTTTTTATTCATTGTAATGATAGTCAGCATACTTGTTTTCTCGTTTACAAGCTGGAATAATGTTTGGGTGCGCATAGGGCTCAGGCTGCTGCTCCTGCCGGTCGTCGTAGCCATCAGTTACGAGATAATCAAGCTTGCGGGCAGGTATGACAATGTTCTGACCAGAATAGTTTCAGCTCCGGGAAGAGCCTTACAGCGCCTGACTACCCGCGAGCCGGACGATGATATGATAGAGACTGCGATAGAAGCCCTGAAACTCGTCCTGCCGGATGACGATGCAGAAGCCGCGTGGTGATGTTTTGGTAATGCGTTGCAATACAACGCAAAACAGATGAACACAAAAGATGGTCATATGAATGGAAACGTATAATGACATATACTTACGGGCGCGGAAAAAACTGAGATTGGCTGGGATCGCCGCGTCGGATATGGAAGCAAAGCTGCTCGTGGCGCGCGCGGCGGGAAAAACGCGCGGGGAACTGCTCGCGTCAAGCAGGCTCTACGTCACAGACGAAAAGATCGCCGTTACGGTGGATGAAATGACGGACCGCAGGGTGAAGGGCGAACCGGCAGCCTATATCCTCGGAGAGTGGGAATTCCGCAGCCTGCCCATCATAGTCAATAAAGCGGTCATGATACCGCGCGTTGATACGGAACTTCTCGCGCAGGAAGCAATAAAGCTGATGAAACAGCGTGGTCGTCAGGCACGAATGCTCGACCTGTGCGCCGGAAGCGGTTGCGTGGGGCTGGCAGTGGCTGCCGGGGCGCCGGATTGCCGTATAGTACTGGCGGATATATCTGAACAGGCGATTTCGATCTGCCGCGCGAACATGCTCAAAAACAATCTGAGCAGAAATATCACCGCCATAGAAGCAGATGCGCTTGAAACTCCGCCCGCGCTTCTCGGCGCGTTTGACGCTATCGTCAGTAACCCGCCGTATATCCCGACCAGGGATATAGGCGGCCTGGATGTTTCGGTGCGGGAGTATGAACCGGTACTGGCGTTTGACGGCGGGCCGGACGGACTGTACTTTTTCCGCGCGATCGCGACGAATTGGCCGGCTCTTCTGAAACCGGGAGGTTATCTGGTGTTTGAGTGCGGCGCCGGACAGGCGGGTTTCGTGCGCGAGATAATGGAGTCCAGCGGGTTTTACGATATCAAAGTGTATACAGACACACTCGGGATAGAGCGTGTGGTAGCGGGAACGAGAATTGAGAATTGAGAATTGAGGGACGGGCTCAATTTGATATATATTAGTTTATACAGCTATGGCGGGGGATCGCTCCCGTCCGGAAAATGCGAGAGGAGTTGCCAAAATGGCTGAAAAGAAAAAGTATATACCTGCCGAGCCGGCGGACGACAAAAAGAAAGCACTGGAAACCGCGATTTTACAGATAGAAAAAAACCACGGAAAAGGCTCGATCATGCGGCTTGGAGACAGGGAAACCGTGCATGTCGACGCGATACCCACCGGGTCTATCTCGCTTGACTTTGCTTTAGGTATCGGAGGGGTCCCGAAAGGCAGGATCATTGAGATATTCGGACCGGAATCATCGGGAAAAACGACGCTCGCCCTGCATATCATTGCGGAAGCGCAGGCACTTGGCGGGGAGGCGGCCTTTGTCGACGCCGAACACGCGCTTGAACCTGCTTACGCCCGCGCGCTTGGGGTCGATATCGACAATCTGCTTATATCGCAGCCTGATATGGGCGACGATGCGCTTGCGATAACGGAACTGCTGGTCCGTTCAGGCGCGGTCGACGTCGTAGTGATCGATTCCGTCGCGGCGCTCGTCCCGAGAAGCGAAGTCGAGGGCGACATAGGCGACGCCAGCGTCGGCGTAGTGGCCAGGCTCATGTCCCAGGCACTGCGCAAACTGGCCGGGTCTATATCAAAAACCAATTGCGTAGTTATTTTCATCAACCAGCTTCGCGAAAAAATAGGCGTTACCTACGGGAACCCGGAAACAACGCCGGGAGGCCGCGCCCTGAAGTATTTTGCCAGCGTACGTATAGACGTGCGCCGTTCCGAGGCGATCAAGACCGGGACGGAGACCATTGGAAACCGCACCAGGGCGAAAATAGTCAAAAATAAAGTCGCGCCGCCGTTCCGCGAGGCGGAATTCGACATCATGTTCGGCGAGGGGATATCGAGATACGGCGAACTGATAGACCTCGGCGTCAGACTCGGGCTGGTCGAAAAGGGCGGCGCCTGGTACACTTTGGGAGAAATGCGGTTCCAGGGGCGCGACAATGTCAAGGAATATCTGAAGGAAAACCCTGATGTCGCGGACGAGCTGGAAGCCAACATAAGGCGCGACTGGCTGAAACTCATGACTCCGCAGGAAAAGGCGGCGGCAAAAGCTGCAGGCAGGGCAGTAGACGTAGACGCCGAGGATTTTGAAGGATAAGGTTCACTTGAACCAGCAACGGAAAAGGCAAGGAATGTAAGGATAGTAAGAAAATGAAGGTCGAAAGCGTCAAAAAGGCGGAAAAAAGAGCGGACAGGCTGGTCGTCAGTTTTGACAGCGGGGACGAAATAAAGGTCAGCGCCGTGCAGATCGCGGACTTCGGGATATACTCCGGGCGCGAGTTTTCACAGGAAGAATTCGGCGCGCTGAGAAACGCGGTCGGCCTGGCGTCGGCAAAAGTGAGAGCGCTGCGAATACTTGGAAACAGAAATATTTCGGCGCGTGAAATGGAAAAACGCCTTACTGAAAAAGGCGAAACGGCGGAAACCGCCGCGGCTGCTGTGGAATGGCTGACAGAAAACGGCATGATCAACGACGCGGAATACGCATCATCGATAGTCAGCCATTACACGCAAAGAGGCTACGGTCCGGCGCGTGTAAAGGATGAATTGTTCAAGCGGGGCATACCCCGCGGGATATCAGAAGAAGTAATGAGCGGACTTGACCCGGTCGCCGGAGAGGATGCGGCTGTCGTGTTCATACAGAAGAAACTGAAAGGCGGCAGGGAAAAAGACGATATCCGAAGCGTGACGGACGCGCTTTGCAGGAGAGGGTATAGTTATGAAGACGCCAGATCGGCGGTGCGGAAGTACATAGAGACCATTGAGGAAGACGGAGGCTGAGTGGCTGCGAAAAAAATAGGCATAGTATCGCTGGGGTGCGCAAAAAACCTTGTAAACAGCGAACAAATGATGTTTTTACTGAAAAGCGCGGGATATGACGTAACCGGAGAAACGGAGAACGCGGACGCCGTTGTTATCAATACCTGCGCTTTTATTGAGTCCGCAAAATCGGAAGCGATAGAAACGATCCTGGAACTCGGCGAGGCGGACAGCGGCGGAAAAAGGAGAAAGATAGTCGTCGCGGGGTGCCTCGCCCAGCGGTACAAAGAAGAAATTCTCCACGAGATGCCGGAAATCGACGCGGTCGTGGGAGTAGGAAGTTTTGACAGAATATCCGAAGCGGTGAAAGCGGCTCTTGAAGGAACTGAAAAGCAGGAGTTTTTCGGAGACATAAACAGCCGGGTGAGTGAAACGGACAGAGTCATAACGACGTCAGGATCGTGGGCATACCTGAAGATCGCCGAGGGGTGCGACAACCGATGCGCGTACTGTATCATACCGGAGATAAGGGGGCGCTTTCGCAGCCGCCCCATGGAAAACATAATAGAAGAAGCGGCGCGTCTGGCGGTGCGCGGGTCAAAAGAACTCATAATCGTGGCGCAGGATGTCACGCGGTACGGACTGGACCTCTATGGGAAAACCCGCCTCGCGGACCTTCTCAAAGCCTTGTGCCGCATAGAAGAACTGAAATGGATACGATTGCACTACCTGTATCCGGATGAAATTTATGACGAACTTATTGACGTTATCGCGGAAAATGATAAAATACTAAAGTATCTGGATATCCCGGTCCAGCATATAAGCGACGGCATTCTGGAAAAAATGAACCGCCGCGGCGGCGGAAGCGAGATCCGGGCTTTGTTCCGCCGGCTGCGCGAGCGTATTCCGGGGCTCGTCCTCAGGACGAGTATCATAGCGGGCCTCCCGGGTGAAAGCGACACGGAGTTCGATGAACTGTGCGAGTTTCTCAGGGAAGCAAAGATAGAACGCGCGGGCATTTTCGGGTACTCACCTGAAGAAGGGACCCCCGCGGCGCTTATGGACAGGCCGGATCCGGACACGGCGGTGCGCCGGGCGGAGTTTTTGACCGGTATACAGTCACGGATCATGGACGATTTCAACGACAGCAGGATCGGAAGCGTGACTACGGTCCTTATCGAAGGGAAAACCGGGTTGTACTACGGGCGAAGTTACGCCGAATCGCCGGATGTCGACGGATATATCGCGGTAGCCGGCAGCGGGATCAAACCCGGCGAGTTTGTAGACGTGAGAATAACAGGAGTTAAGGACGGCGAACCGGTGGGCATGAGAATTGAGAAATGAGAATTGAGAATTGAGGAATGAATACAGCGAATAAACTGACTATGCTCAGAGTAGCGCTGATACCGGTGTTCATGGTTGTGCTGTATATCGGGTTTCCTGGCAGCCACATCACTGCTATGGTGCTCTTTATCGTCGCGGGCGTCACCGATTTTGTGGACGGGTACATAGCCAGAAGCCGCAACCAGATCACTGATTTCGGGAAATTTATGGACCCGCTTGCGGATAAAGTGCTGGTGGTATCCGCTATGCTCTGGTTTGTCGGACAGGGCACAATGCCTGCGTGGGCAGCCCTGATCGTTATAGTACGCGAATTCATGGTGACGGCGCTGCGGCTGATTGCCGTCGATAACGGACGCATAATAGCGGCTGCCGTTTCGGGCAAAATAAAGACGGCTGTGACTATGGTCTGCCTGACGGCTATGTTCCTGCCGCTTCTGCAATGGATGACCTATGTTTGCATAACGGCGATACTCGTCACAACTGTCGTTTCGGGCGCTGAGTATTTTATAAGGAACAAAGACGCGATAAACCGCGGGAGATAACATAGAAAAAGAAACAGGTGCAATTGACTTTGGAATTCAGTAGACTCACACTTGACTGCATAGCAAGACTCAGACCCTTTTTTGAGGATAACCAATGCCGCATTTGCGACTGCACTATCGGCGGGACATTCATGTGGAGGGATCACCACCGGACAGAATACGCGATCGTGGACGAGGTTCTTTACCTTAAAACGAATTATCCGGAAATCGGGTTCGCCCCGCCGAGGGGGACGGAGATAGATAAAAAATCCCTTGGGCGGATCGTTGACTACTGTAACGGGCAAAAAATACCGGTAAAAATGTTCTTTATTTCAGAAACTGTTCTGGAGTTGATACTCGAGGTTTTCCCGGATTCGGTGGTGAGTTCCGACAGAGCATGGTCTGACTATCTTTACATGAGCAACGATCTTGTGACCCTTGCCGGAAGAAGGTACGCGGGCCAGCGTAATCACATCAACAGATTTGAAAGGGAAAATCCATCGTGGTCGTTCGAGCGTATCACAGGGTCGAATGTGCGCGACGCGAAGGTTTTTATCGAAAAGAGTACTCGGGGGGGCGAAAAAGATTCGCCGGTATTCGTCGAGGGCGGGAAAAAAGCTATTGAGGTCATTGATAATCTTGAACTTTACGGACAGTTCGGCGGCCTTTTATACGTAAGCGGCGCCGTAACCGGAGTTTCCCTCGGCGAAACTGTGGGCGACACTCTTTTTGTTCACACCGAAATGGCCGACGTCGCATATCACGGCGCGTACCCGGCGCTGATGAACAGTTTCGCGCGCTGTTTTGTGACCGCGGATACCTTATATATAAACAGGGAGGAAGACGACGGCGTCGAGGGGCTGCGCGTCTCAAAGCTGTCATACCACCCGGCGGAACTGCTGGACAAATACACAGTGGAACTGAAGTGACCGATCGTCTCTCCGTATACAATTCTGATACAGTTAAGATGTATGATGCAACTATGAGAGTGTATACGACTATGGTTGAAGACCAGGTAACTGATACTGAAAATGAGCAGCCTGACAAAGTAGGGCTGCCTGAACCGCCTGCCGGCTTACAAAACACATATCCCGGTGAGCCGCAATACGAACAGCCGGACGAACAGACCGGCGGAGGCATAAAGTCGGTTCCCTTCGCGGTGAAAGTAGTGGCGGTCGCGCTGCTTGTTGTTGTGGTGTCTTTCGCCTTTATCTGGGAGCACCTGAATACAGGCGGGCTCCGCTACAGCGCAGGTCCGGCGGGGGACGCCCGGCGGCAGGTCAAAGAGGAAAAAACAGATCATTCGCCACCGCGCTCCAGGTCGAAAGTACAGGACGCGCTGAGTGAACTTGAATGGGTGGAGCCGGCGTTTCTGCCTGTAAACGAGTATTCCAGGCCGGGTACGCTTGTAAAAAAAATCAACGCTGTCGTAATACATTACATAGGAAACCCCGGCACGACGGCTGCGCAGAACAGGAATTACTTTGCAAACCTTGAAGTTACACAAGAAACGTCGGTGAGCAGCAACTTCATCATCGGCCTCGACGGGGAGATCATACAGTGCGTACCTGTCGACGAGATAGCGTACGCGTCGAATAACAGAAACGGGGACACGGTGTCCGTCGAACTCTGCCATCCTGATGAGACAGGGGAGTTTACAGAGGAAACATACGCTTCCGCCGTTCGGCTCACCGCCTGGCTGTGCGGGCAATACGGGCTTTCACCGGACAATATTATCAGGCACTATGATATCACAGAAAAAATATGCCCGAAGTATTTCGTTGAAAATGAGGACGCGTGGGAACAGTTCAAAAACGACGTTGCGGCGGAAATGTCGACGGAAGAGTGAGAATCAACTTGAGAAACTACTATCCCGCTGCTTCTGTACAAAAAAAACCGGAATTTTGTGTAAATGTGACATTCATGACATGTTTACACTTTAAAATTGATTTTTAACTGGTATAATGGTTCTTGCAATGTTGAAAATCGATCACTTGTTGGAGTAATAACATGACCAGTGAGATTGGGCAGGCTGAAGATTTAGACAGCCGCGCCGAGGCGGCAAAAGAGTCGAAAGAATCAATGGAGCTTCTTATAGAAGACTTCAAGCCTTATTTGCACGCGCGCGCTTCAAAGTATTCCGTCAAATTTGAAAGCGACAAGCATGAGGAACTGTTCAGCACGGCTATGGTTGCTTTTTATGAGGCTGTCCGGAACTATAACAGGGAGAGAGGCCACTTTTTCCCGCACGCGGAGCGCGTAGTCCGCTCGCGGCTTATAGATCATATCCGGGGCCTGTACAGGAATGAGGGCAATACAGTCCCGCTGGACCCGCATTATGACGACGAAGATGAACAATCGCAAGCCGAGTCATCAGCGGTCATTGAACTCTCGATACGTTCACATGACCGCCGACGCAGAAATGAAGCGCTCATAGATGAGATTGAGGCATTCAAAGAGGAACTGAACGAGTGGGGGATCACGATGGAGACATTGAGCAAGCATTCCCCGAAGCATAAAAAACTGCGCGAAACATATAAAAAAGTAGTAGTAAAAATCGCGCAGGAACCGGATATTGTGCAGACGATCCGGCTAAAAAGATATTTTCCTGTAAAAACTGTTGCAGAAATATCAGGATTACCCCAAAAAAACATCGAACGTGCGCGAACATATATACTAGCGACGCTGATAATCAGGCTCGGAGACTACGATTTGCTGTCCGGATATGTAAGCGACGAATAACATTAAACTGAAAATGCAGACTATTATATAGACACTTCGAAAAGGAAGAAGGTGAAAATTATGAAGGCGTTGATTATGAGCCACGAGGACGGTGGTACATACGTGATGGACCGGGAGGGTGAGTTCCGGTTTGTCAGAGGGTATACTTCCCGGTCTGTAGGGGACGAAGTTGAACTGGGCTCCCCTGTAATCATGCGCCAAATAAGGGCGGCCGCGATAGCTGCGTGCTTCGTGCTGGTCGCCATTCTGAGCAGTATCGGTATCCTTTGGAACACAGAGAGTTACGCGGTATACGTTGACATAAACCCGGGCATTGAACTCACATTCAACAACCTCAACAGGCTGAAGGCGGTAAAACCCCTCAACCCCGACGGCGCGGCCCTCCTTGAGAATTTCAAACTAAAGGGAAGCCCGGAAGACGTCGTAGTGAGTTTGATACAGCGCGCGGAAGATAAAGGTTATATAGCCCCGGGAAGCGATACAGCGGCAGTGCTGATCACAGTAACGGTAAAAAGCGGAAGAGACCCGTCGGTTTACAAGGACGTCCTCGACACCGCGCTTTTGAGCAATAACATGCAAGGGTACGCGACGGTGGAAATCGCGGATACGAGCTTCAGGGAAAAGGCGGAGAGCCTGGGGATTACACCCGGCAAACTGAGTTTGATCGAGCGACTGTACGGCTCGACCCTTTCAACCGATTTCACAGCATTCGCAAGCGAGTTTGCGGGTGTACCGGTAAAAGACCTGATGGACGCGATCAGGACCGCGGAAGGAAAAGGCGTCCCGTCCCTGATGAGTGTGCAGCCGAACCCGAACCAAGGTTCCGGTAACAACAGCGGGAATAACGAGCCGAAGGAAGCAAATCCGAACGCAGGAGCAGGCAATAACAGCGGGAACAACGAGCCGAAGGAAGCAAATCCGAACGCAGGCGCAGGCAATAACAGCGGGAACATCGAGCCAAAAGACCCGAACCCGAACCAGGGCCCCGGCAACAACAGCGGGAACAACGAGCCGAACGC
>Ga0082212_10007378_pt1 | contig 14547 bp, 12 predicted proteins | sample TergutNt197P3_FD_71548 | JGI IMG/M metagenome (GOLD analysis project Ga0082212, IMG submission 71548) | Neocapritermes taracua P3 segment gut microbial communities from Petit-Saut dam, French Guiana - Nt197 P3 | ecosystem: Host-associated > Arthropoda: Insects > Digestive system > Gut ... | reverse complement strand
TAATGGCAATTCACAAGCTGTGCGCATCCCAAAACAGTTCCGCTTGGAAGACGGAGAAGTCTGCATTACCAAAGAGGATGATCGAATTGTGATATTTCCAAAACCTAAGAAGTTTACTTCTTTACGGGATACGCAGAACTTTTTTAATTCAATTCATTGTCCTGATTTTGAGTTGACCAATAGAAAACAGGTTTTCAATTCCGACGCCCCGCCCCTATAGGTAAAGGCTTCCGCCATTGGCACGTTAAAGGGTTCCTTGCGCAGGTCCAGGGGGCGAAAATCTCCAACCTCGATTTCAATATTAATATATTCGGCGGGCAGCACGTCGTTTGTAATGAGAGCGTATTTAAACTTTGGAAGCACTTTATTAATGAATACTTGTATGGTTTTATTATCAAAATGCTGCAGAACGTCTTTGACTACTATCAAATCCGCCGATTCTATGTTATCCCAGTCGTCAGGCGTATATTCAAATTTTATATTTTCTTTTGCAAATTCCGCCCTGTTCCTTTCAAGCACATATTTTGAAACTTCATAACACGTATAGTTTATTCCATCGAAATTTATTTTTTGTGAAAATTGCCAATCGCCGCATCCAAAATCTATAATGGATTTTATTTCATGTTTACTGAAAAATTCTTCTAAAAACCGGATGTATCCCCAATTATATTCCAGTATGGATCCCGTACCGCTTCCGTATAACCATGCATTAGTTTCATAAATTTTATCAAAAACATCCGGGTGGTTATAAGTTTCTGCCCGTGCCGCTGAAACAGTTAACAAAATTAATAAAATTAATGACAATCTTTTCATAAAAATTTCCACTTAGGGAAACGCTGATTAATTATCTGGGCGAGATGAAGCGCAAGGCGCACGGAGCACGGAAACCGAGACATATCAAAAGGATAGTCGAGGTTTCGAGCGCCGCGCAACGCGTAGGGGCGGTTCGCGAACCGCCCTCGCTCGCCCAGGTAATTAATCAGCGTTACCTGGAGAAATATTATCCAAGTTTCCCCTTGGACTGGAGTACATCGGCGACATTCTTCATATCCATCTTTTCGAGCGTCGCGCGCGTGGGATAGCTGTTATCAGGGTTCCAGCCTTCGAATTTGTAGAAACGGGTTTTAAAATCCTCAACTTTGTCGCGGTCAAGCGACCGGCGCATTCCATCGGCAAAAACCCACTCTCCGTCAACGACCATAGGCACGCCGTTCACAGTTCCAGGCGTGTTGTAGAGGTAATCGGGAAATGTCTCCATCGCTTTAGTGCGCCCCTGCAGGTTCCAGATGGCGCGGTCAAGTGTGAATATCCTGTGCCCGATTTCCATCGTATCGGCAAAGGTTTTATTCTGGCCGGTGACAGCGTTCCAGAATCTGGGCTCGGCGTGCGGCGTTGCGCCCCGGCGGTCAGCGGTGTTGTTGGTGATGCACTGCGGCCAGCGCCATCCGCAGAACCCCATTCCATGCCAGAATTTTTCATAGTGTTTGACCCAGGCGACATGCTTGATCTTTGAGTCGGAGTAAATCCCGGTCGGGCTGTTGCCGTAGTCCACAATATACCGGTCGTCGTTGTACGGAACCATCGCTTCCGAGAAAAATCTTGACGCCTCTTCGGCGTTCAGGTACGGGTTGCCCGTACGGGCCATAACGTACAGCGGGTATATGCCCATCTGGTGCAGCATCAGATCGCGTTCGCCAAACAGGGAACCGAAACCCCATTCCGGATGATTTCTGGGATCGTAGTGCTGCGACGTACCCCAGTATGCCAGGGGCAATCTGCCGCTATTGACGTCTTCTTCGTAACGGCCAAGTTTTTCCGCCATGCGGGCCGGACCTTCCGCCGCCAGATTGCCGAGCTCGCCTTCGCGCATCGAGATTATGCGGAAGATCGCGTCGTAATAAGCAAACGTGCCGGTTTGCGGCAGATCGACGTTAATCTGCTTGCCTCCGCCGATGACACCCTGGTTAACGAGAGTATTAATGTAACCGCGGACAGCCATGAACGGCCAGTGTCCGATGCCGTAACGCTGCATAAGGTCGTTTGCCTGTCGGGTCAGTTTCTGAGACAGCGCCTGAGGCATGGCATTCGGATTGGGCTTTGCGCCCGCGCCTCCGCCGCCGACAGTAGCCGTCATGATACCGGCGCAAACGGATTCGTTGCTGTCCCCTGTCGCCAGTCTCATGCGGCAGCCGCGTGGACAGGAAGCGCAAGCCGCCGGTCGCGCCGGAACGAAAACCGGACCCCTGTTTTGCGTGTTGCCGCCGCTGGGTGCGCCGTTAATCAGGGAGTAGCCGGTTTCAAACATCTTGGCGTCGCGCGGATCGTCAACATCCCACTGGAATTGACGGAACCAGCCGCGTGCTTCCATAAGCGCCTGCGGATCAGCGATTGGCGTGTCGCCTGTGCCGATGACGCTGATCGCCTTCAGGTTCTTCGATCCGAATACGCCGCCGTATCCGCACATGGCGGCTTGCGAACCCGGGCCGTGAAGCAGCGCGGCGTAACGAACTCTGCGTTCACCCGCCGGACCGCAGGCGACAACCGCAGGAATTTGTGTGGTAAAACAACTCTGTGCCAGCTCTGCCCATTCTCCATACTTTAGGCTGGGAACAACGCGCCGGGAAATTTCCTGCTGTGCATCCCATGTATCCATACCCCAAACGCCGTTTGTGGCGTCTTCAATTTTAACCTGATCATCAACAATGTTGATGTAAACAGGTTGGTCGGAAGCGCCTTCCACCACGACACCGTCCCAGCCCGCGAACTTCAACTGGGAGGTAAAACGTCCGCCAAAATTGCTGTGACCGAACCATTCGACCGGGTAAAGATTGGGCGAGAGACCCTGCACTTCGCAACGGCCCGCGCCTGGCGTAAAGGTGCCGGCAAACGGCGACGCCATCATGATGATAAGGTTGCGGGGGTCGAAAGCTTCAAACGGGAGTTGCGCTCCGGCCAGTTCGAAAAAAATCGCGGACCCCATGCCGTGGCCGCCGCCGAAATTCATATATTTTTCAGTCGGCAACGTACTGATTTGTTTTGTCGTAAGATTGACTCTTAATATTTTTCCTGTAAATCCGCCTGGCATTATTTTCCCCTCCCTCTATGTTTTCGCTTTCGATCGCTGCACATCAGCGCTCGTCGTCGGTTTCGGAGCAGCGGTTCTGCTGTCGTCCACAAGCCCCAGGTTCAACCAATGAACATTTCGCATGTTCACCTGGTAGCCGTTGGTTTCTTCCTGGTCGGGTGCTTCAGAAACGAACCTTAGGGCGCGCATTGGACATGTTTCAATGCATGCCTGCTTGCCGCCCGGGCCGCCCTTTTCTTTCCAGTAAGGAGAGTTGATACACAGATCACACTTTGATGATTTATTGGTTTTGTTATTCCAGACCGTCCGGCGCGGCTGCTGCGGACACATCTGGAGGCATACCTTGCAGCCGATGCATTTTTGTTCATCGATTACGCGAACATTGCCGTTCGCGGCATCCGCGTGACACGCGCCCACGGGGCAATTCCGGACGCAGGGCGGCTCAACGCAATGCCTGCATGGATTGATTGTGAGATCGTTCGGGAACTTGCCCCATGAATCCTGGATAATCTGGATTCGCGCACGCGACAGGTTTTGCACTCCGTAATGAGTCAGGGAACATGCCAACATGCAGGATGTACAGCCTATGCATTTTTTGCTGTCAAATACAATATATCCCTGCGATCTGGGAATTGCCGCGCCGGCACTTTGCGCGGCGCCTGCGTTTGATGTCGCCGTCGCGATAATGGCAGGGGCGGCTACCGCTACTCCGCCCGCAGCCAGAAAATCACGCCGTGAGTATTTCTTTTTGGCGGCGGATTCGTCGTTGTCAGCTTTATTGTTTACAGTCATACCGTACTCCTTTTGTCCTGCCTGGCGTCGGCAATTTCCTTTGTGTAAACGATGCAAATTGCCGCCAAGGCAATTAAACAGGCAATAATCAAAAACATAAAACGATTGGCCATGGCGGCGTTCGCGGCTATAAGTACGCCCCCGATCATCGGGCCGAAAGAAGAACCGAAGCGGCCTATGGAACCCGCCCATCCGACGCCTGTCCCCCTGTGGGTCATCGGATATATGCTGGCTGTGTACGCGTATATCAGCCCAAAAGACCCGTAAAATCCGCCGCCGACAAGGAACAGGTTTACATAGAGGATTACCGCGTTGGTTTTAACAAGCATCAGCAAAACAAGAGCCAGCGTGACAATAAGATAAGTAATGATCGCTTTTTTGTAACCAAGTCTGTTAGTCACCCAGCCTGATATTGCGATAGCCGGCAATGCGCCGAGCGCATAAGTAAAAGTAAACAAAAGGCTGCTGGTTAAAGGATATCCCTGGTCGGTCATAAGCTTGGGAAGCCATGTATTAACGGTAGTGATTGCAAAGACGATGCATATAAATACAACCCAGAGCAGAATTGTATTACTAAGCATTCCATCTTTAAACAGGGTTGCCAGCGCGGCTTTTTTGGGTTTTGTCGACGTATTTGTCACATATTCGTCGTCCGGATCGGGAACAAAACCCGGGTCCGCTTTTTTCAAAATATTTCCGACGACCTTTTTGTCGCCCTTGACGAGCCTGTCCATCGCTTCCGGAACAAATTTAAGAATAAAGATAATCAGTATCAGGGGAACAAACCCAAGGAAGTACATTGTCCTCCATGCGCCGGACGGCAGAAACAACAAGCCGAGAAGCGGAGCCAGCACCATGCCCATCGGAGGGCCTGCTGTTACCATTGTGATGAGCGTCACACGATTTTTTGCCGGGGAATATTCCGACAATAGCGCAACGCAGATAGGCGCGACGCCCGCCATGCCCAATCCTCCGATCATTCGCCAGATAGCAAATTCAGCCGGTGTGTTTGCTGTTCCAAACATGCCGGTGCCGAGGGAAAAAAATACAACGCACATAATCAATGAGATTTTACGGCCGAATCTGTCTGACATCATGCCAAAGATCACGCCGCCGAGCATCATGGCATACTGCGAAAAAGTGCCGATTACCCCAAAGACCGTTGAGCTTATACCCGTTGATTCTATCAATACCGGCAATGCAGTACCGAAGAGACCCATCTCCGCACCGTCAATGACCAAAGTAACAAGAAGAGTCAGGAATAAAGCAAGAAAAAACATATTAAATTTGCTTTTACCGATGACGTCGCCGACATTAATAGTACGCATATCTAATTCCCTTCCTGTTTTCAGATTGCAGGTCAAAAACCAATACTGATCCGTGCCCTTTGAGGGCGGTTGCATTGTTGCTGCCTCCCCAGGACGACGGCGCAAAGGCAGGGCGGTTCGCGAACCGCCCCTACATTGCCCCGGGCTATGCAAGAGGCATATCAGCCGGCGGCCGCCAGCGCGGCCGCGCCGATAGATCCGCCATATACGGGATCATTCGGGATTACAAATTTAATGCCGGAAATCCTCTCCAGCGCTTTCATGAACGCTCCGTTTTGCGCGAGCCCCCCCATCAGAACCACACAGGCTGTATCCGGCTTGTAGATGTCGTTAATGGTCATGCTTGCTCTCCACGCACACGCCTCGATCAGCGCCCTGGCTACTTCCTTTACGTCCGTTCCACGGTTTAGCAGACTCAGCGCGTCAAGTTCCGCGAATACGACACAACCCTCGTTCACCGCAACCGTCGACGGCTTGTCCAGCGCGCTTAATTCATCGATGGATATTTCGAGCCGCTCCGCCATGTTTTCGAGGAACAGTCCAAGGCCGGCCGCGCATTTCTGGTTAAGAACGAATTCTTTGATATCGCCGCCGTTAAAGGTGGCGGCAATGATCTCATCGGCGCCGATGCTGATCACTGCAGTCGCTTCCGGAGCCGCCAGTCTGGCGGCTTTCGCTACTGTGACCAGTTCGGCGGGTCTGTCGTCGGCAAAAGGCGCGTCAAACTTTCCCTTGCCTGTCGCGAAGATCTTTTCCACGTCTCCGGCTTTTATCCCCGCATCGCACAATGCCTTATCATAAACCGCCTGCACCGCGGCGGAACGACCCGCCCCGCCTGAATCCCCAATGGCTTTGCCGACGACTTTGCCGTCCTTCATTACGACTGCCTTGATGTATTCAATACCTGCGTCGATTCCCGCTGTTATCATTTGGTTCTCTCCTTGTCTTCCAGCCTGCGCAGGCCATTGGACTGCATCCAGTTATCAAGCTGATCCAGGAAACGCTTTTCATCCATATCGGTTCTGTCGCCGGGCTGACTGCCTTCATAGTGCATGACGCTGAGCCCTGCTTCCTTGAGATACATGGCCTGTTCCTTGCGGGTAAAAGTACAGCCTAAACCGTGGCGCCAGATCGCCAGGAGCGCGCCGTCCGCCTGGTATGTCTTCGCAAATTTGACGATCCTGTCGCGGTGGATGTATTCGTCGATCTTGCAACTGCCGGAAGCGATTCCTCCAAAGGAAGTCCTGCCGTCGCGGGTTACGCTTACCCGTATGATATCCTCACGGGTCTCCATGGGTGTGTTTTCCGGCCAGCGCAGTACATCAAAATGCTCGACGCTTCCATCCGGATGTATCTCAAACGTGCCGCCGTTTGAGTACTGCGAACCCAGGCAAACCGCGCCATAGGATTCCAGGTAACGGTAGTATTTCAGGTAATGCCATGACGGCGGATGCGCCTCAATGAAACGGAAACGCTCGTTGCCCACCGCCGCGATCTTATTATCCGCGCGCCATTTGACTTCGTCGCGCACCATTTTCCAAAATTTCAGTGTTTCATTAGGGTCAATCTTCGTCAGGTTGCCAATGGTGTAAACAGAGTACAGATCCTTCACGGACAAAGGACTCGGAATCGTTCTGGCCATCAGCCAGGATATCTCTCTTTTGTATTCCTGGAACGCGGATGTATTCCGCAATATCTGGATCATTTTTTCATCGTCGCATTGCTGGCCAAAAATACGCTCCACATCGTTTACGACTCTAAGGTTGCAATAAGCCTTATGTTCCAGCATCGCCTTTTCACGTTCTTCATCGTACTCTTCGGTGTACATGCACGCGTCGGACATCCACTGCGGCATGTTTTCAAAGTCCCTCGCCTGCTGCCCCCGTTTCGCGTGCTGGTCGCACACGCATGGGTGCGGCGCCACAAGCTGGCGTCGCCGCCATGGCGTTCCATCTTCCAGGTAACCCAGGAATTGCGTACCCCAGCAGTTTCCCTGATACCCGCAGATCTCACGCCCCCAGCCACGGATCTCGCTGGCAAGGCGGGCCTTGCGCGCAAATGAATCGTTCCTGGCCTGGATCATTGACCCGACCGGGTTGTCATGAATGATAGTGAGCGCGGGATAGGCGGGCGCCCAATCCCAGTTGCCCTGGCCTATGACGTTTTCATTGCTCTTCGCCACGGATTTATCATAATTCGCCCGCAACTCTTTTGCTTTTGCCCAAAATTCCAAAGGTCTGGTTTCCCAAAGCTGTCCTTTTGTCATAGTCTATCCCCCGAATACTCCTTGTTTATGCCATCCAACAAGGCGCGTTACGCCGGGTTTCAGCATATTCATAAAAGATTCCAAACGCAGTCTTGTCTCTTCGATCGGAAGCGTCGTATCCCGCTCAAAGAAGTGATACGGGATGTATCTTTCTCTCAGTATCTTCCACACCGCGTAATTGTCCGTACCGTGCAGGTGGCAGTATATCTGCTTTACCACCAGCGCTCCGTCTATGTTGTAATCTTCCGCCAGCTCAAATATATGCTGCGGTCTGCGCCGCCAGTTGTTGTCCTTGATCGGATTCTTGGGCCGTCCAAGGTATTTCAACCCGATCGCCATAAGCCGATCCTTTTGCGGAATGACGTTGTTCCAGTAGTAGCTAGTCCCGTTGTCCAGCTCGTCTACCACGATGTCGCCGCCTAACTCTTCCACCATTTCCTCAAGAGCCGTGTCCCATGTTTCGCTTCCGATAAGCATAAGACGTATTCGATCCGGTCCCGCTTCCCTGGCTTCCAGCTCCGGTATAAACTTTTCCAGGATCTCATTCATCTCCGCCTTGTCCATAACCTGACACGCCAGCACGATGTTCATCATTTCCGCGCCGTAAATCACCGGACGGTCATGCCGTCTCAGTTCGCTGATCCGCTTCAGAAGCAGCCGGTTTTTATTATAAATTTCGATCGCCAGGTCCAAATCCTCGTCTTTAACCGTTTTTCCTGTCCATTCCTCCATCCTGCCTTTGAACACATTCAGTTCCGACCGCAGTACTGTCTTTGACGTAGGGGCGTCGGTGTGATCCGGCACGAACATGTAATGATTGAACAGCTTCGCGTTGTTATTGACCGATACTTCCCAGGCGTTGTACATCCACTGGCACCCTTCCGTATTCACCAGCCCGTCTACATAATCATAATGACCTTTCAGAAACTGGTTTACCATGTCGCGCACAGGGTAGCAGCACCCGTATATCCACTTGTCCGATACATTGTCCGAATAGTGTTTGGCCATTATTCTCACGGGCAGCACTCCCGCCGCGTAGGCTACTTCTTCCGGAAAATACGGTTCATACCATCCAAGTACCTTTCCTCCAGTCTTCGCCTTCCATGCTTTTGCGTATTCGTGCCGGTTTTCCACCAATGCCTTGAAATCCATTTTGCGCCCCCTTCCTATGCCGGCAATGCCGCGCCGATTGCTCCGGCAAGCATCGGATCATATTCGCTTGTAAGCGCCGTAACCCGCAGCTCACGTTCGATCCTCTTTGTGATTCCCGGGTTTTTTGCCAGGCCTCCCGTGAATACCAGGTCTTCGTAGCACATGATTTCTCCAGGATCCAGCGGTTGCAGTTTTCCAATCGCGCCCAGCATCCTCCACGCTACCGCCAGCATGTGCGTTGCGTAGACTTCGTTTTCCGTAAGCGCTTCCGATTTAAATTCCGGCCGGAACTGTCCCATCGTCTCCGTCTGCGCGAAACAGTAACAGGTAGTACTTACCGGCTCCGGATCTTTTTTCACGTCAAGCGACTTCTCGCCGATCTCCGTGATCGGGATCTGCAGTAATTTGCATATTTGTTCGATATTGCGCCCCTGCCCCGTGGCGCATTTATCATTCATGGCGATATCCCGTACCCTGTCCCAGTCGTACAAGCGGATGGCTTTCATTGTCTGTCCGCCAAGATCCACAACTGTGTGTACGCCCGGCCCGTACATGAAACGCGCCCCTTTGGCGTGACAATGGACTTCATCCATTGTCTTTGCTGCGTATCCGGCGTTTTCCCTGGCAAAGCCCGTAGCCGTGATCGTCCCGATCATTGATACAGGCAATCCTGAGTTGCCCAGAGCCTTCGCGATTACTTCTTCGGCGGCTTTTTTAAAACTCGCCCCAATCCTGATATTTGCCCAGCCAAATAGCTCGCCGTCGCAAAATACAGCGCTTTGAGCGCTGGTAGTTCCTATGTCTACGCCGGCAGAGATCGTTTTAGCCGCTTTCCAGTCGATTTTGTCCGATGTCCAACTGGATTCCGGCCACTTTCCATACGCTTGTATCATGAATGCTACCTCCTGCATTCTTGAGAGAATACCTTTATAGTGTCAAACCCCGGTTTTCGAAGGTCGCCTTACCTCTTGCCGTAAGTCTTGACTGTATCGAACATAGCCTCTACGTTTTCCGGTTTTGCCTGGTCAAAACCGGCGCCTGTGGAGAATATATATCCGCCGCCCGGGGCCAAAATATCTATGAGACGCTTTGCTTCGTCTATGACCTGTTGTTTTGTGCCGTAATGCAATAGGTATACGGGAAATACTCCCTGTATGCAGGCTGTACCGCCAAGCAGCTTCTTGGCATTGACGGGATCAACCTGTTCAAAGCCGTAAACCACCTTTCCTTTCGGTACTTCGGCCAGGTATTTGACTCTGGAATTGTACGGCCCTTCAGTGTAGGCAAAAGGAACCATGCCAACGTCAATAATGTGGTTGATCATTCTTTGGAGGTGTTTCCAGTAGTAGTCCTTGTATTGCTGATCATTCAGGAAAGTGTCCATGCCTTTGTGCAGAGGCATGAATACCCATTTTCCGGGTGCGCGTTTAGCCTGTTTTGTGATGTTATTAAGGACGGAATCTATGTTCCTGTCTATAAAACGCATTATTACATCGGGGTGTTCGTAAATATCCGACATTGTGTCAAGCGTACCCCTGTAAAAATCGCTGTACGCATCAAATGGAACAAGTGCGCTGCCTCCGCCGGTAACGGGGAAACCGAGTTCGATAAATTTTTTGTTAAGCGCCATGCTTTTCTTGTTGAGTTCAGCCATCATATCCGTAATTTTCCAGATATTTTGCATCATTTCCTTCATGGAAGGAGTTGAGAGCATATTCAACATACCGTAAACGTAATTGCTGAGAGTCGTACCGACAAAATCACATTCGGCCAGCGGTTCGAGCAGGCCGGAAATCGCCGGGTATCCCTTTGTAAGCAGCCATCCCGTGTAATCTTCCATGAAGAAGTCCATGTCTTCCTCTTTAAGGACGGCAAATTCGATAAACTGCTGTATGGAGTTCTCGCTAATGCGCTTGTCCGGGGCTCCGGGCCAAACCATGTTTTTCGGTTTTATCATTTCAAGTACCGGACCCTGGCCCGGAATTGAAAAACGTCCTTCTGCAGAGTCGGGCTCATACTGGTTCAGGTATTTGATTATTGAATCGGCGAACTTTTCAAAATCGTATGTAACATCGGCAACCGTATAACCTGCGTTGTAAATTGGGTAGCACAGTCCTGATGCCGTAATTGGGATGCGATCCGGTTCTCTTAGAGCGATGGAATCGTCAATGCGTTTTTGTCTTTCTTCTAAAAGTGTCATGTGTTACCCGCCTCCTGATAATTTATATATCGACCGATTGAGTTCCGGAATCGTCCGGAAGCTTGTCACAATAACATACGGGATTCATCTTACTATGGAACCTCGTGGAATAGTAAAATTTTAATGCAAAAAATATGATATAATGTAAAAGTATACGAATTGAGGAGAACAATTAATGAAAAGTAAAGTCATGGACGTTTCGGCGGCTCTGGATATGGTTAAAGATGGAGATACGATAGCAATATCCTCCGCCAGCATGGTCGGATTTCCTGAATACATTGTCAAATCCCTTGAGGATCGTTACCTTGAAACCAAACATCCTGCGGGACTGACGCTTTACGCCGGATGCGGGCAGGGAAGCATGCTCAGATACGGCGCTGGAGACAGGTTCGGGCATCCGGGTTTTCTTCAACGTATTGTTTGCACACACCCGAATGTCACCCCAAAAGTAGGTAAATTTATAGATTCCGGCGAGATAGAGGGTTATGTTTTTCCACAGGGCGTTCTTAATCAGTTGTATCGGTGTGCTGCCGCGAAACAGCCCGGTCTCTTGACAAAAATTGGAATAGGTACATATGTTGACCCGCGTCAGGACGGAGGAAGGCTAAACGGTAATACAACGGAAGAACTGGTGAAATTGATGACCATTGACGGCGAGGAGTACCTGTTCTTCAAAAGCAAACCTGTTACCGTCACCATAATCAGGGGGACAAGCGCGGACGAACATGGCAACGTGACAATCGAAGAAGAGGCGCTGAAGCTCGAGATCCTTGAAATCGCGCTCGCGGCCAAGGCTTCCAACGGCAAGGTTATCGTACAGGTCAAGCAGGCAGTGGCGGCCGGCACGCTAAAAGCAAAAGACGTAGCCGTCCCTGGAGAGATTGTGGACGCCGTTGTTGTCTGCCAGGAACCGGAAGAATACCACCGGCAGACTGCTGGGACGATTTACAGCCCGTACCTGAGCGGTGAGCTAATATGTCCGCCGGGGGCTGTGTCAAAGCCCAAAGCGGTGCTTGCGGAAGAAGACATTGTGTGCCGCAGGGCGGTATATGAGGTTAAACGGGGTGCGGTAATAAACGTCGGAGTAGGCGTCGGCGCCGGTGTCGGCGCGGTGGCCGATGTAGAAGGGGTTATAAAAGATGTTACCTTCACTCTGGAATTGGGAGTTTTTGGCGGAACACCGCAGGCTAAAGCGGATTTCGGATCGGCGGTCAATGCAACGTCCTATTTGGCGCACCCTGCCATGTTTGATTTCTATCACGGCGGCGGGCTGGACACCACATTTCTGGGCGCGGCGCAGATTGACGCCGACGGCAATGTAAACGTAAGCCGCTTCGGCGGGCGCGCGGCCGGCCAGGGAGGATTTATCGATATAAGCCAGACCGCAAAAAAAGTCGTATTCTGCACGACTTTTACGACAAAGGGCTTTGAGTGTTCCGTTGATAACGGCGTTATTGTCATCAAGAAAGACGGAAGTATCGCCAAATTTGTCGATAAGGTTGACCAGATAACCTTTAACGGAAAACTTTCGCGAGAGAAAGGTCAGGAAGTCATTATATGCACGGAACGCGCCGTGTTCCGACTCGTAAAAGACGGCGTTGTGCTGACTGAAATTGCTCCGGGCGTCGATCTTGAAAAGGACATTCTCGGGAAAATGGGTTTTAAGCCGATTATCAGCGATGATTTAAAGGTGATGGATAAGCGCATCTTTACCCCGGGTCGCATGGGTTGCTTTGATTGATTTGCAAAAACGATGAATAGTGTTAATAATGATGTATGGCATCGAAACTTACATATAACAAACTTAAGGGGGGAACACGCATGAAGTTGCGCATGACAGTAGGTTTGGCGTTATGCATCGGTCTTGTCTGCGCTATCACAGGCATACAAGGCTATACGCAGGGAGAGCCGCAAATTACAGTATACAATCCAATGGGTACGCCGCCGCCGATTAAGATAAAGGCCATGGCGCCCAGGTTGGACACGATTGACGGTAAAACCATTTATTTGGTGAATACGGGATTTCCAAATAGCGGTCCATTTATGCAGGCTATGAGAGACTGGTTTAACGAGCATCACCCAAAAACCAATATCGTAGTCGCGGCATCAGGCAGTATGACCAGCATAAATGAGAAGCTGAAAGCCGAAATAAAAGAAAAGGCCGATGCTGTTTTCTTCGGTCTTGGCCATTGAAGCGGTTGCGCGCCTGGGGCGGTTCGCCTCAGCATTGACATCGAAGAAGGATTTAACAAACCCTCCATGGGTTTCCTTATAGCCGACTTTAAAGAACAGGCGGAACGGGTAGCCTTGTCATATGGCATGCCCGATGTACGAACTCAGTATATACGAGGCCCGGTTTGGGGCAGAACGCCGGAGCAGATCAGAAAGCAGATCATTGAAGGCCCCAACCCGTTTACAGGAAAACCCATGATGCAGGAGGCAATCTCCAAACTGACATCTCCGTTGACCGCGGCGGAAAGGGACATGCGCGCGAGAAGCAGGGACGTTGGTCCGCCTACCTATACCGGCACGGAGGAGAACCTCCACAAACTGTTCCTTGAAAACAGGTATACGGATTTTCTGCCAGTTGTTCTGCCGACCAAGGAAAGGGTCGACGCGATGCTGGCCCAGACCAGTCATGACCCCGATATGTACCTCGGTCGCATGAGCGCACTGGGACAAATCTTTACTTATACGGTCAAACATGCCGCCATCGCCGCTGTTATGGCCGGTTGCAAGCCGGAATATTTCCCCGTCGTTCTGGCGATTGGTTCGACCGGAACGGCAGCCGTTTCCGTTTCCGATAACGGTTTTATGGTCGGTGCGGTTATTAACGGACCTATTCGTGATGAAATCGGACTTAATTACGATATCGGCGCCGTCGGGCCTTATGCTCACGCAAATACGACGATTGGAAGAGCCTGGAGTCTTCTGGCTATTAACGGCGGAGACCAGGGTAAAGTCGGAACGACTTACATGGGACAGGTAGGCAATCCTGCGAACCTGATCAACATAATCATTGCTGAAAACGAAGAACTTTCACCTTGGGAACCGCTTGCGGTACGACGCGGGTTCCGGAAAAACGAAAACGTCGTTACCATATTTAATGGATGGGGTATTCTTTCCGCGAGAAACTGGGCTGTAACCGACTGGTCTTCAACGCCGGACTATGCGAAGAATATACAGAGTATCCACAGGATGCAGGATCTCGGACAATTCGGCACTTTCGCGCTTCTGACCCCGCCAATTGCCAACTTCGTGCGCGACGCCGGCTATGACACGGTGGAAAAACTTACTGAATATGTGATAAGCCCCGATCCGGGCTCCGGTTCTCCTAAACCGAAATCGGCGCGTGGCCGCGGTACTTTTTCCGTTGTCGTAAGCGGAGGAACCAACAACAACTACTGGATGATAGGCGGCATGATTCCAAGTCAATCCGTTCCGATAGACAGCTTTCGGTAAGACAAGGTTAATGATTTTAGAAATTTGTTCCATTATATGTGCGCGAATATGTTTGTCATTCCCGGCAAACATATTCGCGCATATTTGAACAGGGGCGCGATAAATCGCGCCCTTTAATTTTATTATACGCCGGCGAGGACGCCCGCGCTCCTATGTCAGGCTTACGTAAAATTGCAAAACCTTGACATTAGAAAACCAGCAATGAACCTGAATGACACCCCCTCCCCGGAACGTATTCACATTGGAATATTCGGAAGGCGGA
>Ga0082212_10007377_pt1 | contig 14547 bp, 7 predicted proteins | sample TergutNt197P3_FD_71548 | JGI IMG/M metagenome (GOLD analysis project Ga0082212, IMG submission 71548) | Neocapritermes taracua P3 segment gut microbial communities from Petit-Saut dam, French Guiana - Nt197 P3 | ecosystem: Host-associated > Arthropoda: Insects > Digestive system > Gut ... | reverse complement strand
AGCCTCGACGACTGTAATCTGTACGCCCCCATGAGCGGTGCAATTGCCAAACGTTCCGTTGAAGAGGGCGTAAATGTCATGCCAGGTGTACCGGCGTTCAAAATCGTTTCGATTGACGAGGTATATATTAATGTATCTATTCCCGAAAATGAAATAGGAAGCATCCGCGTCGGACAGATGGCAACCATTGCGGTTCCAGCCCTTGCTAACCGCGAATACAGGGGCATCGTGGATAAAAAAGGCGTCGAAGCCAATCCTGTTTCCCGTACATACACGCTCAAAATAAGATCGGGTAACCCGAACGCGGAACTGATGCCCGGCATGGTTTGTAAAGTGTTTATGCAAAACGAAGATGATAAAAAAATCGTCATCCCCAACCGTACCGTGCAGATTGCATACGATAACCGGCAGTTTGTTTGGCTGACGGACGGCGTTACCGCCACGCGCCGTTTTATTACCGTCGGTTCGCTTTCCGGCATCGGCATGATTGTGGAAGACGGACTTTCGGAAGGCGACCGGCTTATAGTGGAAGGTTATCAGAAAGTAAGTGAAGGAATGAAAATAAGGATAACGCCATGAGCAGGATCATAGAATGGGCGGTGCACAACCGTCGGTTGATGTATCTTTTAGTCGGCATCCTGTTTGTTGCGGGCGTCTATTCGCTGCGGGTCATGCCCAAGCAGGAAATGCCGGTATATACCATACGGCAGGGCGTGATTATCGGCATATTTCCGGGTGCCAATTCGCTTGATGTGGAACAGCAACTGACCAAGCCGCTCGAAGACTATCTGTTTACTTTCCCCGAAGTAAACCGCAAAAAGACACATTCCAGGTCGCAGGACGGCATATCATTTATTTTCGTAGACCTTGCCGACAATGTAAGGGAAAAAAACGTCGTCTGGTCGAAAATCAAGCACGGTATCAACATGTTCAAGCCGTCATTGCCGTCGGGCGTACTGGCGGTGATTGCCAACGATAATTTCGCCGATGTGGCTTCCATTTTGATTACAATAGAATCGGACGACAAAACCTACCGCGAACTCGACAGTTATTTCGACCGGCTTGAAGACCGTTTGCGGACTATCCCGTCGGTTGCCAACACACACCGCTACGGCTGTCAAAAGGAACAGGTTACCATTTATATCGACAACGACCGGCTGAACGCCTACGGTATCGGGTCGAAAGCAATCATGGTGAACCTGTTTGCACAAAGTTTCACGCTTACGGGCAGTACTATGGAAAACAGCGAGCAGGTAGCGCCCGTTCATATTGCCGAAAGTTACCTCAGCGAATACGAGATCGCCGAACAGATCATTTATGCCGACCCGCTTGGGAACATTGTCCGCGTGAAAGACATCGGACGGGTCGTACGCGAATACCCCAAACCCGACAGTTACATTACCGTCAACGGCAAACGGTGTATCCTGCTTGCAGTGGAAGTGCGGCCCGAAGTCAATATCGTCGTCTTTGGCAAAGAGGTGAACAGGGCGCTGGAAACTTTCCAAAACGAACTGCCGGAAAGCGTAGGAATGTACCGCATTGTCGACCAGCCACAACTTGTAAACAATTCCGTCAGTGTCTTTCTGCGGGAACTGCTGATGGCTATTGCGGCGGTGATTCTGGTAACGATGATACTCCTGCCTTTCCGCGTGGCGGCGGTAGCGGCGACTTCCATTCCCGTTTCCGTTTCCATTGCGCTTGCGGTGATGTATATGGCAGGAATCCCTTTAAATATGATTACACTTGGCGCACTGGTTGTGGTTTTGGGAATGATTGTAGATAACTCGGTGGTGATTGTGGACAGTTACATTGACAAACTCGACCACGGCATCCCCCGTAAGCAGGCATCCGTCGACAGCGCCAGGGAATACCTGAAATCCATCTTTTCGGCAACACTGGCTATCAGCATCACGTTTTTCCCCTTCCTGTTTACCGTTACCGGCGAGACCTACGACTATCTGCATCATTTCCCCTGGACGGTAACTATTACGCTGGGCATGTCGCTTCTGGTAGCGATTACCGTTATTCCGCTGATGCAGTATGTATTTATCCGTAAAGGTATCGTTCAGGCGAAAGAAGAGCGCAGGCTACAGGGCAAAAAGGAACGGCGAACCATTTTGGATTATGTTCAGGGCGCTTACGACAAACTGCTGACATCCGCATTTGCCCGTCCCGGAATAACGATGTGCATAGCGCTTGCAAGCATTGCGTGCGGTATCATGCTGTTCAGTATCATGCCTCAACGCACGATGCCGATAGCAGAGCGCGACCAGTTTGCCGTCGAGATTTATTTGCCGCAGGGTAGTCCGCTCGAAAAAACTGCCGTCATAGCCGACAGTATGGAACATATTCTACGGCAAGACCCGCGCGTAAAATCCGTTACCGCGTTTATTGGCGACGGATCGCCGCGGTTTCACATGTCATACGCACCCCAGATGCCCTCAAAAGCATACGCACAATTCATTGTAAACACCATTTCAAACAGAGCCACCGAAGAGGTACTCAATGAATACGCCAATCGTTACGCTTTTTGTTTTCCCGAAGCCTACGTACGGTTTAAGCAGTTGGACTATCAGTTTGTAGAAGCCCCCGTTGAGGTGCGTCTGATTGGCGACAACATCGCCGAACTCAAACAGCAGGCCGGCATGCTGACCGATTTTCTGCACTCGCAGGACGAATGTCTTTGGGTACGTACCAGTTTTTACGAGCCGCTTGCAGGCGTAAAAGTGGAACTCACCCCTTTATCGGGGAGGCTGGGGGGAGTTCCCAGAGCAATGGTAGCCATGAGCGTTGCATCCGGATTGACAGGCAACAGAATAACTACGCTTTGGGAAGGCAATTATGCCATGCCGGTGTGTATTCAGCCAGAAAAGACTAACCCCACGTTCAGCGATATCGGCGATATACACGTGTCGGGTATGTTTGGTGCGAGTGTGCCGCTGCGACAGGTAAGCAATATCATGCCCGAATGGAACGAAGGACAGATCACGCACCGGAATGGCATACGTACCTTGAGCATTCTTGCCGACCTGAAACGGGGTGAAGATGTTACGCTGATGTACGAAAAAATACGCCGTTTCATGGACACGCAATTTATTCCGTATTTGCCCTCCGGTATGGAATATGAATATGGCGGTCAGCCCGAATTGGAAGCGGAAGTGATGCTGCCCATGTCAAAAGCGATATTGATAGCCCTGATAATGATATTTCTGATTCTGGTATTCCACACCGGCAAAATCAGTCGCGCGGCGCTTATCATGTCGTCGGCGCTGCTTGGCCTGATTGGCGTGGCGGTTGGAATATTTGCGATGGGTATTGAATTTGGCAGTATGAGTATGCTGGGGCTTGTCGGACTTGTCGGTATCATTGTCCGTAACGGCATCATCATGTTCGATTATTTGGAAAGACTTCGCAGGGAACAGGGACTGACGGTGCGCGACGCCGCATTTGAAGCGGGCAAACGCCGTATGCGCCCGATATTCCTCACCTCGGCGGCTGCTTCAATGGGCGTCCTGCCGATGGTTCTCAGCGGCGACCTGATGTGGATGCCACTTGGAACGGTGGTTTTCTTCGGCACGCTGATTTCAATGGTACTGGTATTAACGATCATGCCTGTCGCTTACTGGTTGATATTCAGAAAATCAATATAATTATGTTACGAAAAAAAATAATCATTTCAACCGCTGCGTGTATGCTGGCTGTTTCGCTTCACGCGCAGGAAATTATCAGTTTGGAAAAATGCAAGGAACTGGCTTTACAAAATAACGCCAAAGCCCGGAATAACCAATTGTCGCTCGAAGCGGCAGAACAGTCCAAAAAAGAGGCATTTACAAAGTATTTCCCTTCTGTCAACGCCACAGGTTTGGGGTTCGGCGCCACCGACCCGATGATGGAAATGGCTTCCGAACACGGAAATATGGGCATGCTCGAAAAAGGAACCATCGGGGCAGTTATGGCAACGCAGCCCGTTTATGCAGGCGGGCAAATCATCAACGGAAACAAACTCGCCAAACTTGGCGTAGAAGCCGCAGCGCTGCAAAAGACAATGAGCGATAACGAACTGGCGCTTACCGTCGAACAATATTACTGGCAAATCGTCGCGCTGGAAGAAAAAACAAAAACCGTTGCCGAAGCCGAAACCCTGCTCAACCGCATCCACAATGATGTAAAAGACGCTGTGGAGGCTGGTCTAATCAACCGCAACGACTTGCTGAAAGTGGAACTCAAGCAAAATGAACTGGAAAGCGGAAAACTGAAACTTACCAACGGCCTGCAACTCGCCAAAACAGTACTGGCGCAGTTTATTGGCCTCTCACCCAATGATTTTAAAATTGACCTTTCACTTGTCGAAAACGTAACCTTGTCGCTTGCCGTCCCTGCCGACCATCTATCAGCCTTAACCCAGCGCACCGAATACCGGTTGCTGGAAACAAGCGTCGAAGCCGCCAAATTGCAGGTCAAAATGGAAGCGGGCAAACACCTTCCGACCGTTGCCGTAGGCGCAGGCTGGAACAGCATCAGTTTAGACAAAGGATCGCCGTTAGCATCGGAAAAGAGCTTTGGAATGGTTTTCGCAACCATATCCATACCCATTTCCGACTGGTGGGGCGGATCGTATGCCGTCAAAAAACAAAAGATACAGGTACGAATAGCCGAGAATGACAAACGCAACGCCGAAGAAATGCTGCTGATACAGATGCAGCAACTATTGAATGACGTCGAAGAAGCCGCCGGACAGGTACAACTTGCCGGTAAAGCGATTGCCGTCGCACTTGAAAACGTCCGCCTGAATACCGACTATTACAAAGCGGGAATAAGCCTACTCACCGACCTGCTCGACGCCCAGAGCGCCCTGCAGCAAACCCGCGACCAGCATACCGAAGCAATAACAGCATTTTGCATCAAGTTAGCGAGATACAGGCAGGCAACAAATATAATATATTGAAAATGGGTAATACTATTGCATCAGGAATGACTTAAATGCATCAAAATCTTTTCCGAGGGCTACATTTTGTTTTTCACCTTTCATAAATGCCTGTAATTTAGCAGGTATTTCAATATCGGAATGAAGTATGTCGTCTACGGTCTCTTTGAATTTGGCCGGATGTGCAGTCTCTAAGAACAGACCGGTTTCTTCCGGTTTTAAATGATAATCAGCGAGCGCCTGATAGCCGCAAGCGCCATGCGGGTCTAATAAATAATGATATGTATAAAAGACATTACGAATGATGTCGGCGATTTGCTCGTTTGTATAACGGAAACCGGAAATTAACGCGGCGATCTGTTCGTGACTGTTTCCGAATAAATCGATAATACGCTCAAAATTGCTCGGATTACCGACGTCCATTGCGTTGGCATACGTTTCAACTGACGGGCGGGGATTGTATATGTCTGTTTTGAGGTATTTGTAAAAAACATCATTGCGGTTATTGGCGGCAATGAAATGTTTAACCGGCAATCCCATTTTATAAGCGAAAAGTCCGGCGGTCAGGTTTCCGAAATTGCCGCTTGGAACGCATATTACCAACTGATCGGCCATGCCTATGCGGTCTAATTGAGCATAAGCATCGAAATAATAGAACGATTGCGGAAGAAACCGCGCCACATTGATCGAATTGGCAGACGTCAACTGCAGGCGTTTGTTCAGGTCGTCGTCGACAAACGCCGCCTTAACCAATGCCTGACAGTCGTCAAATGTTCCGTCAATCTCTAATGCTGTAATATTTTTCCCCAGGGTAGTGAACTGACATTCCTGTATCGGGCTGACCTTGTCTTTCGGATAGAGCACATACACACGGATACCCGGTACACCCAGGAAACCGTTAGCTACAGCGCCGCCCGTATCACCCGATGTTGCAACCAGCACATTTATTTCTTTATCAAGACCTTTGCGACGAATAAAATAGCTCAGTAATCGCGCCATAAACCGCGCGCCGACGTCTTTGAACGCCAGTGTTGGTCCATGAAACAGTTCCAGACTGTAGATGTTATCATGAACATGAACAACAGGTGTTTCAAATGAAATGGCATCGAAGACAATATCCGTAAGCGATTGTGAATCCATATCCTGGCCGAAAAGAGTCTGTGCGACAATATCCGCTATCTCCTGAAAAGATTTATTTTTCATAGCGGTAATCACATCTTTCTCAATGGTCGGTATATACGCAGGCATATAAAGTCCTTTATCACCGGCAAGACCTTTGATAACAACTTCCTCCAAACTTGCCAATGGCGCTTGTTTATTTGTGCTGTAATACTTCATTGCGCAATTATGAATGATGATTAACTGACTCGTAATTAGTAATTTGTAATTAGTAATTTGTAATTATCAATTACCTTATGTTGGCGATGGAAATGATATCGGCAAATACGCCCGCTGCAGTCACTGCCGCTCCGGCTCCATACCCTTTGATAATCATTGGGAAATCGAGATAGCGTTCGGTCGAAATCATGATAATATTGTTACTTCCTTCCAGTTCGTAGAAAGGATGCTGACTGCCAACCTCTATCAGTCCGAGTTGACAGACGCCATTGTCCATGCTTGCTACGAAACGTTGACGTTTGCCTTTGGCTGCAAGACTTTTGCGTTTTTCTTCAAATTCAGCGTCCAGTTCGGGGATATTTTGCCAGAAATTGTCGATGGAACCGTCAAAATATTTTCCGGGGATAAACAGGTTTGTGATAACATCACTTTCTTCCACCTGATAGCCGGCCTCGCGGGCAAGAATGACCAATTTGCGAATCACATCTTTACCGCTCAGGTCTATACGCGGGTCCGGCTCGGCGTATCTTGCTTCCACTGCCATTCGGATGGCTTTACTTAATGGTATTTTTTCGCTAATCGTATTGAAGATAAAATTTACCGTACCCGAAAGTACCGCTTCTAATTTCAGAATATGGTCGCCGCTATTGATGAGGTTGTTCATTGTATTAATGATGGGCAGTCCGGCCCCTACATTGGTCTCAAACAGGAATTTGATCCCGCGTTTACGGGCTGTTTCCTTTAACAGTGCATAATTATTGTAAGACGATGAGGGCGCTATTTTATTGGCTGCAACGATTGAAATATTTTTATTAAGAAACGTTTCGTATAGTCCGGATATTTCATCGCTCGCCGTACAATCAATAAAAACAGAATTGAAGATATTCATCTTAATGATTTCATCCCTAATCAAGTCTACCGATGAATCCATTCCGCTGGTCTGGAGGTCATTCATACAGGTTTTCAAGTCAAGTCCTTCACGTCGAAACAGCATTTTATTGATATCTGCTATTCCGACCACATTCAGTTTTACGCCATTCTGCTTCATCAGTTTTTTCTGTTGACTCCTGATTTGATCTATCAGGTGCCCGCCTACTGTTCCGATCCCGACAAGAAACAGATTTAACATTTTATATTCCGAAAGAAAAAAGGAATCATGGATGGAATTCAATGCTTTGCGAAGAAATTCGAGTTTGATGACAAACGAAATATTTGTTTCGGAAGCTCCCTGCGCACAGGCAATCACACTGATACCTGCACGTCCCAGCGTACCGAACAACTTACCGGCGATGCCGGGGGTACGTTTCATGTTTTCTCCGACAATCGCAACCGTTGCAAGGTCTTTTTCGGCAAATATATCATCGATTTCACCACGCAAACGTTCCGGCTCAAATTCATGATTAAGTACTTCGACGGATAAGGAAGCATCTTCATTCTTTACGGCAAACGTTGTATTGTTTTCCGAACTGGCCTGCGACACCATAAACACGCTTATACCGCTTTTTGCCAGCGTGCGGAAAATCCTGTAATTGACGCCGATCACGCCTACCATGCCCAATCCCTGAACGGTAATAAGGCATGTGTCGTTGATTGATGAAATGCCTTTGATAATCGCCCTGTTTTCGTTTTTAATCTCCTTTTTACCGGCGTCATTGGATATTAGTGTTCCCTGCGCTTTCGGGTTGAATGTATTACATACCCGTATCGGGATATTTTTATGATAGGCAGGGTAAATGGTTGGAGGATAGATAACTTTTGCTCCGAAGTTACAAAGCTCCATCGCTTCGGTGAACGACAGGTTTTTGATGACATACGCCGAACTGATGACGCGCGGGTCGGCTGTCATGAATCCATCCACATCCGTCCATATTTCGAGCATCGAAGCGTTGAGCGCAGCAGCGATGATGGAGGCGGTATAATCCGAACCGCCACGTCCCAGATTCGTCACTTCGCCGTCGTCCATACTTGATGATATGAAACCGGGCACTAACGCTACGCCGGTAATTGTATCGAATGTTTTTAGTATCAGTTCGTTGGTCTTTTCAAAATCAACGACATGCTTGTTGAACTGCCTGTGTGTTTTGATAAACTGGCGCGAATCGTATAATGTTACATGATTAATTACATTCGACAGGATTAATGATGATATGCGCTCGCCATAACTGACGATCGTATCGGATGTTTTGGCTGATAAATCTTTTATCAGGAACACCCCCCGGTAAATATTCTCCAGTTCATCGAGAGTTTCCATGATCTGTTTTGTCACCGAAGCCTGTTTCGATTCCGGAACGACGCCAGTAATTACCGACTGATGGCGTTCAACCATTTTGGAAAATTCTTTTTTATAGGAATTATCGCCCTTCGAGGCCATGATTGACATGTTAATCAGTTTGTCAGTTATTCCGCCAAACGCAGAAATAACAACGATTACCGGCTCATCAATAGCCTCTACTATTTTTTTTACATTCAGGATACTTTCCACGGAACCTACGGATGTCCCGCCGAATTTCAACACTTTCATTTGTTAATGTATATAAGATAAATATTATAAAAGATAATTTTCATGGGGCAAAGATAGTGCAAGCCGGGTGCAAAACAAAATAAATAATTAATTTTATTTATCTTCGCAGTCTGAAATTAATTTTGTTATGGGTAGAATTATTGAAATATGCGCTAATTCGGTGCAAAGTTGCGTGGAGGCGGAAGCGGGAGGCGCCAGTAGGGTAGAATTGTGTGCGGCGATTCCTGAAGGGGGTACTACACCAAGTTACGGCATGATACGAATGGCACAGCAATTGATGTCGAAAATAGATGTTAATGTAATTATCCGTCCGCGTGGAGGCGATTTTCTTTATACTGATACGGAAATTGAAACGATGCTACATGATATCGAAATGGCAAAACAGCTGAACGTTCATGGTGTTGTATTCGGATGTCTGACGAAACAGGGTGACCTGGATATGCCGTTGATGCGTCGCCTGATCGAAGCCGCGAAACCATTATCCGTGACATGTCACCGCGCTTTTGATGTATGCCGCGAACCGTTTACAGCATTGGAACAATTAATATCACTGGGTTGCGACCGTATCCTGACATCCGGCCAGCAACCGGATGCGGTACGGGGAATACCTTTGATCAGGGAATTGGTGAAACGTGCGGGAGAACGGATTATCATCATGCCGGGATGCGGCGTGCGAGAAGATAATATCATCCGGATTGAAGCCGAAACCGGCGCCAAAGAATTCCATACCTCTGCCAGAAGTATTGTTTATAGCCGTATGGAATACAGAAATGAGAATGTCCCCATGGGAAGCAGCATTGTCGACTCTGAATTTGAAACTGTCCAGACTGACCGCCGGAAAGTGGCAAGGTTTATTTAATTACCAATTACTAATTACTAAATTATTACTTGTAACTTTTATTCTATTTGATAACGATTTTTTCGGTTATGCCGTTGCTTAGGGTTGCGATATAAAATCCGCGCGGTAAGGCATATTCATACAATCCTTCGCCCAAATGACTGATATGTTTTACCAGGGATCCGTCAAGCGCATATACATGTAAGGTGACCGGCTGATTGACGCGCACATATAAACATCCATTATTACTCCAGATTATTTTCTCATCGGATACTGTTTCGTTGAAAATGGGCGCTGTACCCTGCGATTCGTAGGCGCCTATATCTATTGTTCCGTTAAATATGCGGGTGTTACCAAGTAAATCCATCGAAACGGTTGCATAGGTATTGATTCCTTTGTTAATGAGCGGACTTCCAAGCGTCAATTGATAATCGCCGTCCATGGTAGGCGCAAAATCTGCATGGACAGGATCCAAAAACATCGGACTGGTGTTTGCAGGTAGATTGGTAGCGTCCAAACCGTCAATCCCTTCAATGAATGATCCCTTAATCGTGTTTTCCTTTCCCCAGTCACCATCTGCGAAAAAGTTGTCAAAATCACTTCCTTTATTACCCCAAATCACAGTGTTATAAATTCTGGCTTTTGATTCGCCCACCGGATAAATAACCAAACCGCCGCCGTCTTTAAAATCATTTTTCCCCACTCTGTTTCCACAAATAGTTGAATTGATGATTACAGGCTCTGCATCTCCGCTAAATGTTGACATATAAATTCCTCCTCCATTACCAAAACCGGCATAATTACCATTAACTACCGCATTTTCAATTACCGGCGAACAATCTTCTATTGCGAAAAAATATAAACCGCCGCCGCTGAGCCATGATTCGTTACCAACTACATTGATATTTGTCAACCGGGCATAAACCGTACCGCCGCCATTGTTATACAGTCCGCCGCCATGTCTGTTCTCTGCTTTGTTATGGACAAAGGATACATTCGTCATTCGTGGAGAAGCGTCATTCGCATATGCGTAATTAAGCATGGCTCCGCCGGCATTTTGAGCATAATTTCCATAAAAAGAAATATTGGTAAGGGTAGGGGAAGATGTTGCTACCGGAGCGTATGCGTATATTCCGCCTCCATCCAAACCGGTGATATAATAATAGCGACTGTCTTCATAGTAAGTAGTTGCAATATCATCTGCACACCCGCCGGTGATATAAAACCCATCCAAAACCAAGGATGGCGATGCATCAAACAGGATAACTACATGGTAAGCGTTTTCTTCCATGTTTTCAAAATTGTAACCATCGTTTTCATCGAAATCACCGCTTAATACCGTTTGATTTACCTGCCAGTTACGGCTACCCATGCTTGTTGCATCGGATGTATTTCTTGAAAATCCGCCATAAAGCGCAATGTTTTTATTGATCACAAAACTACGGTGGCGGTCGTTGGTCGGCGTTGTAAGATGATTGGCGCTTCCGTAAACATCCGCAATTTTTTTTGTGGGATGATAAATGCCTGCGGCGATCCATATTTCATCACCGTCATCTACAGCATCTAATGCTGTCTGGAGGTTTTTAAATGCGGTACTCCATTTCAATCCGTTATTCGTGTCATCACCGTTATGGATGTTTACATGATAACGGGTTGCATAGGATGGAAACACAAATACACAAAGTACTAAGTATAAAATCGTTCGTTTCATAAAAAATATTTTTTAAAAGTTATCTTATTACTATTTTTGCCGTTTCACCCGAGCTCAATGTTACAATATAATAACCGGAAGGAAGCGATGAGATGGTAATCAAACCTTCATTCAGGTTATTGAACTGTTTGAATAACGAACCGTTGATGGAAAATATTCGTAAAATGGTTGAATTACCAGTGATTTTTACATGGAGATTACCTTGATGACTCCATATAATTTTATCTGCGGTAATCTTTTCATTACCGGAAGTATCATCCTGGTATTCATAAGCGCCGATATCGACAATACCTCCAACAATACGTGTATTTCCGTCTAAATCAACCGGTAAAGACATAAATAAATTTTGACCTTTATTGATTAGCGGACTTTCGGGAAGTAACCGGTAGTCTCCGAAATCGAATATGGTAGGTGCCAAATCGGCATCGATGGGGTTTACGAACAGGGGATCAGTATCGCCGCTGAGATTGGTTCCTCCGGTCGAACTGCCTTCAATCAGGTTATTTTCATACTCGGCAGATACGCCGTTACTTCCCTCAATCAGTAAGTTGTCAATCCGGTCACTCCTGTTTCCCCAAATGACAGAATTTCTGATGTAAGGCGAGGCTATGCCCGTTTGCGCTGAAATAATGACGCCGCTGCCTCTTGCATTGCCGGATGATTTGTTACCGCAGATTGTAGCATTGTTTATTTCCGGCGATGCATCATCCTCAAAGGCCATGATATAAGCGCCCGAACCTGATTTTGCTTTATTTCCACTGATTAAAACATTTGAAAGCTTAGGCGCTGTTGTTTGTTGGGCTACGCAGAAAAGACCTCCTCCGTCGTAATTGACGTGATTACCGGTTATATTCACATTTTCAAGAACCGGATTGGCGTTCATGCCGTCATTGAAAAAACCGCCTCCCCGCCAATCGGCAAAATTACCCGTCATCGTCACATTCGTCAACAACGGCGAAGCGCTACCGGATTCCGAATAGTTGTAAAAACCGCCTCCATGCGTTCCGGCATGATTGTCATGTATCACCAGATTTGCCAAAGCAGGTGATGATTCATATTTTGAAATGGCATAGATACCGCCTCCGCAGTCATGCTGAACCAGCATATTGCCAACATAAACGGGTGCATAGTCGTCTGCGGCGTAACCACTCATAATATGGAAGCCATCAAGTAACATGGCAGAAGTAAGATTAAGCATTACAATAACATGAAGTGCGTTTTCCTGCCTGTTCGGGTAATTACCGTCTTTATTGTAATCATTGCCATCAAAATCTCCGCTTAGTATGGTTAAATTCGCCTGCCAGTCACGATCGTTCATTGATGTTTCATTGGTAGCGTCTGCAGGAAAGCCGCCATAGAGCACGATGTCTTTTTTAATTAGAAAACTCCGGTGACGCATGCTGGTTGGTGTTTCATCCTTATGCTCCTCCGCTATTTTGTCCGTTGGATAATAGATGCCGGCTGCTATCAGTAGGGTATCTCCTTCTTCAGCCATATCAATTGCAGGCTGAATATTTTTTAATGCGTTACTCCATTGAAGGCCATCTTTGGTATCGTCTCCATTATGAATGTTTACATGATAAACATTTTGTGCTGTTAGCGGCTTATTAAGGAACAGGCACAGCGCTATTACAGGTAAAATATAATTCTTCATTTTTCCATTAATTATTTAATTATTAATATGTTCATGCGATCTTCAAATAGAAATCACGAAACCCTTATATACGTTGCAAATTTAATAATAAATCTCATACAGCAGCATTTTCTTTAATGATTATTAACTAATCTTTTTCTTTTTTCTACGGAGAATACTATCTTTGTAGATTCAAAACAGGATAAGTCATGGATTTTGTACTTTCATCGCCGTTTAAACCGACTGGCGACCAGCCTGAAGCTATCAAAGCGCTGGTCGATGGGCTTCGCGAGGGGACGCCATATCAGACCCTGCTGGGTGTGACAGGGTCGGGTAAAACCTACACAATTGCCAATGTGATTGAGCAGGCGCAGCGTCCGACACTGGTATTAAGCCATAATAAAACGCTTGCAGCACAGCTGTATGGCGAATTTAAGGATTTTTTTCCACATAACGCTGTTGAATATTTTGTATCTTATTATGATTATTATCAGCCGGAAGCCTATCTGCCAACTACCGATACTTACATTGAGAAAGACATCGACATCAATCAGGAGATTGAAAAACTGCGATTGCGGGCAACGGCGTCACTGCTATCCGGAAGGAGGGATGTGATTGTGATTGCGTCGGTATCGTGTATTTACGGTATGGGCGATCCGGGCGCTTTCGCCGAACAGATCGTTTATTTAGAGAAGGGTATGGCGATTCCGCGTGATATCATGTTACGCCGTTTCGTGGATGCTTTATATGTAAACAACAAAATAGATTTCAAAAGTGGCTGTTTTCGCGTGAACGGCGATACTGTCGATATTTTCCCTGCTATCGAAGGGTATGACGGTGTAGCGTACCGCATTGAGTTCTGGGGCGATGAGATTGAGCGTATTTCTTCGTTTAACCCGCTGACAGGCCGCGAATACGACGAACAGGATCAGTTGAACATTTATCCGACCACTTTATTTGTGACAACGCAGGACAGGATAAAACATGCGCTTGGTCAGATAGCCGTTGACCTTGGCGTTCAGGCCGCTACGCTGGAAAATGCAGGTAAATCCTATGAAGCCAAACGCTTGCGTGAACGCGTCACATACGATATGGAAATGATACAGGAAATTGGTTACTGTTCGGGTATCGAAAATTATTCGCGCTATTTTGACGGAAGGAAAGCGGGCGAACGACCTTATTGCCTGATTGATTACTTCCCGAAAGATTTTTTATTAGTTATAGACGAAAGTCATGTATCCGTACCGCAGATAAGGGGTATGTACGGAGGCGACCGGTCGCGTAAAAATACGCTGGTGGAATATGGTTTTCGCCTCCCTGCCGCGCGCGATAACCGTCCGCTGACATTTGACGAATTCGAATCGATTACGCCGTCGGTAATATATGTCAGTGCGACGCCTGCCGAATTTGAACTCCAAAAGAGCGAAGGCGTGATTGTAGATCAGGTCATACGTCCGACAGGTTTATTGGATCCGGTTATTGAAATACGTCCTACACTGAATCAGATTGACGATCTGATGGAAGAAATAGAACAGCGTTCGAGCGTCGATGAAAGGATTCTTGTCACAACATTAACCAAGCG
>Ga0082212_10007375_pt1 | contig 14549 bp, 16 predicted proteins | sample TergutNt197P3_FD_71548 | JGI IMG/M metagenome (GOLD analysis project Ga0082212, IMG submission 71548) | Neocapritermes taracua P3 segment gut microbial communities from Petit-Saut dam, French Guiana - Nt197 P3 | ecosystem: Host-associated > Arthropoda: Insects > Digestive system > Gut ... | reverse complement strand
ATATCTGTCGAAAGTCATCAGGGAAACCAGCGGCAGACCTGCCAATGATTGGATTGACGATCATGTGGCGCTGGAAGCCAAAGCGCTCCTGAAATCAACCAACATGACCATACAGCAAATCAGCGATGAACTGAATTTTCCTTCACAGTCGTTTTTCGGGAAGTATTTTAAGCGGGTTACGGGGATGTCGCCGTTGGGATACAGGAATGGGGTAAAAGAGGAAAAATAATTACTCCTTTTTTCTAATCCTTTTACTTCCCGATGCACCAAAGTTGATTATCGGTACGGATGATCAGCTGTTTTCCGAAGACGGCAACTGACGCCCTGCAATGTTCTTCTAATGGATTGGTAGCAATGATTTCAGCAGGTTTTTTCGGATCGTCTGACGGTTTTAATATAGTCGTTGTTCCCTGTTCCGACAGAACGTATATTTTCCCATCGGCGAAGATCGGAGACGGGTTCAATGCTCCGCCCCTTAAGCGAAGTTGCCAAAGAATCTCGCCTGTGGCCTCGTCCATACAGGAAAAATTGCCACCACCCGAGCAAGTATACAAACATGGTTTTACATACAGAAACGAGGCAATCATTGGTGAATTACGGCTTTGTTCCCAAACAATATGGGTAGCCGTACAATCACCACTGCCATCAGGTCGAACCGCAAGAATTGGGTTACTTTCCGACGGAGTAGAGAAAACTAAACCGTTGCCGATAGCCGGTGACGGAACACACGGCTCACCGCTGTTAGTGACCGTCCAGATCAGTCTGCCGTCGGCAGGATCGAATCCCTGAATCACATCTCCTGCCGGACTGATAATCTGATCCTTGCCGTTGACTTGCATCACAACGGGCGTTGCGTGCGCAATGCGCGACATACCACGTTTACCGCGCCAACGCTCTTTGCCAGTGTTCTTGTCGAGAGCGAGCAGGTATGATTTATCCCAGGGTTGCAGCCATCCGAGTCCCTTTGGTTCTTCTTTGTTACTGGGATTGACGGAGAGAAGCAACAGATCGCCGTACAGGATTGGAGAGGTACCCATTCCGTGTTGAGAATAATAATCCAGTTCGTTATTGATCCATTGAACGTTGCCGTCGAAATTTAAAGCCACAATACTACCGCCACTGAAAACCGCAAAAACAGTTTTTCCATCAGTAACAGGCGTCGGCGTTGCATAAGAGTTCATATCATGCCTGTGTTGTTGTGGTTTTTGAGTAAAAACAATCTTGTTCCACAGGATTTTGCCTGTCCTGCGATCCACAGCAATGACATGGCAATTTTGACCGTCCTCCGTCGTTGTAGTCAGAAAAATATGGTTGTTCCAAACAATAGGCGACGACCATCCCTCTCCAGGAATATAAGCTTTCCATGCGATATTTTCTTTAGCATTCCAATGCACCGGAAGATCAGTCGCTTTAGAAATTCCCTGACCGTTAGGGCCTCGAAATCGCGCCCAGTTTTCCGGCTCCTGAGCCGAAACTGAAACAAAGGTGTAAACGAAACATACACAAAGAAGAATCGTGTTTTTCATGATGAATTTTTTAATGTGCAATTTTTAATTTTATTTGGTGCACAAAGTTAAAAATTTTTTTCAACATAGTAATAAATTTATACCTTTGACCCGTAGTATACCATCAAACAGATAGCTATGATTTCGGAATTAATCAGAAAAAACAGAAGTTTCAGGCGGTTTCATCAGGATATAATCATTTCGGAAAACGATTTGTCCGAAATGGTAAACAACGCCCGCCTGACGCCCTCAGGACGAAACGCACAAACGCTCCGGTACCTGTTGTCGAACACGCCGGAAAAAAACGCCCTTATTTTCCCAAATCTTGCATGGGCAGGATACCTCACCGGATGGGGCGGCCCCAAAGAAGGCGAACGCCCTTCGGCATACGTCGTGATATTGAATGATGACGCCATATCCAAAACCTATTTTTGTGACCATGGAATCGCTTCGCTGGCGATATTACTGACAGCTGTGGAAAAAGGATTCGGCGGATGTATCATTGCTTCGGTAAACCGCGATCAGCTCCGCGAAGCGCTTCAAATACCGGAACAATATTCCATCGTGCAGGTCATCGCGCTGGGCAAACCTGCCGAAACAGTAGTCATCGAATCAATGGTTGACGGCAACATTAAATATTGGCGCGATGAACAGGACATACATCATGTGCCTAAACGAAATCTGGAGGAGATCATTATTCATTTATAATTTATCATACCATGCTCAAAATAGGACTTTTAGGCGCCGGAATGGTCGGCAACGTGCACATTGACGGCTTACTGTCAATGAAAAGTAAAATTACGTGTTTCACTGCAGTTTGCGATACAGATGAAAGCAAACGCAATGAATGTGCACAAAAACACAATCTTCGCGCTTTTGCCGATTTGGACGAAATGCTGGCAGACACGGATATTGATGTGATCGACTTGTGCCTGCCAAGTTATATGCACGAAGAATATGCTCTGAAAATTATTCGTGCAAAAAAACATGTTCTCATCGAAAAACCTGTTGCTTTTACGCTCGAAGCAGCGCGTAACATTTTTGAAGCAGCCCGCGAAAACAATGTACGCGTGATGGTAGCGCAGGTACTGCGGTTCTGGCCGGAATATGTTAAAATCAAGGAAATATTTGATTCCGGTGAACTGGGCGAAATCATCACCGTTTCCTGTACAAGGCTTGGACAAATGGTTACCTGGGTAGAGTGGCACACTGACCCTGCCAAATCGGGCGAAACGCTGATGAACCTTACACTGCACGATATTGATTTCCTTCACTACATGCTGGGAAAACCCGTATCTGTATACAGCGCCGGTATCCGTGACGCCAAAAATAATTACAATGATGTGATGAACATCTTCCGTTTTGAAAATGGCGCAAATGCTATTGTCAACGGAAGCCTGAACATGACCGTCGGTTATCCGTTCACCATGAGGACCCGCGTACTGGGAACCAAAGGAACTTTGGAATATTCGTGGATTGCGGGCGTCAACATCGGAACAGAAAGTACTTCGTCGTTCTTATGGTATCGTCCGGGCAAAGAAGTGGAAACAGTGAAAGTGGATCATTATGACGGTTACGGAAAAGAAATTGAATACTTTGTTCAATGTATCATTGACGGAAAAGATACAGAAATGGTTTCCGAACAAAGCATCATGCAGGTACTCGCCACCATTATTGCCGCCAAAGAATCGCTAACAAAAGGCGAAATCAGGCTGTAGAATATCCTGTTTGTTCAACGATATTCATTCAATGTATCCCACATTGCCCAGAAGTTTTCGGGGGGAACGTCCTCCTGTACATTGTGCACAGGCGCAAAAATAAAACCGCCGCCGGGAGCCATCAGTTCGATGATGCGTTTTACTTCGTCTCTCACCTGTTGCGGAGTGCCCTTGTTCAAGGTAGATTGGGTGTCTACGCCTCCACCCCAGAAAGTGACGTCTTTTCCAAAATCCTTTTTCAGCCCCTTCAACTCCATATCTTTTGCCGTGAATTGAACCGGATTCAAAATGTCCACACCCGCATCAATCAAATCAGGAATGATGGGACGGATGGAACCGCAGCAGTGCAGGAAAATTTTTACATGGGGCAACCGTTGTCTGATTCCGGTAAACAGTCGCTTCATACGGGGAATGACTATCGCACGCAACATTTCCGGATCCAGAATGGTAGAATCCTGCGCGCCAAGATCGTCACTTTCGGATATAATTTGTATCTTCTGCTCATTTCCTGTTCGCAATGCCCAGTCAATAACGGCGTTCCAATAATTCATCTTATCTTCGAGTATCCTTTCCAGCAAGGCTTCCACGCCTTCGGGATCCATCAATGTGTCAAGAAACCAGTTTTCGTAACCGCGTATCCGCAGTGAATTTTCAGTAAATCCGGCAGTGTTGCGATCGGCAATCCCGCAAAAATCGCCTACCGACTGTATTTGCCGGTTCAGACATTCTTCCAGATCACGTGTACAGGTTTCCCAATCGGGACGGGGCAATTTATCCATATGGTGCGAAATATCGTCACAGCCATCCAATGGAGAACTGACCATGTGAAAATATATATCCTTACCGGGCCGGTAAATCCACTTGCAGCCATAAAAATCATATACAACAGTAGTACCGTTTTCCTCAATTTTATTCTTTTCGTATTGAAGAATACGTGTTGCACCGATCCGACGGGTATCCGATTTCAGCTTTAACAGATTTTCCTCTGTCGGAGTGATGATCTGTTGAATCGGATCTACAAGTTCCGGGTTATATTCTGTAGACAATCCCCTGAATGTCATCGCTCTTTGATAGGCTTTTTTAGTGATGGCCGTCACCGTTGTGCCCGATAAATCATAAGGAACCCGGTCAGGCTCTTCGTGATTCAAAGATTTTAAAATACGCTCCTTTCCGTTCATATTAACCATTTATCATTAACCATTATTCAGAACGGCAGATCGTCCTTTGCGGGCGGCACATCAATATCCGGCTGATATGTTTCTATGGGCGGCATGGATGGTATATTTTGCAGGCTGTCTTCGGCTGCTTCCACTTTCCACGCGGTGAGGCTGGTATACCATTTTCCGTTAAATTCGCGACTTTCAGCATCGAAATGTACATTCAGCATGGTTCCCTCCACTAACGAGCCAACATTCACTTTATCACCCCAGGATGAAAAACACACTTTTCGCGGATACGTACCTTCTAATTCAAGTACAAATTCCTGTTTTTTCCATTCGCCATTTCTGCCCTGCCCTGTCTGTACAGGCAGTATTTTTATCAATCTTCCTTTTATTTCCATGGTTTTTTAATTAATTATGATGATGAATAATTTTTCTATTTTAAAACTGATAGAATAATCCTATACCGGTATAATATTTTGTTTGAACCTTTGCTCCTCTCAAATCGCCGGTAAGTTCGTCTTTTGTTTTTTGGTTGTCGTCGTATTTCAGATGTAGTTGCCAGGTAGCCGTAATGTTCTTATAGAGAAGTATTTTTGTATCAAATATCCAAAGCGTTTCGATATTTTGCGGTTTTTCCATATAGTTTGAAAACAATTCTAATTGTGAACTGTAAGTCACTTTGTTTTTGAACAGGTTGCCGTTGAACTTGATGAGTGCGCCGCCGCCATAATCGTACCGCGACCGGTGAGGTACCTGTACCTTATTCCCATGCGCATCTGTTTCTTCGGTCATCAACCCGGCGGCGATAATGACGGTCGAACTGTCAGAACGCACAAACGTAGCCCTTCCCATCACAGGCGAGAGCATGAACGAAATATTTTTATCGGGCATGTAATCAATCCCTACAGAAAGGTAGAGGTTCAGCGGCGCAAGGAAATCGCTCACCTGAGCGGTGATTTTATCGCCTGAATAACTGTATCCGGGCGCAAATTGCGTACGAGCCAGAAAAGCCGCAGTATATGCCCATTTATCAGAAATCTGATGACCAAGTTTGGAGGTGTAATGCAGGCGGTCGTCATTTTTTACTGCTTTGCGTTCTCCTGTTTTCAGGAAGCCGTAGGCAAGGGTGGCGTAGTTTTCGAAAGTGCGTTTGCCTTTTTTGTAATTGGCAAAAAGATTGACGACGGGACGAACCGCTATCTGGTCTTCGCCGCCTGCAACCCAGTTCATCAGGCTGGTTGCGGCGAACGACAATGAAGCGTCGCCGCCCCGCGACCAATGAACGCTATCGTTGTCGATAAACTTTTGATAAGCCTTGAATGTCCCGCTTGCTTTTGTTGTTTCCGTATTTCCCTGTTTGAAGGTCTGTCCCTTTATTTCTGTACAGAAAAATAAAAAGCAGATAACGCCGAAACAATGAATGATCTTTTTCACTTCTATCGTTTTTTGACTGGTGTTAAAATCAAAACTCTTTTTCAATTTGATATGTATTACGTTCGGTCGAATTGCGTGAAATGAGTTCGCCGAGAAATCCCGCAAGGAAAAGCTGCGTACCCAGAATCATCGCGGTAAGCGCAAGGTAAAAATAGGGACTGTCCGTCACAAGACTTGCCCTGAGGCCCTGATGAACGATATACAATTTCTGTATGCCCAACCATGCTGCTGAAAGAAAACCCGTCAGGAACATCATGCTGCCCAGGAATCCGAAAAGATGCATGGGTTTTTTACCGAAGCGGGAAATAAACAGAATACTGATCAGATCGAGAAAACCATTGGCAAACCGGTTCCAGCCGAATTTGGTGACGCCGTATTTCCGTGGCCGGTGCTCCACAGGTTTTTCGCCAATGCGCTTAAAGCCTGCCTTTGCCGCCAATACCGGGATATAGCGGTGCATTTCGCCATATACTTCGATGCTTTTCACCACACGGTTGCGATAGGCTTTCAATCCGCAATTCATATCGTGCAGTTTGATACCTGTCATTCTGCGGGTTGTAGCGTTATATATCTTCGACGGGAAATTTTTGGTGAACCTGTTGTCGTAACGTTTCTTTTTCCATCCCGAAACAAGGTCGTAGCCTTCATCAATAATCATTTGATACAATTCAGGTATTTCATCCGGGTTGTCCTGAAGGTCAGCGTCCATCGTGACAACCACATCGCCGGACGCTTTTCTGAATCCGCAGAACAGCGCCGCCGACTTGCCATAGTTGCGTCTGAACCCGATGGCGCGTATGTTCGGATTATTTTGAGCCGCCTTTTCAATTATTGTCCACGATGCATCACTGCTTCCATCGTCTACCATGATTAATTCATAGGTATACCCGTGTTCGTCCATGACCTTTTCAATTAAGGCAACCAGCTCCTGAATGGATTCCGATTCATTATATAACGGGACAACAATGGATAAATTCATATTCAATATTCTACAAATTCACCGGGTTTAGCATTTCTGACAAAAAAGGCCAGTATGATGCTGGCAAAACATCCCACTGTGCTGTACATAAAAATAATCATGACCCCAAATACCATCGGCGTCAATATTCCGCGCCACTGTTGCACGGCTGCATCAACCAATCCTTCAGGAAAACCGGATGTTTTCATCTGCTGCTCCGCAACGTCAAGCATTGAAGTTATTAACGACGGTTCAAAGGTTGTGGACACATAACCGACAAATGCCATGATGAGCGATGCAAAAAAAGCCGTTTGACAACCAACATTCAACGATTTGGAATAGACAATAATACCGCCAAGCACTCTTTTATAAATACGCATTCCATAAAAAATACCGCCAACAAAAACGATCCATCCCGCTATTTGCCACCCCACCAAAGAAACCACGAGCATCAGTGCTGCAGTAGCCGCACCAACGGTCATGGCGCCCCTTGTAGGTGAAATACGCAATTCCGGCGTTGTATCCATCAATTATTCACTTTTTTTTCAGTTGCAAAGATAACTATTCTTTTTCATAAAAAAATTGCTAAATCATAAATCATTTTTACTTTTGCAGTGTTATAACAGTAAGACTAAATAGATAATATTAATGTTTTATAAACGCTAAAATACTTATAATGACAACAAAAACAAAAAAGGAAAAGAAAAAATTGACGCCTGCCGAAGAAGAAATCATGCAGATTTTGTGGAAAATTGAAAAAGGGATTATCAAGGATTTTCTCAAAGAATTTCCAAATCCTAAACCCGCTTACAATACGATTGCCACTGTATTGCGTGTCATGGAAAACAAGGGATTTGTGGCACATGAAGAAATTGGGGTGTTTTATCAGTTCTATCCGTTGATTAGCAAGGAGGCTTACGCAAAATCGCAGGTCAAAAGTTTGCTCAGGGTGTATTATGAATCTTCGCTGCCAAAGTTAATCGCCGCATTCGCCAGGGAGGAAAATCTGTCGCCGGCCGATAACGAACAGATCAGCCGTATTTTTGCCGCCGCAAAAGAAGCCAAAAAAGACCAGGGAATAATTTGATCATTCTGGTTGGGGACATTTAGCAAATCTTTCCTATCTTTGCGGCTTATTTTTTAAGCAATGAACAAGGAATATACAACTGAATTATTGATTGATTTTGGCGAGGATGGCCAAAAATTGTTGCCTGTTGTTACACAGGATTACACGACAAAGGAAGTGTTGATTTTGTCATTTGTGAACAAAGAGGCTTTTGAAGAAACACGTCGCAGCGGATATGCTACTTATTGGAGTCGCAGCCGTAATGAGCTGTGGAAAAAAGGGTTAACATCAGGCGACTTGTTGAAAATCGAAGAAATCCGCATCAACTGCGAACAAAATTCGCTGTTGTATTTGGTAACGCCGCAGGGAAAAGGAGCCTGCCATGCCAAAAAAGGAACCGAAATGCCTTATTCATCATGTTATTATCGTAAACTAAACAAGGACAATTTATTAGAAATTATCGAAAAATAAAAGAATGGAAACAATATTGAAAATAGGGATGCCTGCCGGTTCGCTTGCAGACCCCAACAGAGGCGGAAATTTAATAAATCTGTTGAGTAACAGTGGTTTTAATGTGTCAGGATATGCACAGGGAGGCCCTACTAAATTTACTTCTGTCAATTTTTTTGTTGGTTGGGACGGACGTCCGCAGGAGTTTGGTTCACAATTGGAAATCAACGAAATAGACGTTGCAATTGCCGGTGATGACTGGATAAAGGAACGGGTTTTGGAAATGAAATTAGAATATGGAACAGAGGTACATCTCGAGCGTGTTCTGGCTTTAAACCGTGGCGGCGTAAAATTAGTCGGAATAGTTGATAGCAACGAATTTGATACAATTGAAGATTTTTTGAAAAATCTTTGTTCGCAAAAGAAATTAATCACGGTTGTGTCCGAAATGCCATACATGGCGTTGGATTGGCTGCGTAAAAAGTTGGAAGCAATAGGATTGTCGGAAAAATTTCAATCATTTTCAGTACAAAAATATAAAACGCCTTCGAAAATAGAATCGGGCATTGTTATCTATGAAACCTGGGGTAAAACCGAAGCAAAAGTTAAAAATGGCGGCGCCGATTTAGGTTTGGAAATAACCCAATCGGGCAGTGCGATAAAAAATTACGGATTAAAAATTATTGATACTGTAATACAATCGCAAACAAGCATCTGGATAAATTCAGAAGTGCGTAAAGATGCGGAAAAACTTGAGCTTTTAAATATGTTTCTGTTGAATTTGTATGGTTCGATAAATGCAGAAAACAAAGTAATGGTTACGTTTAATGTTTCCAACAATAATACAGACGCGATAGAAGGGTATTTACGTGAAAAAAATCTGTTTGCCGACGAACCGACTGTAATAACAGGTAAAAAATTTACAGTATATGATGTTCAGATAAATGCGGGAAATATCAACGAGCCATTGGCAAAAGTGCGTTACGAACTGGCAAAATTAGGTGCAACGAGCATCAATACGCTTCCGGTTCAATCGTCTATTCCGGGGATAAAAGTGTTAAATATTCAGTAGAACGGATATTACTTTTCAACCCGCAGGTAAGCTTTTTAACATTATCTCATTAAGAGGATTATTCTTTTGACATTACGGCTTACGGGTGCAATTGTCGCTGGAGAGATTTCTCATTCCGCTTCGCTTCATTCGAAATGACGGTTGCTGGCAAAGTGTATGGGGAGGAAGGAATCAGCGGCTTTGCCGCTGATTCCTTCCTCCCCATTTTTCTTCATAAGATAAGATGTCATTCCGAACGCAGTGAGGAACCTCGCAGAGCTCGACGAAGTCAATCTTTCTCTCAAAATTGAATTGCACCCCGGCTTACATGTTTTTTTGCAGTTGTTTGCAAAAGAATTATATTTGCAGAAATTATACCCTGTCAAAATTTTGTACGTTTTTTTAAACAATTAAAAATCAAAAATTGTAATCATGATCAAAACAGAAAATCTTCAAAAGGTCTTCCGCACGGAAGAAGTGGAAACGTGGGCGTTGAACGGCGTCAGTTTAGACATTACAGCGGGCGAGTTTGTCGCCATCATGGGGCCGTCGGGCTGCGGCAAATCTACCTTGCTGAACATTCTCGGAATGTTGGACAATCCTTCGGGCGGCAAGTATTTCCTCAACGAGACAGAAGTAAGTACGTATCCCGAACGTCAACGCACACGACTTCGCAAGGGCGTCATCGGGTTTGTATTCCAAAGTTTCAATCTCATCGAGGAATTGAACGTATATGAAAACATTGAGTTGCCGCTGCTTTACATGGGCATACCGGCGACAGAACGGAAAAAGAAAGTGCAGGCGGCTATGGAACGGATGCAGATATCACATCGCGTCAAACATTTCCCTAACCAGCTTTCGGGCGGGCAGCAGCAGCGCGTAGCCATCGCCCGCGCCGTAGTAGCCGGCCCCAAAATCATTCTCGCCGACGAGCCGACAGGAAACTTAGACTCGAAAAACGGAGCTGAAGTGATGAACCTGCTTACCGAACTGAACAAAGAAGGAACGACAGTAATCATGGTCACCCACAGCCAGCACGATGCAGGTTATGCCGCAAGGATCGTAAATCTGTTTGACGGAGAGTTAGTGGCGGAAGGGAGACTTTAGTTTCAGGTTTAAAGTTTCAGGTTTCGGGTTTCAGGTTTGCCTTTGGCGATGGCTTTGCCATTCAGTTGGGATTTGAACTGTCAGATATGATCTGACAGTTCGAGGAAACAGCCCGCGCAATTGGCTGAAATCCGTGACAATCCGTTTGATCTGTGTTATCCGTGTTCCAACCAATCATTAATCATTAACCATTATGTTCAAACATCATCTCAAAGTAGCCTTCCGCAATCTGCGGAAATACAAAACCCAAAATATCATCAGTATCATCGGGCTGGCGGTAGGATTTGCCTGTTTCGCTTTTTCTGCCTTATGGATCAGGTACGAAATGAGCTACGATAATTTTCATTCGAAAGCCGGCAGGATATACCGCGTGCATACGGCTCTTTTCAAATGGAATGAAGTCGAAACAAGCGGCTCGGGTGAAATACAAAGCGGCGCACCTTATCAGTATGCAAACTGGCTGAAATCTACTTTCCCGGAAATAGAAGAGGCTTGTGCAATACAAAACAGAAAAGCAGATGAAAAATATTCATTTTTGTATCTTGACCACAACTTTTGTAAAATATTCGATATTGACTTACCTGAAGATCTTTTTGTAGAGGGACTTACCGACCGACCAGTTGCAGTTACGTCTGAACTTAATAATGATGAAACAGCAAAGTTCATCAAGGAACAATTCAACTATGACGTGCAAACAACTGTCGCCCGCTGGCCTGCCAATACCAATATTCCATTTACAGTGGCTGTTCCTTTAAACGTTCGTTACAACGAAGAACAATTGAACAACTGGAATTTTAGATTGTTTGATCTATATATTTTGGTAAAGAACGGAGTGGATATACAAGCGCTTGAAAAAAAGTTAGATAAGGTTGAAGTTCAGGGATGGGGTACTCCTATATCCCTTGTACTTACGCCATTGAAACAACTGCGGTATAAAGACCCGACCGGAAATATACAATCCGAAATAAAATTCAGCCATATCCAAATTTTCGCCATAGCGGGTTTGCTGGTTATCTTATGTTCGCTGTTCAATCATCTGACTTTGTATGTTACCCGCGTTCGAATGAGGATGCGCGAATTAGCTCTGCGCAAGGTAAACGGCGCCTCCGACTGGCAAATCGCCGCCACGCTTTTTACCGATTTCCTGTTGGTCATCCTGCTGTCGCTCGTGGTTGGTTTCATGCTGATGATCTGGTTGCTTCCAACTTTCAGAGAATACGCAACCATTGGAAACAACAATGTCAAAATTTATGCCGAACTGTTGCTATATGCGGCTTTGCTGATGGTGTGCGGTTTTATTGCCGGAGGTATTCCCATACTGCTTTTTCGCAGGCAGGTACTGAACTATAGCATCAAAGGTTCCGGCGGTTCAGGTTCCCGTAATCTGTTCCGAAAGGCTTCACTGTTGGTACAGTTAATGATCAGTCTGGGATTGATGTTTTGTTCTGTCGTTTTTATCAAACAGATACGATTTTTGCATCAGACAGGATTAGGTATTAACCGTCAGAATATTGCCTCTGTCGAGCCGTCGTGGACTCCATTGGCTGCGCATTATGTCGATAAGATCAAACAAATTCCAGGAGTAATAGATGCATTGCATGTAAGAGGCGGTGCTTTTCTCAGGAATATGTCATCGGGAAGTCAGTCGATGAATTATGAAAAAGACGGTAAAACATTAACCTATACCTATTTTGTTATACCTGCAGATGCACATTTTTTTGACTTTTTTGGAGTCGAGATCTTTGAGGGAACAAGTTTTTCCAATGACGACAGTCGTAATAGTGTGTTCAATGAAACAGCCATGAAGGAATTAGGAGAAGAAGTTTTGTCGAGCGCAAGGTTTAACCCGAAAATTGGCGTTTCAAGGGACTTTTATTTCACGCCTACTACAAAAGCGAAACCATCAGTTATCTATTATCCGGGTTCCCAATATGCTCAGAGATTTACTACTGTTGCATACAAATACGAAGAAGGATTTCGCGAACAAATCGAACAAGCCACTGAAAAAATGCTGCGCGAGGACTTTCCTGATCATGGAGGACGTGAAATCTATCGTCACTATATGGAAGAAATTTTTGAAGAACATTTCAAGTCGGAAAAGGCGTTACTTACGCTTTTGTCGGTGATGACGCTTGCCTGCATCCTGATAGCCGTTTTTGGGGTGTATTCTCTGACCAGCCTTACCTGCCAGCAACGCCGCAAGGAAATAGCCATTCGCAAAATCAACGGCGCCGAAATAGTAGATATTATGAATATCTTTTTCAAGGAATATCTCGTGTTGCTTGCCTTAGCAGCGCTTGCGGCTTTTCCTGCGGGATATATCATCATGAAACGCTGGATGGAGGGTTATGTGAAACAGACTTCGATAGACGCATGGTTATATGTGGCAATTTTCCTGATCGTGTTTGTGGTGATTGTATTCTCCATCTTTTCGACGGTATGGAGAGCAGCCAACCAAAATCCGGCGGAGGTGGTGAAATCGGAGTGATAAAAATATTTATATATATGAATTTATACATCATATCAGGTTGTAACGGTGCAGGGAAAACGACTGCTTCGTTTACCATCTTGCCGGAAATATTAGATTGCCACGAGTTTGTCAATGCCGACGAAATAGCCGCGGGATTATCCCCGTTTCAGCCTGTAAGTGCGGCTATGGAAGCTGGCAGAATTATGCTTCGCAGAATTGACCACCTTTTATGCAAAAACTGTGATTTTGCGTTTGAAACCACATTAGCAACAAAAATCCATAAAAATACCGTATTGAAAGCCCAAGCGAAAGGTTACAATGTTACATTGCTGTTTTTTTGGCTGCAAAACGTTGAGCTTGCAAAACAACGTGTACAAAAAAGAGTATCGGAAGGAGGGCACGATATAGAACCGGCAGTTATCGAACGACGGTACTTTGCAGGGATAAGAAATCTGTTTGATATTTATTTGCCAATAGTGGACAGTGTTTTGATTTTCGACAATTCCGAAGGAAAACATGAATTATTAGCAAAAAAAATAAATCAATCAGGTATGTCAATTTTAAATAATGTCAAATTTAATCTGTTAAAACAATATGCTGACTGAAAAAGACATGAAAAGCAACGAACTGGTAAATAAAATCCAGAAAGGACTTGAACTCGCTTACGAGAGATTACTCGAAGAAAAAAGGGCGAAAAACGGCGAATTGGTTGTGCTTCGCGATAATAAAATTGTAACAATTAAGCCGTAACCATTCTGTTTACACATTTCAACAGTTTGGAAAGCAGCCGGTCAGAATCCGGCAGAATCAGTAAAAGCGGTAAAATAAACTGAATTAGTATCCGCGCTCATTCGTATATTCCCTGTATCTATACATGATGGCTCGTTGTATTTCCATTTCGGAAGCCGCCAGCAGGTATTCTTTCGTAAACCTGCAATACGACATGAATTTTATTAATTCGTCGTTTTCAAAACCGGTAAGTCCCTTGACAATCAGTCCATTGAATTTTTCGCCAATGATCATAAATTCGGCAGTACCATTGATAACGCTTTGATAGTATTGATATTGCCTGCCTTCTTTGCTCCAGAGGTTGTAGAGAAAGGTAATCGGGCTGGCGCTAAACGGAATATTGATACCGCCCTGATTGGGCAGCGGAGGTATATATACTTCGTATTTACCGATTAATGGCGCCATTTTGTATGCTTCCGCCGCTTCTCTGCTCAATATGTCGCGCTTGAACCGGTCGTAGGTATAAAGGAAGCCTATCTCAACCTCGCTCAGGAAATAAACTGCCGGTTTGAGTTTAACGATGCGGTTGTTGGTGTACATCGAATCGCGCGCGGCAATGGTCAATCTTTCGTAACCGAGAACGCTGAACATGATGCTGTCGCCGACATTTGCCGTAACCGTGAAAGCGCCAAACTCGTCGCTTACCGTTCCCAGATTTTGAGTTTTATTGATGATATGGCAGTTGGGAATGAACACGGCGGTATCGTCAGCCATTACTTTGGCTATAAACCTGTATTTGTAATCCTTCCATTGCGCCTGTATATCGGATGAGGCAAAAAAAAGCAATAAAACAGGGAGTAACGTTATATATAAACTCTTAATTCTCAATTCTCAGGAT
>Ga0082212_10007374_pt1 | contig 14549 bp, 9 predicted proteins | sample TergutNt197P3_FD_71548 | JGI IMG/M metagenome (GOLD analysis project Ga0082212, IMG submission 71548) | Neocapritermes taracua P3 segment gut microbial communities from Petit-Saut dam, French Guiana - Nt197 P3 | ecosystem: Host-associated > Arthropoda: Insects > Digestive system > Gut ... | reverse complement strand
CTCTGTGCATTTCTATTATTCGTTGCACCATATAAGTTAGATATGCCATCATTGCCTTGCTATGTATCTTACCGATTGTTCCTATAAATCTTGCGATAGCAGGATATTTATCTGCTAATGTTTCAAGATATGCTTCATTCACATCTGCCCATGTCCACATATCTTTAAAACTTGTGCCTGCCGCCTTACTGCCGACTGGAGCAGAATACATTTTCTTCGTATTAAACGGCGGGTCAAGATATATTAAATCAACTAAATTGCTATTCAAGCCATTCAGTATAAATAAATTATCATTTGTATATAATGTATTCGTAAATTCTTTTTCTTCTTTTGACATATTATTTACTCTCCAAAAATAATTTTATTTTTCAATGTTTTTTCGCGTGTTTCTATTTTCATTCGTAAATATTCCATCGGTCTATTGCCTTTAATTTTATTACAAGAACCACATAATAATTGATAATTTTCGTAATAATCGCCCCCACCTTTGGATTTTGGAATTATATGGTCTATTTCTAAATTCAAAATATTAAATTCTAAACCACAAGCATTACACAACCTATTTTGTTGTTTATACAAACGCTCTTTGACTGATTGTGATGGTGGTTCTATTTTTATATCAGTTCGTTGCGGAATAACATTTGGATTTATAAAATCATCAAATATATTTGCATCATCACTTAATCTATTCATTAAAAGACCAACTGCATTTTTTTCTAAATCAATACCAATCCATTTACGACCTAACTGCTGTGCCGCAACGCAAGTAGTTGCACAACCACAAAAAGGATCCATAACAATATCACCTTCGTTTGAAGATGCTTTAATTATGCGTTTTAAAAGTGCAAGTGGCTTCTGGGTTTTGTAACCAGTTCGTTCTTTGGATTGTGATGCAGTCATAAATGATGGTATATCAGCAAACCAATCTAAACATTTTGTTCCAATAGGATGTTTTTTATGTTCACCATCCTTCCATTTTGCGGGTTTGCTATTATTGCTTTTGTATGGGACTCTAATGTTGTCATAATAAAAATTTGTAAACTGACTTTTTGCATAAAACAGTATAACATCATGTTTTCTTGGGAAAGATATTTTTGCTTCTGATGCACCTTTATAGCACCATATAATTTCATTTCTAAAATTATTTTTTCCGAATATATTATCTAATAATATTTTCAAATAATGGCTTGCTGTTTGGTCGCAATGTAAATATAAACTTCCTGTATCTTTTAGTATTCTGTGCATTTCTATTATGCGTTGCGACATATAAGTTAGATATGCCATCATTGCTTTGCTATGCATTCCTCCAACTGTTCCTATAAATTTTGCAAGTGCAGGATATTTATCTGCTAATGTTTCAAGATATGCTTCGTTAACATCTGCCCAAGTCCACATATCTTTAAAACTCGTTCCTGCTGCTTTAGTTCCAATTGGTGCTGAAAATATTTTATTCGTATTAAATGGCGGGTCAAGATAAATCAAATCAACTAAATTGCTATTCAACCCATTCAGTATAAATAAATTATCGTTTGTATATAATGTATTTGTAAATTCTTGTTCGCTTTTTGACATATTATGTAAAAATACTATTTTTTATATATAAAAATAATATATATTTCATTTTAATTTCTTTTACTTATTTATCATCAAATATTTTATCGCAGTATCTAAACAATAATCATCATTTGCCTCTATATCAGGCATTATTGGATTTCTAAAAATAGGATGTCCGTTTGGAGTGAAACCATATTGATCACCTATCGATATAAAAATGTCATCGTCTATTCTAAATCCTTTAGCAGCAATAACTGCTCCCTGAGTGGGCGACCCAATTAATATGCCTTTACCTTGTTCTTTGATAGTGGCAGATAATAATTCGCCATATCCAAATGTATTATTATTAATTAAAAAAACAACATTACCTTCTATTTGTTTAGTATCAGCAGGTGGAAGAAATCCAAAATATGGCTGTCCTTGTATAATTGTCTTAAAAGGAGCAGTGTTAGTAGGAGTAAGTATCGCACTGTTTCTATAAATACTATCGGCATATAATCCAACAAAGTAATTAGTAATTCTTACGTCATTACGTAAATCTAAAATCCAATGTTTAAACTTTTTTAAACTATCAAAACTATTAAATATTTCTTTATCCGTATAGTAAGATAGGTCTATATATAAAATGCTATCATTAATACGTCCCCATCCTTGTATTTCTTTATATATCGGCATTGCATTTTGGTCTTTTGGTATATCTGTTTCAAGCGAACTCCAAACTCTATTTCTTTTTTCTTCACCTATAATATTATGTAGCAATTTAATATATTGTTCTTTTGAATCACATATAGCAAAAGGTTCTAAATCAATATCTATAAAATTAGTGTCCATATATTCTGCAAAATGATTAACAGTATTATATAATAGCATAGCATTAACTAATCTTGAATCTCTATCTTTCCAATTCAAATTAAAATCTTCGTTTTTTCCTGTTTTTAATGTAGGTGGATTGGTTTGAGGATATGTTTGGTATGTTCTTGTTTTAATATTATCTATAATACTTTCAGACAAGGTTGCTTCTACATAAATAGGAATAGAGCAATTAATAGTAGCAATTTCATTTTTTTTATCAATATTATTTAGCACTAATGCATCAAAATTGATTATAGAAGAATCCGTATTAATAAAATAAGGAGGTTCATTAGATGTGTAAATAACAACAGCCCTTTCTCCTTCAATTTTAAAACTATCAGAATAAGAAATTAAATAACCTGACTCATATGTTTCATTTGTAGTCAGCCAATTATTTTGGTCAAACGCTATTGGTAGTTCAAATCCAGGGTTTTTTAGTGTAATTTTTCTTTTTGTTTCTTCATTAGAAATCCAGCATTCTACATCATCTACAAATAACGCTCCGTAACCTTGATATTCAAATATTATAAGTATTTTTGTTGTTTTTTCTATAATATTTGCATTTAATTCTAATTTAGCCCATCCGTCATTGTTTGCTATTTTTTTTATTTCATTGTTGTTTAGTTGTTTCATTTCACTAAAACCGACAAAATTTCCCATTTCATCTTCAAATCTTAAATACATCATTGCTTTATTTTTATTATTAAGATTAGGCGAAGCAAGTTTAATATAAGCAGACAAAGATATTTGCTTGTCTGTGTCGGGTTTGAAGCCATTACTTATTGTTATATATTGCATCAGATGTGCTATATCATTTTTCAGTGTTCCATTAAGATTTAAAATATCAGTTGACATATTTTTTATAGTCGGAGCATTGATTCTATGAGTTGGAATACCGTTATGTATAAATGCTAATAAATATTTAGTAGTATCAAATACTTTTTTGTTTGTAGTTAATTGGGGAGATACAGTCCTACTATTATTTTTATAATCTATCTTTATTTCAGGGCAGAATGGGACGAAAAAATCTTTGATAGCATTTGTAATATTATTTAACAAATTATCATCATTTTTTAGTTCTTTTGATAGTTCTTTAGCCCTATATACACCTGCTAAATAAACTTTTTCCCAATTTGCTTCAATAGAGTTTTTGCTTGGATGAAAATATTGAACTACCCCAGATACATTAGTAAATGCAGTTAAAAACAATTTTTCCACCTGACTTAATGGACTTATCGGCGTATAATAAGTGCTATCATCAGATATAATTTCTAATCTACAATTATCTAAATATAATGTGCTTGTATCTCTAAATAATATTCCGTAACTAATATCTACTGCATCTTCAGGTATAAGTAATTCTACAATTTGTTCCATATTCCAACCTACCGAACTAATACCTGCTGACGTTTGGCTTTTCATTGAAATACCACCCCTATCTATTGCATTAATAAATAGTTGGCAAGGTTCAGAAGAACTATATAGATTACTATTAGTTACTTTATCACCAATAAGTATTTGAGAAATAATTTTTCCAACTAAAACATCGGCTTTAAATCTAACTCTTTTATTTCTATAATATTCTGCGTCAATTCTTTGATAAAAAGATGCTGTTTCAGTTATTTTTTCTTTATTTTCAGTAAAAATTTTAGCAGATGCGAGTCCTTGTGTTTGATGTTCTGTTGTAGTTATTGCTTGATAATCATTATTTTGGGCACCTCGTCCTAAACTCCAACCATATACATAGTCACCTTCTTTTCCATATTCAAATCCCAAATTAATTGGACATAATAATTGTGCTTCAGCAATATTATTATAAAAACAAGCACAAAACAAAAATAAAACAAATCGTTTTTTTGGAAGAGTTTTTTTAATATTTTTTAGTTTCATATTGCAAAATACGAAAAAAATATCAAAAATTATTATTGGAAGCATTTATCTAATTCAAAGATGCTAATTAAAAAAAAAAATCATATATTTTTCTTCATTATATCTATGAATGGATTAAGGTAGTTTACATCTTTTTTTATAACACCATTCAATCCTTTGCCACCATCTTTTGCTCTTTTTATATTTGCAAATATGCCTTTTTCTAATGCATTAAACAATCCTTCTTTCTCTATTTTATGCAGCAAATCTGTTGCATTATTTAGAACTTCTTTTGCTCTTGTTTGCACTATTCCATCAGTTTTAAATTCAACTTCTTCACCAATATCACGCATATTATTAAATATATATTTAGCATTTTCTATTGACAAATATCTATCAGACATAAAAGGCGTATGTATCGCCTCTGTGAGCATTCCAAGTAATAAAATCCCTTGATTAGTCCATACAGCAATCTCATTAAAGAGTGCGTTCTGTATATGTCCTTTAAAAATATTTCCTGTCATAAACTTTGTTGGCGGCATATATTTTAATGGAGCAGCGGGAAATATTTCTCGTGTCATCTGTGCTTGTGCTAATTCGTATAGAAAACCATTTTTTAGTTCAGGCGTCATTTCAAAAGCATGTCCTAATCCCATTTGTTTTTCAGGGATATTTGCTAATATTGCAAGTTGTTCGTTTATAAAATTAGAAGCCAGAACTGTATGTGCTTCTTCAAACGCATCAGCAGTTGTAAGGTAATTATCCTCGCCTGTATTTATTATCACCCCTGCAAAACCATTTATAAGACGCGAAAAATATTGGTCTATAAGAGTTCGTTGCATATTTATATCGCGGAATAAAATGCCATAAAGAGCATCATTTAACATTACATCAAGCCCTTCTAACGCCCCCATTACTGCAATTTCAGGCATACATAGTCCCGAACAATAATTACACAAACGAACATAACGTCCAACCTCTTTACCAACTTCATCTAATGCTTGACGCATAATTCTGAAGTTCTCTTGCGTTGCAAAAGTCCCACCAAATCCTTCTGTTGTTGCACCATAAGGGACATAATCAAGCAAACTTTGTCCTGTGGTTCTAATTACAGCAATAACATCTGCCCCATTTTTTACTGCTGATTTTGCTTGAACTATATCTTCGTAGATATTTCCTGTAGCAACAATTACATATAAATAAGGTTGTGGCGTATCACCATTTTTATTTATTATAAACTCTCTATTCTTTCGTTTTTCTTGGATTTTATTTATTGTATCGTTGATATAAGGTGATATTGCATTAATTATATCGGTGTGGAAATAAGGTTTTAGTTTGTTAATATCAAATTTATCATTTGCAATTTTTTCTGCAATTTCTTGTGGCGACCCGCAATTACATAAAATTGCCGTTCCTATAAAATGCACAGCCCCTGAAGATAAAAGATTATTATCTTTAATATACTCTACTACGACATTCGGCAAAGGCACATCAAACTCATCTACGCCATCAATACCGAACAGACGACATATTGTTCTTTCTACAGCAACAGTTGTATATTCATCAACGAATGTTTGGACTTCATCTGCAATTTGTTTTGCTGACTGCCTTGCTGTTTTTATTTTATTACTATCTAATTTTAATTTGCTTTTCATATTAAGACAAAAATAATAATTATTTTTATAGAAATAAACATAGTGAAAAATTTGTTTCCTTAATATTACCCCTTCTGCACTAACACTCTTGCAAATTTCATTTTGCCATTTATATGTGGAGTATATTGTTTTTCATTAACAATTTTATATCCTTTTTCTAATATGCCGCTTAATATTGGAAACGCAGACACAGCAAATGGCTTTTTATAGTCACTTGGAATATAATTAAAATTCACTAATAATGTTCCATTATCATCATATTTCTTATATTTATCAGGAATATTTTTTAATGGAACTATTTTTAAATTCTTATATTTTGGTCTATTTTTTACAGGAAAATTAGTATACCAGTGCCCTGCTGCTTTAACAATTTGTCTTTTAGGATTTTCAAACCAATATACTTCATTATATCCTGTCCATATTTTATTTTCTTTAATATATTTAATATATTTTGTTGTTATTACACTTGAAAAATTAGAAATAATTAAGAATTTCTTTCCGCTTTCTATAACAAGTTTCCAATATTCTCTTGCTCGCGAAAAAGGAGGATTTGTGCATACTATATCTGCATCTTCATTGAGTATTTTTACAGAAATCGGATGATCAAAACTGCCATCATATTCTTCAGGAAATAATTTCAGGTCGTCATAATCGCATTCTAATTCTTTAACACCATTTAATGTAAATATATAACCTCTTGAACCTGCATTAAACAAATCCTCTTTGCTTGCATAATGTGTGCATATTAATTTTCTCAAACCAAGTTTTTCAAAATTATTTAGAAAATACCAAGCAAAGGCAGAAGATCTACTTTCATCTTTACCAACTGCATCATCGCAATTACAAAATACACATTTATCTTTCCAAATATTTTTATCATACATCTCTATTTCTTTTTCTATATCTTCGTATCGGGTATAAAATTCATCATCAGCAACTTTTTTTGCTTTATTTATAATATCAACTGGTGCAAGTTTTCGTTCTTTGAGCGATGGCGTTTCTCTTTTAACTATCTTCTCTATTTTAACAATTTCTATTTCTTTTTTCTTTTCAGGTTCTAAATTTATCTCTTCTATAAATAGTTTGTGTTCTTTAATAAATTTAATATATTCTGCTAATGATTCCTTGCTACAAAGATATATTTCTGCTTTACTATCCTGTCGAAGTATTTTAAATTTTGCTGTTATATCATTTTCAACCTGCCGCATATCTTTTACTTCACAAACAAATAGATAACTATAAATATTATCTTTAGATTTACCTGTCATACTGTTATATTCTTTTAAACGACGTTCATAATCATTGCTCTTACCTATCTTGCACCAAGAAGGTTCTTTGGACGATTGAACGATATATATGTATTCTGTTTCTTTTTCTGGTGACATAGTATCTATAAACTTATAACAAAATAGGGAAACTATTCGGCTTCCCTGTTATTATTTTTTATCAGAGATTATTCCACGCTTGCTAAATATGGTAAAGCACACAAAACCTTCTCTTTTTCACTTATTTTTATTAATGTATTTAAATAACTTATTTGCTCTTTCAAAGCAACTGGAAATACAAAACCAAGATTTAAATCTTCTATATTAACACTCTTTTTATTAGAAAATAATTTCATAAATCTATCAAAACTATTCTCTCGTTTTGGATAAATATTTATACCTAAATCATCATTATCAAGGTGTTCTTTCATCATTGCTATCGCTAAATCCAAATTGCCTAATGTATCAACTAAATTGCGTGCCTTTGCATCAATTCCTGTCCATACACGACCTTTTGCTACTGCTCGCATTTCATCATAACTCATATTTCTTGACTTCGCTGCCTTTGAAACAAAACTACGATAAACATTATTTATCATTTTATATAATTTATTCTTATCTTTTTGCGTAAATGGAAGCATAGTTGTAAATGGGAAACTATTGCCTACTCCAGTTGAAATCGTATCTACATTTATATTTAATTTCTTTAATGTTCCACTAAAATTAGGTATAGCAGCCACAACTCCGATTGACCCTGTCATAGTATTTGGATGACAAATTATTTTATCACAAGCCATTGCAATATAATACCCGCCTGATGCAGCCACATCAGACATAGAGCAATATACAGGTTTCTTTTCACGGGTAGAAAGCACTGCTTGATAAATTTCTTCTGACGCTATAACACTGCCTCCCGGCGAGTTTATTCTTAAAATAATTCCTTTTATCTCATCATCGTTGGCTGCTTTTTCAATAAGTTTAACAAAGTCAGAAGCAACTATTTGTTGGTCGTTTGTTCCAAACATATTATCAACAACATTATCTACAATAGGTCCTTCGCCATATATTATTGCTATTGACTCACCTGTAGAGTTATCATCATTACTATTTATAGATACTTCGCTATGAATATAATCAGCAATGCTAATTATTGATTTTTTTTCAAAATCTTCAGGACCAATACTTGAAGACGAATTATCACAACATTCACAGCATTCTTCGCTTGTATTAACAAAAAGACCTTTCATTTTAGCAAAAAGGTTTGGAATTTTAATATTGCTTTCCGTTGCTTTATTTATAACATTCTTTGTATCTTCATCTATACTTTTTGTTTTTTCTTCAATGTTTTTTGTATCTTCATCTACACTTTCTGTCTTTTCTTTTAACATTGCAATTACTTGTCTTTTTGTCTTAATAGCATCAGCCAGACCTACTTCTAACATTTCATCCGAATCAAGTATTCCTTCTTTCATTAACGATATTACTTTGCTCGGTTCAATATTTCTAAATGACGACACTGCATCAATAAAATCATTCTCTCTTTGTGTTAATAAAGGTAGATATGCTGTTCTTGCAGAATCACTAAATTTGTAATTTTTATAGGGTTCAGCAGCAGTTTTAAATTCTTCGCATTGAACTACTTCGAACTGCACACCAAATTTATCATATAGTCCTTTTAAAAATAGGACTCCCATACCGAAACCACTAATTTCAAACATTCCCGCATCAGGAATAAAAATAGAATCTGATAACAATGCAATACTATACATATTCTTATCAGACGCTTCTAAATAAGAATACATAAATTTTCCTGCTTGTTTAAATTCTAATATAGCAGATTTTAACTCGGTTGCCATTGCACCGCTAATAGTTGCTTTGCCATCATAATACATACCAAGTATGCGAGGGTCTTTTGCTGCAGTTTTTATACCTTCTATTAGTTCATAGAAGGCAAGATTTGGTGCATCATCACTGAAAAAAGCAAATGGTTCGTCTTTACTTATTTCGCCGATACCTCCAAAGTCAAGTTTAAGAATTGTTTTATCTGTTATTTCTGTTGGAACATAACTTGAACCGAAATTAAAGTTTCCAAACACAGATATAAAACTTCCGACCATAACAAAAAGTCCTATAAAGCACACTGCTATAATACCGAGTATAATTGTTATAGGTATCCATATACGGCTTTTTTGTGGTCTATTATCAAAATTCCTTCTTCTATTAGAAGGAGTTACAGGGTAATCATTCCCTTCGTTTTGTTCTGAAAAATTATTCATAACTGATATATTCTTAATAATTAAAATACAAATATACACTTTTTATGTGAAAAATATAATTTAATTATGTTCGCCATTCCGAAATTGTTTGCAAATTGCCATCATAGGTGGTGTTCTATTATTATATTATAGCAATAGTAATAATTAATAAAAAAAATACTATTTTTGTATATTGATGCTTATAAAATTTTGGATTTTATAACACAATATTTGTTTTTGTATAAATCTCTAAACAGAACTTTCGTTAGTTCTGTTTTTTTATTTAATTTTTAATTTTTAAAAAAATATAAAAAAAAATGTTATTTTTGTAATAACTCTTAATTTTTTAATTAAATTATGGCTGAATATAATTTTAAAGAAATAGAAACTAAATGGCAAAAATATTGGAAAGAAAATAATATATACAAAGTTGATGATGATTTTTCTAAACCAAAATACTACATATTAGATATGTTTCCATATCCAAGTGGTGCGGGCTTGCATATCGGTCACCCTGAGGGTTATACCGCCACAGATATAATAGCAAGATATAAACGAATGAAGGGATTTAATGTTTTGCATCCAATGGGTTTTGATGCTTTTGGTTTGCCGACTGAACGCTATTGTATGCAGACGGGTATTCATCCGATAGTCGCCACAGAAAAGAATGTTGCTAACTATATTAACCAGTTAAGTATGATAGGATATAATTATGATTGGGAACGAATAGTAAATACCACCTCCCCTGATTATTATAAATGGACACAATTTATGTTTCTTCTTATTTATAATTCTTGGTATGATAATGCTCAAAAAAAAGCAAGACCAATAGATGAACTTCCTATCCCGTCTGACTTAAATACTGAAAAAGAAATAGAAGAGTATAAAGATAGTAAAAGGTTAGCGTATATAGCAAATATTCCTGTAAATTGGTGTCAAGAATTAGGCACGGTGCTTGCTAATGAAGAAGTGGATGAATGGAAAGAAAAAGGTTATACTGTAGAACGAAAGCCAATGCGTCAATGGATGTTGCGTATAACAGAATACGCTGATAGATTGTTAGAGGACTTGGAGTTAGTTGAGTGGCCTGTTTCTACAAAAGAAATGCAAACAAATTGGATAGGAAAAAGTATAGGAGCAGAAATAGAATTCGAAATATACGATGAAGCAATACACGGCAAAGATAATAGATAAATATCACATTAAATAACTAAAAAAATTTAAAATATAATTTTTTCAAAAAAATATGTTATTTTTGAAAAAATTATATTTTAAATTTCATAAAATGTCAGTTATAATTTTAATATTAGAGTTTTGTCTAAAAATAGTAAAAAAAGTAAATAGTTCTTTAAGTCATTTAATAGCAAAATTACAAGGTAAAGAAGATAGCGATGTAAGTATGGAAGAAATCACTGACCTTGTGGAAGAAGCCCATGAAGATGGGTCTATAGATGCAGGCGAATATAGATTGATGACAAATGTAATGAAATTTAATGATGTTTTAGTGTCTGATGTTATGACACCGCGAGTTGTGCTGTTTTCTTGTAGAGCAGATATGATTATACAAGAAACAGCAAAATTGCCTGAATTACAAATATACTCTCGATTTCCTATTTGGATTGGCGAATCTATAGATGATGAAGTAGTTGGATACGTGACAACAAAAGAAGTATTTAATGCAGTATTAAACGGAAAAAATAATATAACTTTGAAAGAACTTGCTCGCCCTATACATTTTATTCCCGAAAATGCAGAATTAGGTTCTACTTTAGACGAGTTATTGAGAAATAAGCAACAATTATATCTTGTAGTAGATGAGCATGGAGGTATAGAAGGATTAATTACAATGGAAGATATTTTAGAAACAATTTTAGGCGTAGAAATTATAGATGAAGCAGATAAAATTGCTGATTTACGTCAATTAGCAAAACAAAAACGAGAAGATAGAATAAAAACTAATTATCATTATAGCACAAATAAATAAAATGGATGATTTTGTATTAAATTAAATTATAATAATGAATTTAAATAAGAAAAATATAATTAAGTTAATAGTAATATTATTTTTTATTGTTTCTCCTTTTTTATTAAATTCACAAACGAATTCAAATGAAAAGGGAAAAAATAAAGAATTATTACAAAATCTAAAAACTCAATCTTTACAAAAAGAAATAGATATTACAATTAAAAGTTTAGAAATAACAAATTTTCCTGAAATAAAGTTACTAATTGAAGCATATAATAAATTAGGCGAACCATTAGATACTTTATTTCCTGAACAAGTAACTATCTATGAAAATGAAAAACAATTCGTTCCTGATAAGATAGAAAAGATTCCTGTGGCAAATAATTTGCCGTGGGATTTAATTTTTTTAATTGATATTACAGGTTCTATGCAACCACAAATAGATGCTGTTGTAAATAATTTAAATACATTTGTAAATAATTTAGCAAGTCGTGGCATTGATTATAAGTTAGGGTTAATATTGTTTACTGATAATATAGAAAAAGTGTATCAGCCGACTAATAATCCTGATGTGTTTTTAAGTTGGTTTAAGTCAGTTAAAGCATTTGGTGGTGGTGATGAAAAAGAGAATGCTTTAGAAGCGTTAATAACTATTACTAAACGTATTAATTTTAGACCTGATGCTAATAAAGTAGCAATATTAATAACCGATGCCCCATATCATCAAAAAGGCGAAAAAGGTGACGGCACTACTCTGCAAACAACAGAATCTATAATAGATTCAATGAATACACATGATATAAGAGTATTTACAATTACGCCTCCACTATTGAAAAATTACCAATATATTTCATCTAATACACGCGGCACTAACTATAATATCGCATATCCATTTAGTTCTGTATTAGAAAACTTTACTCGGCAAATTACAAATCTATTTTTAATTACTTATACATCTACCAGAGATGTTATTCCCGACTCCATTGAAATTGGATTGTTTGATAAAGAAAAAAGTAAATTAATAAAGAAAACTATTCCTATATTAGAATTAAATAGAAAATTAATTATTGAAAATTTGCTTTTCCAAACTGCTAAATATGAACTACCTGAAAATGTAAAAGAACTAAATATTTTGGCTGAATTAATGAATGCCAAATCAAATGTAACAGTAATAATAGAAGGACATACAGATTGGGTAGGAGCAGACGATTTTAACAATGCCTTATCTGAAAATCGTGCAATGTCTGTTAAGAATTATTTAGTTGCTAAAGGAGTTGAAACAAATAGGATTCAAACTAGGGGTTACGGCAAACGAAGACCTATTGCTTCCAACGAAACAGAGTTCGGCAGGAGTTTGAATCGGCGAACTGAAATTGTAATCACGTCAAAATAAGTTTTTTTTTTAGTGCTTTAGTTTATGTATTATCTAATTTTTATTCAATTAAAAATAGATTTTTCCATAATTTTTTCTTATTTTTGTAAAAATTATTTTTGTAAAAAAATTATTAATATGAAAAAGAAAATATATTACATTACTTTAATACTATGCATACTATTCTGTTCTGAAACTCTATTGGCTGACAGATTTGCCTCGCCAATTGGTCCAGGTAAAAAAGAAAAAGAAAATTATTTAGGAATGGTATTGGGTTTCGGACAAAATATCCAAAATGGAACATTGCTTGTAAATTGTGATACTTGTCAATTTACTAACGGCTTGGGATTCGGTTATACATTCGGCTTCATTTATGAAAGGCAGGTTGCACTTAATGAAGATAAAACTTTTTGGAGTAATGTATATTATGGTGCTATGCTAAATCTAAATAATGCTAATTTTGCATCTTCTTATAAAACATTAGAACAAAAAAGAGATTTGCAAGGATACGATATTTCGTTCCCTATTTTATATCGTCAGGTAAATGAAAGTAGTGTTATGTCTGTCGGCTTGATGCCATATATTAGTTATACGCCGATGAAGTATCTTTTTGGACGCTTGGGTTTTAATGTAAGTTATTTATTTAGAAATAATATAAAGCACATTACGGACTTATTAGATAGACGAATAACACTGCCTAACGGCGAGGTAGTAAACATATATATTAGCAATCCTAATAATCCGAACAAACGATTATATTCTGTCCTGGTGCAGGATTCAGATATAGCAGATATAAATAAATTGCAATTAGGCATAACGCCATCGCTGGGAGGGAATATATATTTTAGCGACAAATTGATTTTTGCACCAAGTTTTAGTTATTACATACCTTTAAGTAAAGCAGTTTCTAAGAGTGGACTATCAATATCTTCGTGGCGTTTAAATTTGGAATTTAAGTATAATATGGCTTCTGATGAACGTGTATATAAAACAAAACAGAAAGCCAAGCAACCTCCTATAAGAAGAGCAAATACAAGGTAACTAAAATATCGTAGTTCAATAAAAGAGGAGATACCGCAACAAGTGCGGTATGACAAGAAAAATATAGTCCTTATGAGGACAAAAAAATATAGTCATTGCGAGCCGTAAGCAAAGCAATCTATAATGAAAAATTAAAAATTAAAAAATTATTTTATTAATATATTTAAAGGTTTTTTATGTCATACAATGACAAGTTTGTAAGTATCTATAAAAACTTACGAAATACCCACAAAATGTGGGAAAAAGCAAATACTAAAATTGTAATTGCTATTATGTTTATTTTTGTTTCAAGTTTATTCCCGTTACTCTGCCGCGATTATGATTATGTAGACGATTTTGTAAATGGTTTTGCAACGGTAAAGATAGGGAATAAATGGGGTTTTATTAATACAAACGGAAAAGAAATATGCCAAATTAAATATGACGGCATAATCGATTTTAATAATGATTTTGCACCAGTAAAGATAGGGGATAAATGGGGATTTATTGATACAAAAGGAAAGGAAATATGCAGTATCAAATATGACGATGTAAACGAGTTTTATGATGGCGTTGCAGGAGTAAGGATAGGATATAAATATGGATTTATTGATACAAAAGGAAAGGAAATATGCAGTATCAAATATGACGATGTAAACGAGTTTTATGATGGCGTTGTAATAGTAAGGATAGGAGATAAATATGGATTTATTGATACAAAAGGAAAGGAAATATGCAGTA
>Ga0082212_10007373_pt1 | contig 14551 bp, 20 predicted proteins | sample TergutNt197P3_FD_71548 | JGI IMG/M metagenome (GOLD analysis project Ga0082212, IMG submission 71548) | Neocapritermes taracua P3 segment gut microbial communities from Petit-Saut dam, French Guiana - Nt197 P3 | ecosystem: Host-associated > Arthropoda: Insects > Digestive system > Gut ... | reverse complement strand
AAAACTTCTAAAAGTAACAATCGTTCTTTTCTTTTGCCCCTCAATGTCAGTGGCGGAAGGTCTTGCCGCCGACAAGGGGGCAAAGAAAAGAACCAAAAGAAAATGTTTGCCTCGACTAAGGCACGCCCTGCAGGCGGCGGACTGAAAAGTAAATTTCGCTTGTTTTCGGCTAATTTACTTTTCAGTTACGGCTTGCCGCAGTGGCTGGTTTTTAAAATGTATCGCGTGGTTGGTTTTTCGCTTGACATTAACATTGTTTGAAAAGCCGCTTGAATTACCTCGATTCCCGCCCGCATTGCCGCCGACATCAAGATTTGCTCTGTTTTGCTCGTCAGTCGTTTCGGATTTGCCTTGTTTTTTGTCAGAATCGCCGTCAATCGGATTAGGTTTAAATTCGGGAACATCAATTGTCATTTCCGATTCTGTTTCAAGCAGAGTATGCGATTCTTCGCCCGATTTGTCCTTAATCGGCTTGATAAACACAAGCGACAAAATCAGGCTTAGAATCAATAACCCCGCTATGCTGATGATAATGCCTTTATTTTTGAATATTTCTTTTACGTTCACAAAAAATCCTCCTTTTTGACATAAAAATAACAGATAAGGCTGTAAAACACGACCTTATCTGTTGTTTGTTGTTATTTTCTCTACTTATTCCCGGCGATTCTTTCCCATGCAGGCTTTAAAATCTGTTCATACCGCAAGGAAACTGCCTTTTTAAGATATTCTTTCCGAATGTCAGACATGACCTCAACAGAATCAATAATGTCGTTAATTTTGTCAATCTGTATTCTCGGAACAATGCGTTTTATGGCTTCTTGCAATTCAACGGGCGGGTTTTTGAAAATTTCGTGATAGAATATTTTCTTGCCATTTATAAAATAGCATGATGTTACGTTAAATTCCCTGTTCTTAAACTCCTGCAAATTAGAATTTGTCAGCAATCCGCTCATCTTAGAATCGTCAATCAATGCGCCTAATGATGAACCGCAATCGTAAATGGGGGCGAATTTCACCTCGCCGTTGTTCACTAATATACCCCAATTCCCGAAATGCCTGTCTCCGTTGCCTATCAAGGCATCAATCACAAACATATTCCAAAAATCATTAATAATAGCTTCTTTGTTTTTTATCAACTTATTGCTTGTGATTATAAGGTTGACATTTTCTATTGTCGCACTCAATTTATCGTCGCTTGACGTAGTTTGATTTGCTAACTTTGATAATTCATACAGCGTTCCGCCGTCCTTTGTAAAATCCTTGCAACCAACCACTACCTTCTTTTTCCCGACTGCATCAGTAAAATACCCTAATACCGTTTCTTGTGCTTCAAATCCGCAAGCCGCAAAAATACTTGAGCCAATATGTTCGGAATATTGATTATTTTTATAGCTTAGTAAACCTTTCAATTTTTCGCCCCGTATAGGGTCAGGATATTTCAGCATATAAAGATTACCGTCATAAAGAACAGTGGTCTTTCTTTCAGAACCAAGAAATTTATTAAATTGTTCTTCTCCGGCATCAAAATTAATCACTTGCCAATTCCTCCAAATATCCTCTTATTCCCTGCGCGTCAACCGGATTTAAAAAACCTTCAACTTCTCTATGCTTGATTGTAAAGAATAAATCTTCCCATTGTTTTTCAAGTGCGAATCGGTTATGCTGTGTTTTTTCTTTTCTATAAACTTCATGCAACTTGTAAAAATCGCTTAATTCATCGGGAAGCCCTAACAGCCCTTTAAAATCATCGGGGTTGTATCTGTAATTAACATTCATAATAAAATCGCTCCTGTTTCGTTATGATTATAAATACAGTATACCCGAAAAACCTGTCTTTGTCAACTACAATTATTTCAACACATATAACGAATTAACCTCAACCGGAACGGTTAAATCAAACAGCTTATTCCCCGCAAAGCTCACAGGCAGTACGATTTCAAATTTAGTCGATAACTCCAACACATCACTGTGAATATTGGTCGTGACCGGATTGTTGTAGTAGAATATGATATTCTTGTCTGCGGTTTCGCTGTACATAGCCGCACCTGATTGAGTAAGCCCTAATTCAGTCGCGACAAGGTTCTTGAATCTCGTGTCATATGCGGTACTGAGCGTGGTATTGTTTCCGTTCTTGACCGATACGTAAATCTCGGAAGCGTTTTCAATAATAAAGCTGTCAAGAACCCTCTGAGTGTCATCGCGGGTACGGCTAATCGTGACCATCAGCAACACGTAAGTGAATACCGCCGAGAAAAGCATGACCGCAATCAGAATAATAACCGCCGTTTGAATGTACGAAAGTCCGCTTTTATTAAAGATTTTCTTCATTTTCCTCCTTTGTCAAGCGAACTGCTCGGCGGCAAAGCCACCGACACCTTCGCTCTTCTTAACCTTTCCAATACCTCTGCGATAGAGCGGTATGCTTTGCGGTCAGCGTGATGGGAATGTTGAAAATTCCGAATCCCTTGAAAGTTGCTTGATAGATGACTGTCAGCTCGATTTTTTCCCCAAACTGCACCGTCTTTTGCGATGCGTTGAAATATGTGGTATTCCATGCAACAGAGGTGGGTGATATTCCTGTTTCAGCCGTCAATTGAGCCTGTCTTGTTGCGACATTATCGCCGATTTGACCGTCTATTGTCGCTGTTTTGAGTAATTCTTTGGTGTAGAAATCCATATTCTGCTTGACGACCAACAGCGTAAATGTGTTGATGATGAATACAAGTAATAATACCGAGCAGAACACACCGACCACAACCTCGATATATCCGTCGCCACGATTTGATTTGATAATCTTTTTCAAGTTTTAACCTCCCTTCTTAACTCCCAAACACCGCACCTAATGACGTAACGATTTCCATAAACAGAATCACAAGATACGATAACAGGAAACAGAACAACAACGTCATCGACAGCCGTTTCACCTTAGACGGCACTTTCTGAGCCTTTTGCTTCAATGTCTGCCGTCCTATATCCGCAAATTTAATCGACAACGCCGCCCAATACATTTCGGTTTCATCACCGCGAATCACGCCTATAAGTCCGCGAACAACATCCGACAGCATGGAGCTTCCTACGCGGCTTTCCAAGCGTGTAAGAGCCGATTCATAGTTAGACGAACGCATATCGGCTACGGTGATTTCCAACTCCTGCTTAAATTCAGGCGATGCGGAATCCTTGTAATTCTCTAAAATGCCTAATACATCGCGGTTGTATTTCAACGTCTTTTCAATTGTGAACACTAATCGCGGCAGTTCATAGTTAATCGTTTCCCGCTTATCACCAATCCGTTTCTTAACGCTTTTAAGTTCGTTAAAATAAATCCCCACCGCTAACGCCAATATTACCGGAGCAATCAGCGGGAATACAAAAAACGCGGGAATCGCGAATATTCCAACGATTGACCCTTTAACAAACGAAGTCGCTATGTGCAGTTCCGGCGATAGGTTCATGTTTGCGGTCTGCAAGTCGGAAGCAAGCTGAATCCGCTTGTATTCGTTGATTCTGATAAATTTAGTGAACCATACCGCCAATTCCTGCAACCATATTTCCAAACTGCCGATTTGCTTTTTCTGCCGTTTAGACAGGCTTTTTAATGCCCTTGACGTGCCGAGCAACGGAATCCGGCAGTAATCGCTTACAATCAGAGTTAATCCAAATCCCAAAATAAGCCCCGATATAATAAATAATAAAGTCACTTAATCGCCTCCTAAATCTCGTATTCTATATTTTTGCAGTATTTGTTCATCAGAATCGCTGTAACAAAGATAATCGTGCCGGTGATTGCCAACACGATTTTTCCCGGCAGTGTAAACATCAGCGTATGAAACCAATCCTTGTTGAGTAAATACAACAGCGGGATATTGCCGATAATCAGCGACACCATCATCCAGTATTCTTTGCGCGGCTCGTAAAGCATGGTTTTGAGTTCGTTGTTGACGATTCTCACGTCCGATAACTTATTGACAACGCCCATCAGCGAGCTTTTGAGGGTTCGGTCGTCCTGACAAGCGATGAGCGTATTGCACCATTCGCGGTAGATTTGGTTGTCAATCCGCTCCTTCAAATGCCGCAATGCCGCTTTAATATCGGAGTTGATTGACGTTGTTTCAGCGACAAATGACTTTAAAACTTCGCTGACCGGCGGCTTGATATATGTGATGTTCTCGCTGATTGCCTTAACCACATCGTCGTTTCGGACATAGGAGGTTGTGATAATCGACAACGCTGTTTCCAATTCCTCATCAACCTGAACCTTATAATGTGCGAGTATGGATTTCGCGTAGAAGAACGGGAGCATGGCAAGCGAAACGCTCAATACAGGCACAAGAAACAGATTCCCCATTACCACCGAAAGCACACCGCCGGTAATCAATAATGCAAGCGAAACAGCACAAATCAAGGCGAATGACGTACCTTTCCCTGTCGTCACGAAAGCGTTGTGCGTGTTAATCAAAAACTGCGCGAGCTTGCGGCTCTTTTTCTTGCCTTTAACTGTTCTGCTCTCATCGTCAAGGCTCTGTTTCGGGGACACAAGCCGCATAATATCGTTTGTCACCCTGTCGGGCGTTAATCCCAACAGCAGAATAATCGCAAGTACAAACAAAATAATCGAAATTAAATAAAGAAACATCATCGGCGTTTATCCTCCCCTGTAAATCTTCTCAAATTATCCTGCGGCACACCGTATTGAATCAGCCGCTGTTTCAGACTGTTTGACATTTTCGACGGTTTGTTGAAATACCCTTTAATCGCGAATTTCCCGTCGTTGTACGTATTCTGCGTGATTTTGTAGTTATACAGCGTTCTGTAAACCCGCTCACCGCTCGGTGTGATTTCCGCTTCGGCAATCTCCATGATTTTGCGCGAATTATCCTCTAACTTGTGGCAGAATACCACCACAGGAAACGCCTGCGCCGCTTGGACGAGCGAAGTGTTAAAGTCAATCGGGAATTTCTTTTGACAGAGCAGAGCGATTCTCAAATGTGCCTGCTTGCAGTCACCTGCATGAACGCTGCTGACGACCGTATGTCCGGTCAAAGACGCTTCCACCGCCGAATGTGCCTCAACGTCACGAATTTCACCCACCACAACTATATCGGGATTGAATCGAAGTGAGCTTACCACTAACTTTTCCTGATTGATGTCAAACGTATTATTTTCGGACGGTCGCGACAGGCTATGCACCACATTATTTACGATTTTCCCGTCACGTTCACGCACAAGTGACAACTCCCTCGAACCGCTCTCAATCGTAAACACACGCTTGTTATCGGGAATGGTAGACAGCAGACAATTCAAGAGCGTGGTTTTACCGGTCGAAGTCGCACCAACCGTAATCAGTGACGCGCCGTAGCGGACGCACATACAGAGAAAATCAATCATTTCACTTGTCGCAAACCCGCTTTGAATCAGCTTTTGCCGCGTGATTCTCTGCGGATGCAATAAACGAATAGACACCGATACACCGCGTCCCTCGTCCACAATCGGCTCTTTGAGTGCGGTAATACGTTGATTCCCCGGCAAATGCCCCTGTGAAATCGGCGTAGAATTGTCGATTATCATACCGGAACTTTGTAATAACCGCTTGACAATATCAACCGCATGGCTCGGCGAGTGAAACCCCTCCGCTAACTTTTCGATTCTGCCGTCGGTGTAGGTCAAAGCCACGTCGTTCCACGCATTGATGTTGATTTCCTCCAATTCAGTCGAACCGAGGTACGGGGTCAGAATCGAGTATTCAGCCATTTCGCGGTACAATCGGTCGGTTAATTCATCGAGATTATCAAACCCCATACCCCGCAAATAATCCTTGATATACGGTTTAAGCTGTGACAGCTTTTCTTTATCGGTCAGCACGGCGGCGTAGTTTTCGGTAATGTGTTCCTGTGTTAATTTTAAGAGATGCCAAAAGTCTTTTTTAGGTTCAGTATTGTTCATTTTTCCTCCCGTTCATTAATTCTTGTAACTGTCAATTGTCGTCGCCACCATTTCTGCAATTTTGCTGATTTTACCGTTAAAATTGCTGTCCGAAACGCTTTCCAACAGCTTACCGTCCATAAGCTGTTGCCGTAATGACCCGCAGTACGGTATAACAAACTTGATGTTCCCGAAATGCTCTTTTGCCTCTGATAACGGCATATACCGCTCTTTTTCGGTTTCGACAAGCCCTGCGATATATGTTTCGGGCTTGAACACCAAATCACTGTACAACGGAAGCTGTGACGAAAAATAACTCACGCTTTTTAAGGTCGGCGCGCAGAGCTTAATCAACACATCGGCGTTCTGAACCGCCGTATAATTGAACGGCTCATTTAAATCAGTCGAGCAGTCGATAATGACGTAATCGGCGGCAGATGAAACCGTTTCAATCAGATTCTTCGCCTTACTTTCGGAAAATTCGGGATAGGTGTACTTGTTCTCGCCGTCCGCATAACCCAAGAACCCCACGTTTTTATACTTCTTGAACGTGACTAAATAATTGAGCATATCGCGTTTCTCAATCTGCGTCCTTGACATCAACCCGCCCATCGACGGCAGAAATTCTTTGCGGGTGTTCGGGAATAATACAGGCAATGCAGGCGTTTGATTGTCGGCGAAGATTCCGATTACCTTAGCGTCCTGTGACTTGTAGATGTATTTAATCAGTTTAACTGCGAAGGTTGTACAACCCGCACCCGGACTGCCCCAAATCGCTATAATCTTACTCATCGGATTCCTCAACTTTCTTCGATTTATTATCAAATACCGCTTTTTGCACTTCCAAGAATTGATTTGCCGTTTCCTCGTTGCCGCGATAAACAAGCGACAGGTGAATACTCGAATTGTTCTCATGCTCCGCGAGCAATCGCGCCTGTTCCTCGTTGACGAGCAGGGTCACGGTGGACGGCATTTCGTTTTTATCGTCGTTATTGCTGTCCGCGTCATAACCCGAAGATGAGGTTGTCGTAATTACACGAATGTATTTAAGTTCAGATAATATTACCGTTCCGCTATCTCTGTTTACGACAATCACCGACACAATATCGCCGTTGAGCAGCTTGCCCGACAACCCGCCCGCGAATGAGTTAATGGTAATACTGATAGCCCGTTGCGAGCCGTTCAATGACTTAAACACATCGCTCGCACTGTCGGCGGTATCACATATTTTTGACGGCAGGAGGTAGTCATCGGATTTAAGGTCACACGCGGCAAATTTGCCTATAACCGAATCCTTGTCCGTGATGATATTGTCGGGCAGATTGAACGCCCCTACGCTGACGGTCTGCAAATCCGAATCGGATATTTGCGTTCCCTGCGGAATATTCCGCGTCAAACGCAGAATATCGGTCTTTGCGGACGCGGTTTTATTAATGACCGGAGCGATTCCGAACGTCACCGCAAAAGCGAGTAAAATGCAGATAATTCCTAAAACTGTTCTGTTTTTCATTGGTTGAGTATCCTTTCAAAATTATAAAATATATGCGATTATACAACCTATTCCCAAGTAGGGAATAAGCGGGAATGAATCCTTGATGTTTTCTCTTTTGAGACTTCTTATGATTAGTGTGCAGAGTATTCCGAGCAAAAGTCCTGTGATTAAAGCCGCTATGCCCTTGTTGAATCCGAGCAGAAATGAAATCGCAGACATGATTTTGATGTCCGCACCTCCCATTTTACCGGGTTTAATCATCGCCGCTAATAATAGCGGTAACGGAACAAGAATTGCCCCCATTATCATTTCGGGCAGAGCGGATAGTGATATTCCGATAAACTCGGTAATTACAATCATAACGCTGAGGTGATTATCAACCTGACGTGTCAGAATATCGCTGATTGACGCTTTTAGCAGAATCGCCGCAAGAATACACCCTTTCAGTACGAAAATCCATGTTTCCATGTTCCCTCCAGAAGTAGGAACGTAACAGGGCGGATTACCGCCCCGAACGTCCCATAGTTATCCCGTGACTTTTATCCTTTGTAGTTAAACAGTTCAGTGACTTTTTCCGACAGCGTAGGGAGTATAATGGTGTTGAACAAGAGGTACAGACCTGAAAGCAGTAACGCACCCAATACGACTGCAATCAGGATTTTCAGAGCTTCGCCGATGTAACCGTCGCCTTTTTTGTTGCCGAGAGCCGCCTTTGCACTCATTGCCATAGCTGCCATTTTTCCTGTGATTTTGTTAAACATTTTTTTCATAATAGATACCTTTTCTTTCTTAAAAATAATTTAGTTTAGTTTTGATTTGCGTGGAATCGCGTGGGTTGATTCTACGATTAAACTTGAAGACTCGGCACAACGTCCGCGTATGCTTCGAGTACCGCGCCGGTAATCAGCCAGCGTGTGGTGCTGTTAATCGGGTGGCAGATGTCCTTGTACTTCTCGCCGCGTTTTTCGCTCGGCATGGAAATAAACGCACCGTTTTCGGAATCAATGATTTTGATACCGTGAACCACGAAGCTGTCCTCGATTGTCAGACTCGCGATTGCCTTTAAGGTTTTGCTTTGGGGAAAGACTTTGACGATTTTTGCTTTTACTTGCATTTGTGTGTTCTCCTTTGAAATTTTTAATATTTAAAAAAGCGCGTAGAAATCAAATTCCACGCACTTCTTTAGTTAGATTTATTTGTGTTTGAGATTATACGTCCCAACCGCCCGGTTCATCATCGCTGAAGCTGTCTTTTAAGCTGTCGTTAAAATCCTCTTTGTCCGAATTGCGGCGGTTATCAGGCTCGTTTCTTGTGTTGTCGTTGTAAGAATCATCTTCCTCAAAATCCTCGAAATCGTCGTCATTCCTGCCTTTTTTCTTAGGTCTGACGATTTTCACATAGAACCCGATTATACCTACAATCAATACGGCAACCCCGACATATATCAGTGTAGTCGTGTTGCTGTCTAAGCCTTGACTTTGTGCGGGCTTTTCTTCTTTTTCGGGTTGTTGTTGTGACTGTTTTTGTGATTCATTCGATTCTTGAGAATTATTACCGCCGCCCATACCGCCGAAATCTGTGTTATTGTCTATTTTCATGCCACTTTTTTCGGCGAGTGCAATCAAATCTTCCTCGGTGACTGCGTTGAGGAAATACACGTTATCGCCGTCACGCAGGCGGTCAACGACCAAATAGAACACGTTCCCCGCTTCGGTTGTAATGGTGTAAAATTCCTTACCGTTCTTTTCGAGTACATTGTCAATCACCGTCGCACTCCCGCTCGGCGTAAACGCTTCTTCGGAAAACCCGTTACCGCCCGGAATAAACGCATCATATTCGTTTTCTCCCACTTCCGCGAACGCCGTGGTTTGTAACACTGTAGAGCAGAGAATCATACTCAATAACGCGGTAATTAGTATACTTTTAATTTTCAATTTCTAAAATACCCCCTTCGTTAAATCTTGTTGTTAAAGATGAGATTTGAGAATTATGGTAGTTATCATCATCTTTCTCACGTTTGTTTAGGATTGCCATGATTTCGTCATTCGTCAGGTTGAACCCGCGTATTTTCTTGATTAAATCAGCGTTTTCGATTTCGGTTTTCTGCCGCTCTAATTCACGCAGACAATCCTGATGCTCCGCGATGATTGTTTTGGTCTTTGTAATCTGCTTTGTGATTCGTTCTAACCTCGTCATTCTTTTACCCCCCATTCATAAAATAGATTGGATTTAATCGTTTACCATTTTTACTGAGTTCAAGATGTAAATGCGCCCCGGTCGAACCGCCCGTATTCCCCGATTTCGCGATTATGTCGCCTGTGTCTACGATTTGACCGTTGCTGTATAATAGGCTGTCACAATGAGCGTACAGACTGCGAAGACCGTCATAGCTTTCAATGATGATGTAGTTCCCATAACCGCCCTCATCATAACGGGTAGTCACAACCCCGCCGTGTATAGCGTGCAAATCCGTTCCGGTCGGCATTGCAATATCAATTCCGGTATGAAAATTCATACCGCCGCGAATCGGGTGTATGCGATACCCGAAGTAATCGGTAACGCTTGGTAGCCAGTCATAATCGGTCGGACTGCCGACAAACTGGCGGTTGCCCCGGCTTTCCATGCAGAGCTGATAGACAGCAGATTGTTCATAGCTCATTAACGGCTCAACCACGCTTGAAAGCGGTTGTGTTGACAATGTGGTATGCAGTATTCGCCGTCCGTTCACCGTTTCAACGGTAAAAGAAATCTGATAATGCGTATTAAAGAGATTCTGCAATTCCACTGTAATATCTTCCACCTTGAAATCACTGTGCATCGCGGTTAAGTATGCCATTAACTCGAATGGGTCATGCCGTATGCTGTAGTAGATATTCCCGACATTATAGCGGTACTCATCATAACCGGTGTGGTCGCTCTCGACATTCTCAATCCGCAGTTTTAACTCGGTTTCCCATTGGGTGTACAGAAGCTCCGCCGCCGTGATATTATCCTCGTCGGCGAGATACATTCCGGCGGTTGCGTTGTTGACACCACCCATCAGAAACGAGAGAGATGTCATAAACGCCGAAAGAACGAAAAAAATTAAAACGATTATCGCTATGATTGCCCATACCTTCGGACTTTTAGCAATGGAATTAAATACACGCTGAATCCCTTTACTTGCGGTTGCTCCGGCTTTTTTCGCCCTCTGATAATTGGATTTGGCTTTTCGGGCGTTTTGTGCATATTGCTTCTTGATTCGCCGTTTTTGCATCTGCCGCGATAATGCGTTGCTCTTAATATTAGGGTTAGCATTTATCGCGTTTTTGTATTTCTCGTAACCCAACTTAGCGTTTGCTCGTGCCGACTGAGCCTCTAATCTTGCGGCTTGCCGTAATGGTCTGTCCCTTGAAAAGCGATATGCAGATGTTCCCGCACGTTTTGCACCGCCGTAAATTCTCTCGGCGGCAAATTCGAGTTTATGAGCCGATTCCGTACCAACATTACCGTCCTCGGATTCGCTGATTTTATTATGAACCGCCAATGCCGCCATATTAGCAATACGATTACCACCCGCGTTTTTGTATTTACCGCCCGATTTCCCTATAACCCCTGACGCTTTATCCCGCGCCTTTTCGAGTTTTTCACCAACCGTATCAGCTTCATGCTGTAACTTTGAAATTTTCGTTTTAGCATCTGATTTAGCCGCTTCCGGTGTGAATTTCTGACTGTATTTGGTATTACGCTGATTTGGTTTTTTAGCGGGTTGATTCGGTTCGGTTTCCGGTTTTGCCGATTCCAATTTAAATCGCTGACTGTATTTGGTATTGCGCTGATTAGGCTTTGTATCGGGATTTACAGCCGATTCATCTGAAAGCCGTTTATCCCGCAATTTAGTCTTATCGGTATTCATATGACTTCTTCACGCTTATTGGATTTATCGGGTGACTTTTGTTCTGCGACATCTTTCTTATGATTTTCAATACGCTCCATGAGCGAAAACTTCTTTGCGATTTTCCGCTCATTTGTTCTGAAACGTGTAGATTGTGCCGTCTGTTCAAGGTTCTCTAATTTAGAAAGTGCGTTCTCGCATTTTCGTTTCATACCGGACGATATTGTTTTACGGAACTTCACAAATGACTGTGATATTTTCGCGATTTTACCCTTCGCCTTTTGTTCCTGAATGGCTTCCTTGCCTATTACCGCCCTACCGAAATTGCGCGTACTCAATCCCATAGCGTGATACTCGTTGCTGATTGCCTCGATTTTTTGATACGCTTTGTTACAAGATTCAATCACATTGTTTGAAGTGGCGATAACGTCTTTCAAATCCTGTTTGACGTTCAGAAACTGCAAAGATTGAGCTAAGGCAATTACGCCTTGTTCCTTGAAAGCCCGAATGGAGTTTTTCGCCGCCTTAATCAGCTTTTCTTTTAGCAGGTTAAGTTGTTTTTGTGCCGCCGATATGTTCTTCTCGATTTTCTCGAAAACGGCGGCAAACGCTCGCTTGACAGGGTTCTTGTTGTCGCTGATTTCGTCAAGCTGTTTTCTCATATCCTGTACGCCTGACAAAATATCGTTTAACTGCTTTTGCAACTCGTCAACCGAGTTGAAGTAATCGGCATAACCGTTGGCTTTCGCCTGCATATTCGCTCCGTTTAACATTTTGAGAAACGCTAAAATGGTGTCTTCCTGTAACAGCATTGTCTGTGAAGTGGGCATGGTTTACTTAAACCTCCTTAAAAGTTATTTAACTGTACTCATTTTGTATGGAATATTAAAAAAATCTAATACCTTACCGCACCCTAATTTGTTGATACAATAATTGTGTTGTTTAGGGTGGGTTATTTCCATTTTTTGAAATCGGTTAGGTGATTTTTCTAAATGCACTCCGAACATACAGAACATACAACCGGTTCTTTGAACACCGGTTGTTCTAAATTTGCCATTTTCGCAAACAATATTACCATAAATGCTTGCATATGGTATTTCTGTCATCTTCAAATATTCAAGAACATTTTGCTCTGTCCAAAACGCCAAAGGTTGCGAGGAAGGGTATTTCTTATGAAAACCGTTACAACCTGATTGCAAATATGCACTTTGACGGCGTATACTCTCAGATGCCATTGTTCCAATAATCGGCATAAGACCGCTTTTCTTAGTATAATTCGCTAACGGACGTTTTTTCATTACCTCACAGCAATGTTCTGATATAGGAAAATCAGATTGTTCTACGATATACCGATATTTCATATAGCGTTTATTATACTCTGAGGGTGTTCCGTCTTTCATCAACCCATTTAAATGATTTATCGCCCAATCGCTACCGTGCCGAGCGTAGTAAATACGTTTCGCTACTTCTTTTGAAATGACAGGGTATCCATATTTTTCAATTACAGTATTAAACGGCATTGTTGGTCGCAACCATTCAACATCAGAAATAGTTTTTACAAAACTTCGTACCTCCGGGTATTCAAGCCCTGTGTCCACAAACGCTGCTTTTATGTCAAGAAAAGCTCTGCGAGCCAAATCTAATAGCACTGTTGAATCTTTACCTCCGCTTAGTGAAACAAATACCTTCCCGCCGTAATGATAATACCATTCAAGTATTTTTGTTTGTGTCACTTTGATTTTACGTTCAAGCGACCATGCCTGCATAATAGTTAAATCTTGTTTGGTATATACATTCATTTCGCCACCATTTCCGATGGTTTCGTCGTCAAAATATTATAAATCTTCGTTTCTTTCGGAAATCTGTCAACCGTAGGAATAATGGTATTCCCATAGAATAACAGCCCCTCACCTGCGTTGGATTGCGTCACATACGAAAGCTGATTCGGGGATATGCCAAGTTGTTTCGCGAGAATCTGCCTGTCGCCGCCTGCTTGGTTGAGCATGATAATAAAGTCGCTGTTTTCAAAGATGTTTTCGATTTCGCGGGAAGCAAGCAGGTCTTTTACGTTCTGTGTCAACCCGCTCGGAATCCCTCCCCACTTTCGGAAGCGTTTCCAGATTTCAACGCTATATGCCGCCGTCTGTTCTTCTTTCAAGAGCAATAGCGATAGGTAAGATTTTGATATTATCTCCGTCTTTTCCCCCGCCCAAAACCGGGCGTGATAGTTTCCCATCACCCGGCTTGCCATCAAATTTCAGATTGTGATACATTCAAACAACTCTCAACATTTGCAAGACCTCTGGATTTATCGAGCTTTTCTAACTGCTTACGATTAAGTTTCAACTTACTTAAATATTTCCTGCTTGTTTCGGGGTTCGTTGCATGGATTAAGCGGTGAACACTTTCGCTTACGATAACAAGGTTTTTGTATTCGTCTGTACCTCCGAGATATTTCGGTATTTTGTGGTGACAGTGAATATTGCTTATTTTTAGTTTTTCGCCAGTGACGGCACATTTGCCGTATTGAGCGCAGTATAAAGATACAAGTGCCTGACAAGCGGGTGGTACTCGCCTTCGGGGTCAACGACAATAATATCGTCCTGCGTAATCAAGAACACGTTGACGATTTCACGTTTTGCGGCGAATGATTTACCGCTCCCCGGAGTGCCTAAGAAAAGACCATTCGGATTTTTAAGATTTTTGCGATTAACAATGATAATGTTGTTTGAAATCGCGTTTAACCCGTAATAGAACGCCTCACCCGACTGGAATAATTCCTCCGTGGTGAACGGAACAAAAATTGCTGTACTGCTTGTAGTCAAGCCGCGTTGGATTTCGATTTGATTCAACCCAATCGGCAGACTGCTCATTAAACCCTGTTCCTGCTGATAATCGAGCCGTTTCAAGGCGCAGTTGTGTTTTTGCGCGATTCCCGCCGCAGTAAAAATATTGTTTTCGAGTTCTTTTTTGTTTTTGGCGGTATTCATCACAAGTACGGTGACTAAAAACATACGCTCATTGCGGCTTTGCAGGTCGGATAATAATGTTTGTGCTTCCTTGCCGTAGGTCGCTAAATCAGACGGAATAATATCCATGTCATACCCCGAACGCACCGCCTTTTTCTGTTCCTCGATTTTCATACGGTCGAGGTCGGTCAGCTTGCGTTTGACGGTTTTGATTGCCTTCGCTTGGTCGATACTCTGAATGTGGATGCTCACAACCGCCGCATTTTCCATGTCTAAGAAGTCGGCGAGAACGCGGTC